>Ga0256900_1000026_pt1 | contig 40619 bp, 33 predicted proteins | sample MC6MC0688MT_FD_190190 | JGI IMG/M metagenome (GOLD analysis project Ga0256900, IMG submission 190190) | Metatranscriptome of enriched soil aggregate microbial communities from Iowa State University, Ames, United States - MC6-MC0688-MT... | ecosystem: Environmental > Terrestrial > Soil >... | reverse complement strand
AGTGCCTGAAACGATCGGAATCCCGAAAGGACAAATTCGCTCACCAAATCGGAGGCAACAATGACAGCATCTTTGCAATAATCCATCTGGATAAGTCGTTTAGCCGTTGAAATAGCCTGTAGACCCGAGACACAGGCATTACTGATAACGATAGGGCTACGTTTAAAGCCAAATAGGTATGCTATCCGCTGTGCGAGTGCAGGGAGGCTGGCAGCTACACCATCTTTATCTTTGCCATCACATTGGGCAATATTACCTTTTGTTGTGGAAATGATCAATTCGGTCTCCGTAGTAATATCAAGGTTTCTGACTATTGGTAACAGCGCCGAAATCATCAGTTTTTCCAGCTTTGTGAACCTGAAAGCTTCAGCTAATTTTATATCCTGTAGTTGCGCTGTGAAGTAGCTGTCGAGTTCATCCCTGACAATTATAGCAGCATAAGTATTGGGAATTTCGCCGATTGGTTCTTGAAGAGTAATACCTGATTTCCCCTCGAGAACAGCGCTCCATGTGTCTTCAAGCGTACAACCCAAGGGGGATATGCAATTGTAAGGGCCTATATATACCTTTCTCATCTGTTGGAAAAATGGAGCGAGTTTTTCCACTGTTGAAAAAATTCTGGGAGATACAACTGCAGGTTTCCGGATGCATCCAAAAAAACCTGGATTGTTTCGCCTAAACAGACAATCTGATTGTCATCGTTTAAAATGCGGTAACGGTAGATTATTTTTGCCGCTTTGCAATCAACCAAGCAGGTTTCAATGCGTGCATGTTCGCCATACCGTAAAGGCAATTTGTGCTCGCAGGTGCTTTTCACAATAGGCGTGGTATAGCCCTGCTGATGAATGTCCAGATAAGTCAATCCATGTTCGATTCCGAAGGATTCTCTGCCATCTTCAAAATAACTGATATAATGACCATGCCATACTATTCCTAACGAATCGACTTCATTAAAACGTATACGTAAAGGACTTGTCCAGCTGACCTGATTAACTGGTTCTGGTAATTTGTTTTTTTGCCATAGTTAAGACGCTATTACACTTTTTATCTCGGCATAGGCGATGCGTTTATCTCCGATGAAGGTCTCTACTGAGACAAGTGTGACTCCCATAAATTCCTGCAATATTGTAGCGTTGGTCGATATATCTTCACCAACCATCGGAAAATAATCAATAGCAATACTTTTTATTGTACCGAGGTAACCGATTGGAGCAGCCTTTTGCTGGATATAGAAACTGTAACCAGTATGTAGAGCAATGGATTGGGCCATATGTTCTAAAATACCAGCTTCGAGGAATATCCTATCTTCAACAAAAATATTATCTTCCTGAATAGTTAAGCCAGCTTGCACGGTAGTGTCCGTAAAATCATATAAGGTGTCAATCATTATCATAGGAGCTCGATGCGGAAGCAATTCCAGCAATAATATGCTATCGGTTATTGGAAATGTGCGTGCTGTCATTTATATTAAAGTTGCACCAAAGGTAGTAATTTAAAGACAAAATCAGGGATTACGGAAGCTTCAAAATTGCTTGTAAGGCATTATAATGGATGAAATGCGGCTTAGAGAGGGATATTTGGTGTTAATTTTTACTGTAATAGTTTTTTTGCAGTAGTTGCAAATTACGCTGTGCTTTTTGAAAGCGTGTAACTTTTAATCATTACTTTTTTTTGTTCGATAGAATAAATAATATGCTGGTAGATAGCGGATTTATTTGGAATAATCTTTCCAAAAATCAAAAAAATTAAACCATTGAAGTGGATGTTTTTTTATCATAGTTGAAAGGGATTCGCAATAGAATTGTAGCAGACCTTGGGCGTCACGGTGCCTGATTTCAACTTCCCGCGCATATAAGTGATAGTGAAGATTGGGCTCTTTCATAACATATACGAAAATAACAGGTACTTTAAGTCTGGAGGCAATCAAAAAAGGTCCCGCCGGAAATTGGGTCTCTTTCCCAAGCAACTGAGCGCGGAGTGTTTTGGTTCCTTCCATATAGCGATCACCAGTAAAGACAATCAATTCGTTATTGGTCAGTGCCTCATTTATTGCAAAAACATGGGAGAGGTCTTCTTGGATAACAATGAATTTTATGGAAGATTTGCGGGCTACTTTTGATAGATAGGCTCTGATTGCTTGATGTTCCCGATCTGAAATTACCAGGTTGATCCGGTTTTCAATATTAATATCTTCCAGAAAATAGGATGCAATTTCAAAGTTACCGATATGGGCTGAGAGCAAGAAACCACCATTTTTCCTTTCCAATGCGGATTTTAATATATCTATCCCATCAAATTCATAAGTGAATTTGTTGCGCATTCCGGCAGAGATCGCGGTTTTGTCAATAAGTACTTTACCGAATGTGAAGTAACTTCTGTAGAAACCAATAACTGTTGCCCCAAGGGAATATCGGAGACGATATCTTAAATAATAGTACAACGATCGATTGCTATTCCAGGCCGTTATAAAATAATAAAAAGCCACGAATACCAACAGCAGATATGCTGTGCGGATTCCCAGCTTTTGAATACAGAAGACAAAAATTCTATATCCTAAGACACTACCTTTGGATTGTCCTTTCCAGTGGCTCATCAGTAAGGTTTGGCTTAGTTTTCACCGGTTTTACGTTTTAAAAGATCATAAAAGTCTTGAAAGGTTTGAATGTTCGCAAAATCTGCTTCTACTAATTTAACACCAAAATTGGACTCAATGATAACGACAAGATCGACGTAGTCCAAACTATCTAGATTTAAAGTGTCTTTTAAATTTAGATTCGGCTGAATTACGTCAACATCCACCTCAAACTCATCAACAAGTATTTCGTTAATCTTTTCAGAAATCATTTTTATAAGTTAATCTTTAATTTTTTTAATAACTAAGGCGGAGTTAGTTCCCCCAAAGCCAAAAGAATTGGACAAATATAGATCAAATTCTTTAAATAATGTCTTCTTAACAATATTTAATTTGGCCGAATGCTCATCTGGATTTTCGAAATTAATGTTTGGGGCAATAAAATCATTTAGCATCATAATATTGGAGTAGATGATTTCACTGGCGCCAGCCATCCAACATTCGTGTCCAGTCATTGATTTTGTAGAACTGACGAAAGGTTGGTTTTCACCAAATACACGCAGGATCGCCTGGGCTTCATTTGCATCACCTACAGGTGTTGATGTTGCATGCGCATTGATGTAGGCGATATCTGTGGGACTGATTTCCGCTTGTTTAATCGCCCGTTGCATAGCTAGAGCTGGGCCGTCGACGTTTGGCGTAGAGATATGACCGCCATTGGATGAAAAACCGTAACCGAGTATTTCGGCGAGGATAGGCGCGCCTCGACGTATTGCTGATTCATAACTTTCGATAATTAATGTAGCTGCTCCACCCGAAGGCACCAAGCCAGAACGGTCTTTGTCAAAAGGGCGCGAAACTGTTGTAGCCGGTAAAGCATCATTTCCAAATACCCCTAGACCATCAAAACTGGCCATTGCATATTTGTTGATCTCTTGTGCGCCGCCACATATAATCATGTGCTGCATTCCACTTTTTATTAAATTGAATCCCAGACCCAAGGAATGAGATCCCGAAGCACAGGCTGCTGAAATCGTCATATTGATTCCTTTCAATCGGAATATGGTGGAGAGGTTCATGGTCACCGTTGAGTTCATTGATTTGAAAATTGCCCCCGAACCGATAAGGCTGGTGTCTTTTTTTTCGCGGACAATATCAACGGCCTCAATGATTGCTTTAGATACCGAATCATTACCATATAAGATGCCGATCTCATGTTGATCTAGATAAGTATCATCAATGTCCGCATTTTTTAAGGCTTCCATCGTCGCCAGATAGGCGTATTCGGTTTCTTCGCCAATGGACATCCGTTGGCGACGGTTTAATTCATTTTTTAAATTAGGTAGGGGTACAGCACCCGTCAGTGCTGAGCGAAACCCAAATTGCTTACGTTCGGTATCGAAGATTATACCCGATTTTCCTGCTTGAAGAGATTGCTTTACTTCATCCAAAGATGTTCCTAAGCAGGAATATATCCCCATACCCGTGATCACTACTCTTTGTTCCATAGCTTTACGAATAAACTCCCCCATTTATGTTAATCACCTCACCTGTAATATATCCCGCTTTTGAAGAAGCCAAAAAGCTGACTAAGTTGGCAACTTCTTCGGGCTCACCAAATCTATTTGCGGGTATCAATTTTTTTAATTCTTTTTCATCCATATTAGCTGTCATATCGCTATGGATAAACCCTGGTGCTACAGCATTGACCGTAATGTTCCGTTTGGCGACTTCTTGTGCTAATGCTTTGGTAGCACCTAGCAAAGCGGCCTTCGCAGCTGAATAGTTGGTCTGGCCCGGTGTTCCCTTGACGCCAGAGACTGAAATAATATTGATGATACGACCATAACGTTGGCGAAGAAGCTTTTGTATGAAAAACTGTGTGACATGATAGAAACCGTTTACAGTCGTGTTAATGACTGAAGACCAGTCTTCGCTGGACATCCACATAAATAAACCATCCTTGGCAATACCAGCATTGTTGACAATGACCTCGATAACGGCTTCCGGGTGACTGGCTTCCCATTGGGATAGGGCATTGGTGACTGCCGCATGGTCTGCCACATCAAATTTTAAAATAGTTCCAGTTCCACCTGTCGCCTCAATGCCAACAAGCGTTTCCTTTGCTGCATCCTCATTATGCTGAAAATTAATCAATACATGATAACCTAATTCCTGAGCTAGTTTAATACAAATTGCTCTTCCAATTCCTCTAGATCCACCAGTAACTAAAGCACACTTCATCCTTCGGTACGTATATTAATTTTGAAATAATTCTGCATTGTCAAACCATTTATTTCCTAAGAGATTTCCTTTGGTATCAATGAATCCCCATTTACCGTTGAGTTTGACACGGGCAAGCCCATCAATAAAGCCCTTTTCCTGCTTCTTAAAAGTCAATGCTGCTGTAATGTCGTATTGAAAAGGAATAACAACTTTGCCCGCTCTATCGATAAATCCCCATTTGCCATCTTTGACAGCAGCAAGTCCTTCGGGAGAGAAAGATAAGGCATCGTGGTAAGCTACAGGAATAATCATTTTACCAGTGTTATCGACATATCCCCATTTCCCATTCATTTTCACAGGCGCTAGACCATGCTGGAAATTTCGAGCATCATCATAAGTAGCAGTAATTGCCCATTTACCTTCTACTGTCATAAAACCTACTTTATTGCCTTGTTGAATAAGAATAAAGTCTGGATTTTCTATGTTTTCAATTTTTGAAACAGCCGGTACGAGGATTTCTGTTTGACCAGACACGATATACCAGTTATTTTGTTTTTTCGCCCAAACGAATCCCGCATTGAAGTCTCCGATATCATCATAGTTAGGTGCAACAATTTCTTTCCCCAGGTTGTCAATGATACCCCATTTTTTGTTTTTTGCAATTTTGGCATAACCACCTTTAAACGGACGGATAACATCATAAGTAGGGACGAGCACAACCTCTTGTTTATTGTTAATAAGCCCTACTAAGTTTGAGTCGTCACGGTAGAAGGCTACACCGTCATTGAATTCATAGACACGTTTACTGGAAATTGCTTTCATTTCCTGCCCTAAGGAATCGATATATTGCCAACCTTTCGAGGATTTGACCATAGCCATTCCCTGACTGAATGATCGGGCATTATCATATTGTGGCTGAACGATATAATTGGCGTCTTTATCTACAAATCCCCATTTGCTACCATTGTAAACAGCGATCTTTCCTTCGGACTGATCCTGTGCATCTTTATACTGAGGAGCAATCTGAAATGTCCCGTCTTTTTTGATAAATCCGATAAGTCCTTTTTCTTGGACCCGAGCTAATTGCTGTGCGGATGTGATGGAGCAGGATAGTATAAACAGTCCGCCAAGGGTGAGCTTCTTAATTATCATTTTTATTTATCAGATAGTCTTTTACTTTTTGTATAATCGGATACATCGCTTGATCTTCTTTAAAGACCGGAAATAATTTGCGAAGGTCCATATACCAAGATAGTGTTTCTTTTGCTAATTTTTCCTGACAGCCCAAATTGTCAATTGCCTGAGCTAAAGTTATAAATTCTATTGCCAATACTTCAAATGAGTTTTCAATAATCTGACTGCAGGACATTGCGGCATTTGTACCCATACTGACAATATCCTGGTTGTCGTTATTGTTGGGAATACTATGGATATAGATGGACGTACTTAAGGCCTGAGATTCCGCAGTAGTGGAGGTCGCGGTGAACTGTACACCCTGCATACCAAAATTTAGTCCCAAGGTTCCCAAATTCATAAAAGGTGGGAAAATCTCATTGATCTTGCTATTCAAGAGATAATTCAATTGTCTTTCAGCCAGCATGGTCATTTTGGTCATCACCAGTTTGAGCTTATCCATCTCAAGTGAAATATAATCACCATGAAAATTACCACCATGATATACATGTTTGCTCTCCACATCAATTATGGGATTGTCATTGGCGGAATTGAGTTCATTTTCAAGTACAGCTGCGACATTGTCAATGGTATCGGAAATTGGTCCCAAGATCTGCGGTACACAACGGATAGAATAATATTCCTGAACTTTGTCTTTGAAGATATCCTCTTGGTTTTCACCTGAGTACAGGTGATCTTCACGTTTTCGGATCAATAAGCTGGAGGCAAGGTGATTCCGCATTTTCCTTGCGATATTCTGCTGTCCAATATGTTTTTTACTTTGATTTAACGCTTCTGAAAAATGATCATCGTATGCTTGCACAATTTCGTTGATAGCGCATGCCGCTTTGATAGACCAGGATAGTGCCTTTTGGGCCTGATTCCAATTTAGGATACCAATGCCTGTCATGACAGAAGTTCCATTGATCAATGCTAGACCTTCACGAAGGACAATTTGAATAGGTTTGAGCCCCTCCGCTTCAAAGGCCTGCATGGTGGGGATACGTTCATTTTTATAGATTACCTCGCCTTCACCGATCAACACTAATGCCAGATGGGCCAATTGTACAAGATCGCCACTCGCACCGACACCACCATGCGCAAAAATGATCGGCGTAATGTCGCGGTTGATGAGTTCTTTCATTAATGCGATCGCTGAGCGATGAACACCTGAATAACCCAGTGTTAGCGTATTCAAGCGGGCTAAAATCGTGCTTTTAACCTGCAATGGCTCTAAGAGCCGCCCTGTTCCTGATGCGTGGCTGCGGATCAGATTATATTGAAGCTTGATTCTATCCTCGTCCTTAATTCTATATTGTGCCATAGGACCGAAGCCGGTATTGACACCATAAATTATTTTGTTATCGGCAAATTTTAGAAGAAAATCGTGACTAGCATCAACTTTCTCCCAGACATCGTCATCAATAGCCAAGTGTTCATTTCTATAGGTTATTTGGACAAATTGTTTTAAATCTAAATGCTTTGCAAGTGAGCTCATGGGGTATGGGATAGCAATTTTGAAAAACTCTCGAAATTGTTTTTTTTATATTATTTTTTGTGAATAGATTTGGCATTTATTAATCAGAGACGAAATTAATATTTTTTTCTTTTAATCAAAGCGTATAATGAACGTTGAAGAGGTCGACATTTTGATCATTGGGGCTGGTCCATCAGGAGCAGTGGCTGCGGGGTATCTGCAAAAACAGGGGGCGAAAATAAAAGTAGTTGAAAAGAGCAGATTTCCAAGGATAGTGGTTGGGGAGAGTTTGATTCCTCGGGTTATGGACCACTTTGATGAAGCAGGATTGTTTGACGCGTTGGATGCTAAGGGTTTTGAAAAGAAATTTGGTGCGCGCTTTATACGTGGCGAGGAAATCTGTATTTTCGATTTCTCTGATAAGTTTTCCCCCGGTTGGGATTGGACATGGCAGATTCCCAGAGCAGACTTTGATCTGGAAATGGCCAATGAGCTCATCCGAAAAGGTGTGGATCTACAATTTGAGACCGAAGTGATCGATGTACAGTTTATGGATGAAATGTCTATGACCACTGTACGTAACAAAGAAGGCGTAGAGACAACCATTAAAGCAAATTTTCTGATCGATTGCTCTGGCTATGGTCGGGTGCTGCCACGTATGTTAAATCTGGATCAGCCTTCCCGATTAAGTCCGCATTCGGCGATATTTAGCCATGTCAGCGATGTAAACAGACCAGTAGGACAGGAGGGGAGCTTGATATCTTTTGATATATTGGAAACGCAGGTCTGGTTATGGGTTATCCCATTTTCGAATGGCAATACATCTGTAGGGATCGTAGGGCCAACTTCCTTTATTGAAAATCTTGGTGCAGATACAACTGTTGCATTGAACAAGGCGATTCAACTTTCTGATTACTATGTGAAGCGTTTTGGCGATTTGCCTTTTATTTTTGAACCGCGCAAATTGAGTAATTATTCGACAGCGGTAAGTAAGATGTACGGAAAGGGGTATGCATTGACCGGTAATAGCTCTGAATTCCTCGATCCTGTATTCTCTTCGGGTGTGTGTTTTGCCACAGAGTCCGGTATCTTGGCCGCAAAACTGACTTTAAGGCAAGTGCGAGGAGAAACGGTAGACTGGCAATCGGAGTTTGAAGATTATATGAAAGAAGGGATTGCTGTTTTTACCACTTACATCCAGGAATGGTATACCGGAAATCTACAGGAGCTGTTTTATCATCGACCGGAAAACCCAGAAGTTAAAAGAAGCATCTGTGCTATATTAGCGGGATACGTCTGGGATAGAAATAATCTATTCGTTGTGAAGCATGACCGTGCTGTGAAAAATTTGGCACACCTTATCCGAATGTCCAAAGGTGAACAATATGATTCGCTATGCTAAAATTACGATCTGGGATGGTATTGTGTGATGATGGAATGGAGGTAATCCCGATCTATATGTGTATATATTTCAGTTGTTGTAATACTTTCATGCCCCAGCATATCTTGTACAGCCCTTAGATCAGCACCGCCTTCAACAAGGTGGGAAGCGAAGCTATGTCTAAAGGTGTGAGGACTGATTATCTTCTGTAACCCAATTTTCTGAGCAAGTTCCTTAATGATCAGAAAGATCATCACCCGGGACAAAGCCGAACCTCTTCTGTTCAGAAATACAATATCCTCATTTCCATTCTTGATCTTAATATGTGGCCTAATGGAATCCAAATAAAGCCTGAGATGTTTGATCGCCTGTTGTCCAATGGGAATCAGTCTTTCTTTGCTACCTTTACCTTCCACTTTGATAAATTCTACGTCGAGAAACAAATTGGAGATCTTGAGATTGACGAGTTCAGACACACGCAATCCACAGCCATATAAAACTTCAATAATTGTTTTATTGCGTTGGCCTTCCGTGGAAGAAAGATCTATAGCAGCTATCAATTGATCAATCTCATGAATACTCAATACACTGGGGAGTTTCCTCGCCAGGCGTGGCGCTTGTAGCAATTCTGTTGGATTATTATCCAGTTCATGTTCAATGATCAGAAAACTAAAAAAGGTTTTTAGTCCGGATATCAAGCGGGATTGTGTAAAAGGTGAAATATTGAACTCCTGTAACCAGTGTAGAAAATCCTGAATATCCTTCCGTACGACTTTGTTTAAAACGAGTCCGTTGTCCTCACAATAGATCTGGAATTTGGAGACATCGTTGAGGTAAGCCTCGATCGAATTAATGCTCAAACCCCGCTCGAACTTTAGAAATTGCTCGAATTCTTTTTTAATGACCTGCCAGTTGCTAAAATCCATTTGCAACAAAATTACAATTAACTATTGTTCTTTTCGAAAGATATTCTGTATTTTTAAACGTGTTTTTTACAAACCATGAGCAGTCGTAAAGAGACACTCGATCCCATATGGGATATTAATAAATATTATTTATCCGTATTTTACTATTTATCGGGACAATTGGTCTCCAGTTCCGTTTACCCTAATATAAACAATTAGCAAAAAATAACTGACTAAAAAAAAGAGATTTTTTTGTATGAAATTCATTAAACCACTTGCATTAGCCTTTTTGCTTCCGGCTACATTTTACGGCGTAGAGGCAAAAATGCCAACTACTTTAACGGCACATGCCAGGGCTATTCTATCGCAGGATAGTTTGGCCTTAAATCAAAAGTTACCTTTCGACAATGAAGTTGTCACTGGTAAATTGAAAAATGGATTTACATATTTTATCCGCAAAAATACTGAGCCTAAGGGGCGCGTTACCATGTATTTGGGTATGAAAGCGGGTTCAATCCTAGAAAACGAAAAACAGCTTGGGTTGGCGCACTTTTTAGAGCACATGAACTTTAATGGCTTAAAGCATTTTCCAAAAAATGAACTTGTCAATTACCTTCAGAAAGCTGGTGTACGATTTGGCTCGGATCTGAATGCCTACACAAGCTTTGATCAGACCGTCTATCAATTACCTATCCCATCTGATGATCCGGAATTGCTGAAAAATGGACTACAGGTCATGCGCGATTGGGCACAGGATGCTTTATTGGACGGTGAAGAAATTGACAAAGAACGCGGTGTTATTTTGGAAGAGAAACGTGGTGGAAGAGGTGTGCAGCAGCGTCTGCAAGATCAGTATTTTCCTATGGTGCTTAATGGCTCCCTTTATTCAAAACGTCTACCTATTGGTACCGAAGAAATTTTAAAGACTTTTCCGTATACTGAAATACGCAAATTTCATCAGGATTGGTATCGACCAGATCTACAAGCGCTCATTATTGTAGGTGATATTGATCCCAAAGCAATTGAGGAAAAAGTGAAAGTATTATTTTCGGATATGACAATGCCGAAAAAGGTGCTTCCACGCAAAGAGTACAAGGTCGATTTATTAAATAAAAACCAATTTTTGACTATTTCGGATCCGGAATTGCCTTATACTGTCGCTCAGGTCTTAATCAAAAATGAGAAAGACAAGGTTGTCACTGTTGGAGACTACCGTAATGAATTACTCAAAAATATTTTCAATCAGATGATTGCTGGTCGTTTTTCTGAACTGATGCAGCAACCGAATCCACCTTTTATGCAAGCTGGTGGTAGTATTGGTGATTTTGTTGCGAATTTAAATACCTTCTCTTTATTGGTTGTACCTAAACCTGGTGAACTGGAGTCTGGATTTAAGGCCATGCTGACTGAATTTGAACGTATTCAAAAATATGGTTTCACGCAGACAGAATTGGATCGTGCGCTTGCCGATATGAAGAAAGGAAATGAAATGGCATATATCGAGCGGGATAAGAAGAAATCCGATAGCTATGTCAACCGTTATCTGAACTATTTCATCGACAATGAACCGGCCTTGAGCAATGAATCTTCTTATAGCTTAACGAAACAGTTGTTGCCTACATTGAAACTCGAAGAGGTGAATGGCCTGGTTAAAAAGTATTACACGGATTTAAATCGTGATATATTAATTATGGGGCCAGAAAAGGAAAAGGCGAACCTACCTACAGAACAAGCTGTTTTGGGATGGGTGAAGGCGGTCGAAGATAGTCCGGTTTCTGCTTATGAGGATAAGGTCTCCAATCTTCCCTTGCTTTCCAAAGAACCTACTAAGGGTTCAATCGTGTCCTCAAAGGATGTCACAGCCGTCCAAGCTAAAGAATTGGTTTTGAGCAATGGCGTGAAGGTGATTTTAAAACCTACAGATTTTAAAAATGACGAAATCCAGATTATGGCCTATAGTCCTGGAGGAACGTCGTTGTATGCTGATGCTGATTACTTCTCCGCTTCAAATGCCTCTTCATTAGTCGATGCGAGCGGTGTCGGACAAATGAGTAACGTGGAGCTGACTAAATATCTTGCCGGAAAAGAGGTGTCGATTTCCCCATATATCTCAGAACGATATGAGGGTCTTTCAGGTAGCACGGACAAAGAAGGCTTGAAAAGTGCTTTTGAGCTCATTTATGGCTATTTTACAGAGCCTCGTCTGGATAGTTACGTTTTCCAAAGTACAATGACAAGAGCAAAAGGATCACTAGAAAATAGATTGAGCGATCCAAATAATGTTTTTTCAGATAAAGTGAAGGCGGTACTCTATGGGAATAACGTTCGCCGGCAAAATGCTACTGTCGAGACGCTAACAAAAATCGACCGTGATCGTGCATTGGCAATTTATAAAGAGCGATTTGCAGATGCTTCAGATTTTGTGTTTACCATTGTAGGCTCATTTGATGAAGCACAGATTAAACCGTTCATTGAGACTTATCTTGCTTCCCTACCTGCGGTCAAACGAGGAGAGAATTACAAAGACTTAAATATTCTGGAACCGAATAAGGGGGAACGTGTGGTTGTTCATAAAGGCAAGGAAGAAAAAGCAAGTACCCAATTGGCTTATTACGGAGACTATAATTATAGTGAAAGTGAGAATGTCAATATGGAAGCTTTAGAAAGTGTATTGACAATCAAATTGCTTGAGCGACTGCGCGAGAAAGAAGGTGGTGTTTACGGCGTTGGTGCCCGTGCCAGCTTCGGTAAATTACCTAAAGCACGCTATGCCTTTTCAATTGGTTTTGGTTCAGCAGTGGATAAAGCGGATGCTTTGATTGCTTCTGCTTTGGATGAAGTGAAAAAGATACAGGATCAAGGTGCGGATAAAGTAGATATTGAAAAATTTGTGGCTGAACAAAAAAGACAGAATGAATTGAGTTTACGTGAAAATGGCTACTGGCTGAATTACATTTCGAGTTCTTATCAAAATGATTTGGATATCACTAGATATAAACGTCGGATGGAGAACCTGAATAAAGTTACACCAAAATCAATACAAGATGTAGCTGGAAAATACCTGAAGAAAGATCGGCTTTTCGAATTCATTTTAATGCCAGATTCTAAATAAAGAATAGCATTTATCCAATATCAATGGGTAGGGGCTGTTTGCGAAAAGCAAGCAGCCTTTATTGTACAAAAAACTTTATTGTACAAAAAAAATCCCAATCATTTCTGATTGGGATTACCAAAAATTTCAATAAATATCTCTTTTAACCTAAATAAGATTTTAAGATTTTGCTTCTTGAAGTGTGTCTCAAACGTTGAAGAGCCTTGTCTTTAATTTGACGGACGCGTTCACGTGTCAAATTGAATTTCTCACCGATTTCTTCGAGCGACAGTTGGTGGTTGGAACCTAATCCAAAGAATAGAACGATGATTTCACGTTCTCTTTCTGTTAAAGTTGCCAATGATCGCTTGATTTCTTCTGATAGAGATTCATCAATTAGAGAACTATCGGTGTCTGGGTCATGGTTTTCCAATACATCCAAGAGTGTGTTTTCTTCACCTTGAACGAAAGGTGCATCCATAGACACATGACGTCCAGAATTACTTAGGGTATCCGAAACCTTGTCAACTGTGGTTTCAAGGATATCCGCCAATTCTTCTGGAGATGGTTCCCGCTCGTATTCTTGTTCTAGTTTTGAGAAAGCTTTACTGATTTTGCTTAGAGAACCTACTTGGTTCAATGGCAGACGTACGATACGTGATTGTTCAGCAATTGCTTGAAGAATAGATTGGCGAATCCACCAAACGGCATAAGAAATAAATTTAAAACCCTTTGTTTCGTCAAAACGTTTAGCCGCTTTAATTAAGCCCAGGTTGCCTTCATTGATTAAATCACCTAAGGTCAATCCTTGATTTTGATATTGTTTTGCTACTGATACTACGAAACGAAGGTTGGTTTTAGTCAATTTTTCCAAGGCAACTTGGTCGCCTTCGCGGATGCGCTGTGCTAATTCTACTTCTTCTTCTGCTGTAATTAAGTCTACTTTACCAATTTCGTGTAAGTATTTGTCTAAAGACTGGGACTCACGATTGGTGATAGATTGTGTAATTTTGAGCTGTCTCATTAATTTTTATTAATTCTCCTCTCTAAGAAATGTTTGCGAAAATACGAAAAATTTTTGAATTATTAATGGAAAATGGATTATCTAACCTCTCATCTATAATGAGTTATGATTTTGTAAGTCTTCATTTTACACTATCAAAAACTATTCCATTTAAAATTGTTTTTCTTTCTCAATTGTGGCTGTAATATTCAACTGATTGATATTTAAAGCGCTAACAAATTTTATTTTTTTCTATTCTCAAGTAATTTATCTAATGATATCAGATATGTTACGTAAAACGTATTCTTTGAATTTATTTTAAAATGATAATTTTATGATAAAACAAAAAGATATATGTTTTGTTTTACAAGAGACATTAAATAAATTTAAAGGAATAAAAATTATAATATGCCAATCTTAATTCATTTGGATAAAATAATGAAAGAGAAAAAAATGTCACTTAACCAATTGAGTGACAGTGTAGGGATTACACTTTCTAATCTTTCAATCATAAAAAATCAAAAGGCTAAGGCCCTGCGATTAGATACACTTGAAGCAATATGTAAAGCGCTAGACTGTCAGCCTGGTGATTTGTTGCAATATTATGATGGAGATGACGAGAAAAACTAGAATCTATAGCCTTTTAAAAAGTCTACCACATTCATTTTCTTCTTGCCTTCCAGTTGAAGTTCCGATACCATGATATAGCCATCTTGTGTCGCAAACTTTAAATAGCTTTTTTGGTCTGTCTCTATTGTTCCCGGTGCAGCAGTAGTAGCTGTTTGCTCTTTTTCTGTTTTATATATTTTTAATACCTTGTCATTGAGTACAGTAAATGCCGTTGGATATGGACTAAGTCCGCGTATAAAATTATAAACAGCATCAGTAGATTGATCCCAATTTATTTTACAATCTTCTTTAAAAATTTTCGGTGCGTGTTTCAACGTTTCTGTTGGGAGGATATCATCTTGGCTTTTCGGCTGTAAATTTCCCTCTTTCAGCTGTTGTATCGTTTGAAGGAGTGTTCTGGCTCCCGCAACCATCAGGTTGTCGTGAAGATCTCCAGCTGTGTCAGTTTCATTTATTGTAACTTTTTCGGCTAAAAGTATATTTCCAGTATCAATCTCATGTTGCAATAAGAATGTAGTCACTCCGGATTCTTTCTCCCCATTCATAATAGCATGATTGATTGGAGCTGCACCTCGGTATTGGGGGAGTAAAGAGGCATGTACGTTAATGGTGCCCTGTTTCGGCATATTCCAGACAACTTCAGGCAGCATACGGAATGCCACCACGACCTGAAGATCGGCTTGATAGTTTTTGAGTTCGGCAAGAAAGGCCTCATCCCGAAGTTTGACCGGTTGAAGGACGGGGATATGGTGTTGGGTAGCGTATGCTTTAACGGCTGATTCATGTATCTTTTGCCCACGACCTGCCGGTTTGTCCGGTACTGTAACTACAGCAACGACTTGTTCGCCAGATTGAATGAGTGCCTCAAGTGAAGCAACGGCAAAGTCAGGAGTGCCCATGAAAATAATACGCATAAGAGCTGTGTTTTTTGTAAAATCCTTAAAATCAATAAAATCGTTGGGATGATAGAAATCATCTGCGAAAACGCTAATAATTTGCTATTAAAGTTTTGTAAATAACAAATTTTTATAACTTTGCGAAGTTACATAAATATATTGAAAGCTTGAATTTTCCTTATTTTTTAGCAAATCGAATAGCATTTTCAGGTAAACGGACGTTCTCAAAATTGATCGTTCGGGTTACGATCGGTGCAATTGCGCTAGCCATTGCTGCCATTATCATATCTATTGCGGTTTTGCGGGGATTTAAGGGGGAGATCATCAGCAAGCAACGTGGTTTTTTTGCGGATGTATTGGTGCTACGTTATGATCTCAATAAATCGTATGAAAATTCACCCATCTCACTTACGCCTCAACTCCATAAGTCTATATTAGCAGACCCTGAAGTATATTCCATTAATCCATTTGCAACCAAAGCTGGGATTATCAATGTGAACGACGAAGTGGAAGGCGTGGTTTTGAAAGGTATTGATTCGCTATACGATCAGCAGCCTATAAAAAATATGCTGCTCGAAGGGAATACGATAGATTTTAAATCCGAGAACACCGATAATCAGATCTTAATTTCTAAATATCTGGCAGATAGATTGTTGTTGAAAGTAGGCGATGATTTTATTATGTATTTTGTCCAGGAGCCCATCCGTAAGCGAAAGTTTGTCATCAAGGGAATATTTAATACAGGGTCGGAGGAGCTTGATAAAGTTTACGTAATCGGATCTTTGAATGTCATTAGAAAGCTGAGCAATCTTGATGATAATGAGGTCGGTGGCTATGAGATTCGAATCAAGGATTTCAGCCAACTCCAACAGACAACACAAAAAATAGAAGATATGCTGCCTATTGATATGCAGGCAATCAATATTAAAGACCAGGTGCCCGATATTTTCCAGTGGTTGGATTTATTGGATATGAACACCAAAATTATCTTTATCTTAATGACTGTGGTAGCTATTATCAATATGATTTCAGCTTTATTGATCACCATCCTTGAGCGCACATCCATGATTGGTATATTAAAGGCTTTGGGTTACCATAATGCTGGTATACGCCGGGTCTTTATGTATAGTGCCCTGTATCTCATTGGACTTGGTCTGTTGATTGGAAATCTTATCGGATTAGGCTTTTATTTTCTACAGGATTATACCCATTTTTTCAAACTGGATGAGCAGACCTACTACATTTCTTATGTTGCCGTAAAACTCTATTGGTCCGACGTTATTTTGGTCAATCTTGCGGTGGTATTTATTGGCATGGTTTCCTTGTTTATTCCTTCGATGTTAATCACCAAGATTAGTCCGATAAAAGCAATTTCTTTTAAGTAAGCCCTTTTTTAGGCGTCGTTTTGTTGGAAAAATTGTATTTTTAAAGCTGTTAGCTATTTTACGGCTGGTAACGAAAAATAAGTTGACACATTTTACCGATAGCATACGAGCACATATGAATAAAACTTTCGAGCATATTTCCCACGCTTTTGAAGCGCCCTTACAGAATCCCGTACTTATTTTTTCACTGGTACTCTTTATTATCCTACTTTCACCCATTATCCTCAGACCGATCAAGGTGCCGGGCATTATTGGTTTGATTATATCTGGTGTTATTATTGGACCCCATGGATTAAATTGGTTGGAAAAAAACTCTGCAATTAATCTGTTTTCCACGATAGGGCTTTTGTATATTATGTTTATTGCCGGTCTGGAATTGGATATGAATGAATTTAAAAAGACCAAGAACAAAAGTTTGCTGTTTGGTTTTTTTACATTTATTGTGCCTATAAGCATAGGTTATCCTGTTTGTCATTTGTTGTTGGGGTACGATGTACTGGCGAGTCTTTTGATCTCGAGTATGTTTGCGACGCACACCCTAGTATCTTATCCCATTGTGAATAGTTATGGTATTTCCAAGATGGAAGCTGTGGCGATTACGATTGGTGGTACGATCCTGACCGATACGGCAGTACTGATTATATTGGCTGTTATTACTGGAGTTTCACAGGGTAATATTGGAAATGAATTTTGGGTTACACTTGGGATTTCCTTCGCCATATTCCTCTTTATCATGTTCGGTATTATCCCGCGCATCGCAAAATGGTTTTTTGAACGGTTGGGCAGCGAAAAGACATCAAACTATATTTTTGTACTTTCCGTAGTGTTTTTTGCGGCATTCTTAGCGGAAATTGCGGGACTGGAACCTATTATCGGGGCCTTTGTGGCTGGTCTGGCCTTGAATAAATTGATTCCGCATTCTTCGGCTCTGATGAATCGAATTGAGTTTATCGGGAATGCCGTTTTTATTCCTTTCTTCCTCATATCAGTCGGTATGATAGTGGATGTGAGTGTAATTTTAAAAGGACCTCAGGCATTAATTATAGCAGGTACCTTGACTGTCGTTGCAATCGTGGGGAAATATGCCGCTGCTTGGCTGACACAGAAAACATTTAAATATAGTCGTGGGCAGCGCAACTTGATTTTTGGCTTGAGCAGCGCTCATGCTGCAGCGACTTTGGCTGTTATTATGGTCGGTTATAAAAATGGCATCATTGATGAAAATGTCTTGAATGGTACGATTTTGTTGATCTTGGTAACTTGTATTGTTGCCACTATTGTGACAGGGAATGCTTCCCGGAAAGTGGTTATGGATGGGGAGCAAGATGAAGAGCATACTGACGTGGTGAAGGAGAAAGACGAAAATATATTGATCTCTATTGCAAATATGGACAATATGGAACCTATCCTTGACTTTTCCACTTACATCAAGAGTAAAAAATGCACTCAGCCTGTGAATATTGTATCCGTGGTAAAAGATAATGAACAGGCACAGCTGAATATGAGTAAAGCCCGCAAAAATTTGGACAATATGGTGCGTTATGCTTCTGGTTCGGAGACCAATGTTAATATCAGTGCAACGATAGATTTAAATATTGCAAGCGGTGTAGCTCGGTCAGCGAAAGAAGTTTCTGCAAATTGTATTGTGCTTGGTTGGCCAAGCGCAGCAAATTTTATGGATAAATTTGTTGGTGAAAAAACAGAAAGTATCCTCAACAGAACATCGGCTAATGTGATGCTCTGCCATTTTAGAAAACCTTTTATTTCCAATAAAGCTATCGTTGTATTTGCACCGCCAATGTGTGAGGCAGAGTTTGGTTTCGAGTATTGGTTGGAGAAGGTTATTAAACTTGCACAGGAACTATCGGTTCCAATCTCTTTTGTTGTGGATACGCGCTCCACATCTGCAATTGAGGCGCACCTGGTCGAAATAAAGAACTCTGTGCCAGTTACTTTTAAACACTATGATGACTGGGATAATTTACAGGGATTAAAAGCGTTTAAGGACGAAGAGTCCATGTTCATTTTTGTGTCTGCACGAAATGGAGAGGTTTCATATCGCGATTCGTTGGATGGTGTGGCAAAAAAATTAGATCGGATCTATGCAAACGAAAACCTTGTTTTGGTGTTTCCTAGTAGGGTAGAGAATGCGCACATCGACGAATACGAGGATGTTGAGGCTGCTCCGATATTCCGAAAGATTAGTAAAGAGATTGGAAATATGTTTAATAAAGGATAGTTGCTATCCGCAAAAAACGCTGATTATGTCAAATAAGATTACAATGTCCAACGATGGAACACTACAAGTTCCAGATTCCCCAACGATTCCTTTTATCATAGGTGATGGTATAGGTCCTGACCTATGGCATGCCGCCGTGCGTGTTTTTGATAAAGCCGTGGAGAAGTCCTATAACGGACAACGAAAAGTCAGTTGGAAGGAAGTTTTGGCAGGAGAGAAAGCATTTGATGAAACCGGAGAGTGGTTGCCCAAAGCGACATTGGATCTATTGCGCGAATACCTGGTTGGTATAAAAGGGCCTTTGACCACACCCGTAGGTGGTGGCATACGCTCCTTGAATGTTGCCTTACGGAAGGATTTGGATCTCTACGTCTGCCAGCGACCGACGAAGTGGTTCCAAGGTGTGCCATCTCCGGTCAGACATCCAGAATATGTGGATATGGTCATATTTCGGGAGAATACCGAAGATATCTATGCCGGGATAGAGTTTCAGGCGGGAAGTGCAGAAGCCAATAAACTACAGGATTTTTTACATGACGAACTTGATATTGACTATAACTTTTCGAGTACCACGGGGGTAGGGGTCAAGCTGGTTTCTGAAGAAGGATCCAAACGCTTGGTTCGAGCAGCGATTGAACATGCTATTCATTATGCATTACCCTCGGTGACTATAGTGCACAAGGGTAATATTATGAAATATACAGAAGGAGCCTTTAAAATCTGGGGTTTCGAGGTTGCAGAAACAGAATTTGCGGATAAGACTTATACTTGGGGGCAATGGGAACGTACCAAAGCAGCGCAAGGTGAGGCCGCGGCCAACCAGGAACAAAAAGAAGCCTTGGCTTCAGGTAAAATCTTGATTAAGGATATTATCGCAGACAACTTCCTGCAACAAATCTTGCTTAATCCGCGCGACTTTTCTGTGGTGGCAACCTTAAATCTAAACGGGGATTATATCTCGGATGCTTTGGCAGCCATGGTAGGCGGTATAGGAATTGCACCGGGGGCCAATATCAACTTTAAAACCGGTCACGCTGTTTTTGAAGCCACCCATGGTACAGCACCTCGGTTTGCGAATACCAATACCATGAATCCTTCATCCGTTATCCTCAGCGGTGTGATGATGTTTGAATACCTGGGTTGGACAGAAGTAGCGGCGGCAATTGTGCGTGCATTGGGGGAAACCATTATTGCGAAAACGGTCACTGTTGATTTTTACAATCTGATGGATGATGCGACCTTAGTGAAAACCAGTGAGTTTGCTGATCGGATCATCGAAAAATTATAAGGATTTTCTTTTTTAAGATATTAAGCAGAAATTTGACTAAAATTTCTGCTTTTTTATGGACTACGACCAACTTCCTCCTTTTGTAAAGGAATCCACCGTTTTTAGTACGGAAGATAAAATTAAATTGGCAAAGTTAGACCGACTGCCTACACCGTTAGAGGTGGATGAGATTACGTCCTTGCCAGAAATTTACGAATTGTTAAATGCCTTTATTGGAGACCAATCCTCCCGTAACGTCCATCTTCAGCTTAAAGCAAAGGAGTATTTGCAAGATAATCAATTAGATATGGCTTGGAAAGTGATTCTTCTGTGATTGTTTTAATAACTAATAGGGATCTACTTGTGTGATATTTTTATTGAAATGATTCAGAATTTTGTAAATTTTCAATAAAAAAACAGAATAGTTGAAAAATATATAATTTTATTTTACCTTTGGTTTTTAAAACAACAGATTGCTTTACTAGGGTTCTGAATGAGCAATCAAACAAAAATAACATCAATGAAACATAATTTTGGAGCAGGTCCATGTATTCTGCCAAAGGAAGTATTTCAACAAGCCTCAGAAGCTGTAATTGATTTTAACAACACAGGTTTATCAATTTTAGAGATCTCTCACCGTTCCAAAGAGTTTGAAGCAGTGATAGATGAGGCGACTCAGTTAGTAAGAGAATTATTAGCCGTACCACAAGGATATTCGATTCTTTTCTTGCAAGGTGGAGCGAGTCTGCAATTTGCGATGGCACCACTTAATCTTTTACCTGAAGGCGGTAAAGCTGCTTATTTGGATACAGGTGTATGGGCAACAAAGGCCTTAAAAGAAGCGAAGAAATTCGGAACAGTAGATGTTGTAGCTTCGTCGATTGATAAAAACTATTCTTATATACCTAAAGGGTATTCAATCCCTTCGGATGCTGCCTATTTTCACTATACTTCAAATAATACGATTTATGGTACTGAGGTGTTTGAAAAACCAGCGACGGAATTACCAGTGGTTGTAGATATGTCTTCAGATATTTTTTCCCGCGAGATCAATGTCGCAGATTACGATTTGATCTATGCTGGAGCACAAAAAAATATGGGTCCTGCTGGCGTAACACTAGTTATTTTGAAGGATGATATTTTAGGTAAATCAGGACGTGTTCTACCTTCGATGTTAGATTATAAATTGCATATCGATGGCGGTTCCATGTATAATACTCCTCCGGTATACTCGATCTTTGTTTCCATGTTGAACCTACGTTGGTTAAAAGCAAAAGGTGGTGTGCCTGTTTTAGAGCAAGAGAATATTATTAAAGCACGTGCTTTATACGATGAGATCGACCGCAACCCTTTATTTAAAGGCACTGCTGCTGTTGAAGACCGCTCGCGCATGAACGTGACTTTCGTGATGGATACTCCTGAATTGGAAGCGGAATTCTTAGCTTTGGCAAAAGAACGTAATCTGATTGGTATCAAAGGACACCGTTCGGTAGGTGGCTTTAGAGCTTCTATCTACAATGCATTGCCTTTGAGCAGTATAAATGCGTTGATTGATGCCATGAAGGAATTTGAAGACACACGCAAATAGTCTATTCAGTCAAAAGTATTTTGATGAAATCATCGGATTTATTCCGTTCACGTCGCTGTCCGAATTAATCTGATTGCTTCATCGCTTAAATAAACAATCAGGGTGTCACAGATTCATGTATAGAATGAAAAATCGACATTCATAAATAAATATAAAGGATGAAAATATTAGCAAATGACGGTATCGATCCACTAGGAAAGAAAATGTTGGAAGATGCTGGTCATACTGTAGATACAAATCATATACCACAAGAGGAGTTAGCTGAAAAGCTGCTTGCTTATGATGCAATCACTGTACGTAGCGCAACTAAAGTTCGTCAGGAATTAATTGATGGCTGCCCAAATTTGAAAGTAATCGGTCGTGGTGGTGTAGGAATGGATAATATTGACGTGGAATACGCACGTTCAAAAGGTATTGCTGTTGTCAATACTCCTGCTGCATCTTCTTTATCGGTGGCTGAATTGGTTTTTGCGCACCTTTTAAACGGTGTACGCTTTTTATATGACTCCAACCGCAAGATGCCTGTTGAAGGAAATACCAAATTCGGTGCTTTGAAAAAAGCCTATGGTGCCGGAACTGAGCTTCGCGGTAAAACAATCGGTATTGTTGGTTTTGGCCGTATCGGTCGTGAAGTAGCTAAAATCGCGATCGGTCTGGGAATGGATGTAGTCTATACAGACCTATTTGAAGGACCCAAAGGCTTAACGATTGAACTTTCTGGTGGTATTCAGGTTGAGGTTCCGATCAAACAGGTGGAAATGGAAGAATTATTGAAAGTTTCTGATTTTATTTCCTTACACGTACCATTTTTGGACAAACCAGCAATTGGCGCAGCAGAGTTTCCGCTGTTAAAAGATGGTGTTGGACTGGTCAACGCTTCTAGAGGCGGTGTTATTGATGAGTTGGAATTAGTGAAGGCATTAGATGCAGGTAAAGTAGCATTTGCAGGTTTAGATGTGTTCGACAACGAACCTACACCACGTGAGGAAATTTTAAAACATCCAAAGATTTCGTTGACACCACATATTGGCGCAGCGACAAATGAAGCACAAGAAAGAATCGGCGAAGAATTGGCCGGTTTACTGATCGAAAACTTGAAGAAGTAATTCTTCCGCATAGAACAAATATATGCGGCACAAAACTTTCATGATTTTGTGCCGCATTTTTTTTAATATACATTCATGAATTGCCTATATTGGCGCACAGAAATTTAATAATTGTAACTTTAGTATGAAAGTTTTAAAATTTGGTGGTACTTCAGTAGGAAGTGCAGTACGTATCAAAGGGTTGTTGGATATTGTAAACCCTTCGGAACGTCAAATCGTTGTGTTGTCCGCGGTAGCTGGAACGACAAATGCTTTAGTAGAAATTGGTCAAGCTTACACAGCAGGTAAGAAGGACGAGGCTAAGGATTTGATCAAGAAGCACAAGGATAAGTACGAAGACCTTATTGAGGAACTTTTTAATACTGAAGCCGGTTATAAAAACGGGAAGGAATTAATCGACTATCATTTTAACCTGATCTCTAGCTTGGCGAACGAGCTGTTTACGTCGATAGAAGAAAAAATTATTTTAGCGCAAGGTGAATTGATGTCCACAGCATTATGGCATTTTTACCTCAATGAAATCGGAATTCAGTCTGTCTTATTGCCGGCGCTGGATTTTATGAAAATCGACGAGGACAATGAGCCAATGGTGGAATACATCGGTGATAAATTGAGTACTATTCTTGCTCAACATCCCGAAAATACCTTGTTTATTACACAAGGATTTATCTGTAGAAATTCTTTTGGTGAAATTGATAACTTGCGCCGTGGCGGATCGGATTATACAGCTTCATTGATTGGCGCCGCTATCCGTGCGGATGAGGTTCAGATCTGGACAGACATTGACGGTATGCACAACAATGACCCGCGTGTCGTAAAAGGGACAACACCAATTGCGCATCTTAGCTTCGATGAGGCGGCAGAATTAGCTTATTTTGGGGCGAAGATATTACACCCACAATCGGTATTTCCTGCGCAAAAATATAATGTGCCAGTACGTCTGTTAAATACGATGGAGCCAAATGCTAAAGGAACATTAATTAGCAAAGATGGTGCACAAAAAGGTTGTATCCGGGCAATCGCGGCAAAAGATGGTATCACCGCAATTCATATTCATTCCTCAAGAATGTTGCTTGCTTACGGTTTCTTGCGTCGTGTTTTCGAGATTTTCGAACGCTATAAAACACCGATCGATATGATCACTACCTCAGAAGTAGCGGTTTCGTTGACCATAGATGATACAACAAATTTAGCCGATATCATTAAAGAAGTAGAAGATTTTGGATCTGTTACCGTAGACGGCGATCAGACAATTGTCTGTGTAGTCGGTGACTTTGGTTTGAATAGCCATGGCTATGCTGCACGTGTACTTGATGCTGTAAAACATCTTCCGGTCCGTATGATTTCATACGGTGGTTCGGATTTTAACGTATCCATTTTATTGAATTCGGATCATAAAACAGAGGCTTTACGTTCATTGCATAATCGTTTATTTTAAGAATTAGGTTTTATATGATAAATACAGCTATTGCGGCAAAATTTGCAGAGAAAGAAACGCCGTTTTATTACTATGACTTGGCCGTGTTAAACAAAACCTTGGAAGCGGCTTACGTAGCTTCCCACAAAAGGGGATTCCATGTTCATTATGCATTGAAAGCTAATTTTAACGATGTGTTGTTAAAAGCTATGCAACAGATCGGCTTCGGTGCGGACTGTGTGAGCGGAAATGAAGTGAAAAAAGCTATTGAGTGTGGTTTTGCAGCTCAGAATATTACCTTCGCTGGCGTTGGGAAATCGGATAAGGAGATCAATTATGCATTACAACAAAATATCTTTGCATTCAACGTAGAGTCTATTCAGGAGCTTGAGGTTATTAACGAATTGGCATCAAAACAAGGTGTAAAAGCGAATGTTGCATTGCGAATAAACCCGAATGTGGATGCGCATACACACCATTATATTACAACAGGACTCGACGAAAACAAATTTGGTATTCCAAATGCGGATTTGGAGAAATGTGCCGCTGTTCTTAAGAAATGTGATTTTATAGAATTGGTAGGCTTACACTTCCACGTCGGATCTCAGATTACCGATATGACGGTATTCAAAAGTTTGTGTGTTAAAGTTAATGAGTGGAAAAACTGGTTTGAGGAGCGTGGAACACAGATTCGTGTGTTGAACGTCGGTGGGGGCCTTGGGATAGATTATAAAAATCCAGACGGTAATCCAGTTCCAGATTTTGAAGCTTATTTTGACATTTTTGATCGTTTCCTAGAGCGTAAGCCGCATCAGGAAGTTCATTTTGAACTGGGCAGAGCTTTGGTTGCTCAATGCGGAAGCTTGGTGAGCCGTGTATTATATGTTAAGAATGGTGTCAAGAAAAACTTTTTGGTACTGGATGCAGGGATGACTGAATTGATGCGACCAGCCTTGTATCAAGCTTACCATAAAATAGAAAATATTAGTGAAGGCAGTGCTACAGAAGCATTAAACTACGATGTCGTAGGGCCAATCTGTGAATCCTCGGATTGTTTTGGAAAGGAAGTACCTTTGCCGGTGTCAAAACGTGGTGACTTGATCGCTATTCGTTCTGCAGGAGCTTATGGTGAAGTTATGGCTTCCCGCTATAATTTGAGAGAAGAAATCAGATTTGTCTACAGCGATCAATTGTAGGTAGCTATCCTAGACGAAGATAAGGAGATAAAGCCGGTTCACAAATGAACCGGCTTTTGTTTTTTGGTGATCGATATCTGAATTGTCTTTTGTATACTTGCTTATGCTAACTGCAATCGAATTTCCTGTTACCATTGATTTATTTGGAAAGACCTTTCTATTGCATCCCTTTATGGAAGGCTTGGGGATGTTTATGGGCATGCGTTATTATCAGCTCCTGAAATGGAAAGATAAGGAGAGCTTAGGTCATACCAACTCACTTTTAATTGTCATTGCAGCTGCTGTAGGAGCCTTGATCGGATCTCATGTGATCGGATCGCTTGAGCGCCCGGCGGAATTGTTTAGTGCCCTAAGTAAATGGCGTTATATCTGGCTAAATAATACGATTGTAGGTGGTCTGGCGGGTGGACTGGTCGGGGTGGAACTGATGAAAAAAATCATGCGCAAGCAAGAGAGCACGGGGGACCGCATGGTTTTTCCGCTGATTGTTGCGATTATGATCGGGCGGATAGGTTGTTTTTACACTGGGGTATTTGAGCAGACCTATGGCCTGCCTACGGAATGTCCATTAGGGATGTACCTTGGTGATGCTTATCGAAGACATCCGGTTGCCTTATACGAAATTGCATTTTTGATTCTGCTATTTATTTCCCTACAATGGTTTAAACGGAGATTTATATTCCAAAATGGCGTACTGTTTCAGTTTTTCATGCTCAGCTATTTCAGCTTTCGTTTTTTATTGGATTTTATCAAGCCAAGGGTAGTTATTCTTTTCGGAATGAGTACAATACAAATTACCTGTCTTGTCGTGATAATTTATTATATTTATTTATTGAATAATACGCATATAGAAAGGAAGGTCTAAATTATGTATTTACTCGAAGGGTCATTTGGTTCGGAAAACACAGCTGTATTGGGCTTGTTTTTACTGTTTGGAGGAGCTATAGTCATCGGAATAGCGCTTTTGGTCATTATTATTGGTTCGATTATGAAATCCAATAATAAAGAGTCTACATTTAATGTCAACCTTTGGCTTAAAGTGCTTTTGGGTGGTGTTGGAGCGATGATCGCAGGTGGAGTTGCCTGTGGAATAGCATTAAGTTAATAACGATAAGATATATGCCAGTTAGAAATTATACCTATTACGATTATACCATTAGTTTGTGTCCAACCTGTCTTTCGCGTGTAGGGGCAAAAATTATCATCGAAGATGAAAAGGTGTTTATGACCAAAAAATGCCCTGATCATGGTTTTTTCAAAACCCTGATCGCCACAGATGTTGAATACTATAAAAATATCCGAAATTATAACAAAGCGTCTGAGACGCCATTGAAATTTGAGAACGAGGTTCATTTTGGCTGCCCGTATGATTGTGGCCTCTGTGTCGATCATGAACAACACAGTTGCCTGTCTATCGTTGAGGTGACCGATCGTTGCAACCTGACATGTCCGACCTGCTACGCCATGTCTTCACCTCATTATGGGCGGCATCGTTCACTGGAGGAAATCGAACGCATGTTTGATAAGATTGTCGAAAACGAAGGGGAGCCTGATGTCGTTCAGATCAGTGGCGGAGAACCAACTATTCATCCGGAGTTTTTTAAGATTTTGGATATCGCTAAAACGAAACCAATTAAGCATTTGATGCTGAATACGAATGGTATTCGGATTGCGAATGACCCTGGATTTGCCGAACAGCTCGCCACCTACGCTCCGGAATTTGAAATTTACCTCCAATTTGATTCTTTCCGCCCGGCTGTGCTGGAGAAATTTAGAGGAAAGGATTTGACTGATGTGCGGAAAAAGGCGATTGACAAGCTCAACGCGTTAAACCTAAGTACGACACTTGTCGTTGTCCTGGAAAAAGGAACCAACGATGATGAGATTGGAGCGATATTGGATTATGCTTTGAACCAGCGTTGTGTTCGTGGTGTAACCTTTCAGCCCGTAGAAATTGCCGGTAGAAATGCGGAGAATGCACAGCAGCATAAGATGACCCTCACTGAGGTCAGACAGGAAATCTTAGATCAGTACCCGCTCTTGCATTCGCATGATATCATTCCGGTACCTTGCAATCCAGACGCTTTGGCTATGGGCTATGTGCTTAAGATTGGTGATGAAAGAATTCCGCTAACACGGCATATTGACCCAGCTGTACTCTTGAATAATCAGTCACGCAATACCATTGTGTACGAACAGGATACTGGTGTTCAGATGCAGTTGCTGGATATTTTTAGTACCGGTATTTCGGTGGATAAAGTAAAACCAAAGGTCAATCAATTGCTTTGTTGCCTGCCTGATGTGTGTGCTCCTGAGCTGGATTATGATAATCTTTTCCGCATCATTATCATGAATTTTATGGATGCTTACGACTTCGATGTCCGTGCGGTCAAAAAATCCTGCGTACATATTGTCAATAAAGATTTAAAGTTAATCCCCTTTGAGACGATGAATCTGTTTTACCGTGATGACAAAGTCAAGCGTTTGGAGGAACTTAAATTATCGGATGCTATACGATTTTAAGCTTAGATAAGCTATTTTTGTCGGAAAAATAATAAACATCATCCGCTTTCCTGAAACTTCGTTTTGCGGAGTTCTCCTGTGAGACATAGATTATTATTTAGAGAGATTAACAAATTGGGCGTATGAAATTGAGTAGCATGAAGCATTTCATTGTTTTTATAATAAGTCTATTGGCATTGCATCTGTATGCTATTGGACAAGATTCGGTTCAGGTAAGAAGAAGTGTCAGTACCGATAGATCGCAGCCGCATACTGGTTTAAATAGAAGATCTGGTTCCGATTCGACAAGAGTAGGGAATGATTCGCTGCGGAATGACCTGCGTAAGGTAAATTTGACATTTTTGTCCAATATCCGTACAGCGTCTATGGCTGAGTTTGTCGCCCAGCTAAATGAAAAATCCAATGGGTATGCGGCCACAAGCGCTAATTCCGCAAAAGACTCTGTTGCAGTTCTAAAAAATGCGATTGCTGAAGAGATTAAACAGCTTAAATCTATCAAAGGGAGTATCGCTAATTATTCCAGCAGCTTGAGTAGCACACAAGAGCAGATCAAGAATATAGTCAATCGCTATGCTATCAGTGCCAATAATCACGCACGCGCTCATCAATACCTGAATAGTGCTGAACAGAGGTTGAGCGCAAAGATGGATTCGTTGGAAATGATCAATCGGACAATCGATGAGCTTATTCTGAAAGATCACCGGCATCTTAATCGCTTAGACCTTGTCCCTGAAACAAAAGCTGCTGTAAAGAAGTCGGATTCGGCGCCAAGTAAAAGCTCGATCTGGAAGGCAAATACGACAAGTATTTCAAAAGATGTACTTCTCGACAATATTCGCAGTAATTATAGTAACAATAAATCCATTGATAAATATGTCAATCGTACAGATTGGGCGAGCCGGATTCTGTTGATTGTGCTGGGACTGGCCTATTCGTATTGGATTGTGCGGGTTGCCTATGTGCTAAAACAAAATGATCCATCCAATAAGATAGCCATTGATGCTATTGTTGGAAAAACGATTATTTTTCTGCTAACCTTATTGCCCTTTGTCAATTTCTTCACGCCAACTTTCATCTTACAAGCGTCTCAATTGGTGATCATGTTGATTTTTATGTATTTGCTAAGACATAAAATGACTGGACAGCAGCGTAAGATCGCGCTGATTCTGATCATCTTTTACCTATTGGATGTCTTTGTCAATATGATTGTGAGTGATGATCTCTTTTTACGTATTGTTTGTATTGGTTTTAATCTAATCGCATTGGGATTGGTAAGCTATACTAAACGACGTATAAAGAATTCAGAAAGTCCGGGTTATATCAGTAATTTTATCTATGTGGTATTTGCGATATTAAATATCACGGCGATCACGTTGAATGTCATTGGGCATGTGGAGCATTCGCGCAGTTTCAGTATAGCCTGTGCGGTGGGTTTGGTGCAGTCATTTACCCTACAATATTTTACGGACATGATCAAATTGGATGTCCGTAACCAATTCAAAAAAGACCGTTTGGTGGCGGGATTTTGGATGCGCTTTAATGAACAGCGCACGTTGACTATTATAACAGAGATCCTTCGGATTGTATGTATCCTGTTGGCAATTATTGTTTTGGCCAATAATCTTCAGTTTATCGAAACCTTATTGGCGCTTAGTGAAACATTCTTTGGAAAGGTGCGTAGTATCGGCAGTATATCGTTCACCTTGGGGAACCTTGTTGTTGCGGTTTTGCTCTTGCTGGTCGCCAATTGGTTTCAAAAGAACATCAGTCTCATCGTACTCGGTGGTGAAGATGGTCAGTTAAATCAGGCCTATAATCAAAAAATGACGCTGTTTCCGTTATTCCGTTTAGCGATTATTCTGATTGGTTTTTTTATCGCTATTTCCGCTTTGGGGATGAGCTTGGATAAACTTACCGTCGTTATCGGGGCGCTGAGTGTGGGGATAGGTTTGGGGATGCAAAATATCATCAACAACTTTGTATCTGGGATTATTCTCGTTTTTGATAAACCTTTCCGCGTGGGAGACCAGATTGAACTCGCCGATAAAAAGGGGCGTGTCAAGGAGATCGGTATTCGTGCGAGTGTATTGAAAACTGCCGATGGTGCTGATGTAATTATTCCAAACGGTGATTTGCTATCGGGTAGATTAGTCAATTGGACATTATCTCAAGAATACAGTCGGACAAGTTTTGTCCTACATATCGATCGGAAGACGGACCTTAACGAAGCCAAACAATGGATTAATGCAGCTATAGCGGCGAGTCCACATTTCGTTAAGGAAAGAGATAGCGGTATCAGCGTGCAAGACATCAGCGAAGAAATGATTTATTTAAGTGTTTTCTGCTGGGTGAATTTCGCGGCGAATGCTTCATCTCTGAAAAATGATGTGTTAGTTGTCCTCTATAAACAGTTTGAGGAAAAGGGACTGAAATTCTATAGTGTATTGCCTCCCAAATCTTGATAGGCAACTCGCATCTTTTGTCTGTTGTATATCTGCTGTACATCATAGGATTATTTTGACTGTTGTTGCCGATAGGCTTTGGGGCTGTAACCCTTTGTGCGCTTGTAGAAATGGGATAAGTGGCTCTCGTCGACAAAGCCCAGTTCTTCGGCTATCTGTTTGAGTGTATATGCCGTAGATTTAAGCCGATGTTCGATTAATTCGGTTCGGTAGATATTGATGTAGTCTCTTAGGCTACTACCAAAGTTTTTCTTGAAATAAATACCAAAATACGTCGGGGAGATATTAAATTTCTGAGCAATTGTTTTTACCTGCAGATACTGTGGGGTAAAGATATGCTGATGGATATAAGCTGAAATAGAGCTATCCATGTGAAGTGTATGTGCCTGTGGCAAGCGTTGTATTTCGGATATTTCCTTATAGCGACCGAAGATAGCAACCAGTTGATCAAACAGCCATTGTGATGTCTGATTGATAGCGGCAATACAGTATAACCGAACAGCTTCCATGATATGGGAATAGATCAAACGATCGTGATCGGTCATGTGCAATTTACTTTCTCGCAATCCTCTGTCGTTCATTAATTCCATAATCCACGCGTATAGTTTTTGCTGACGCCGATTTTGCATAAAATAGCTATCCGTAAAAAGAATGAATAGGAAATGTGTTTTTTCGTGAATATTAAAGTAATGTTTATCTGCTGGGCTAACAAGAAAAATATCACCGCGTTCATAATCCAATTCAAATTTATTGATGATATGCTTCCCCTGTCCGCTGCGTATATAAACAAGTTCATAATAATTTTGCTCATGCATAGGCAGGTGGAAAGTGTCTTCCACAAACTCACTGATCAATAATGGCTCGAATTGTTTCTTTCGCATGATTTTTTGTATGTCGTATTAAATGTACATAAAAATAATGTATTTATACATGTTTTTACTAAGCATACTATTGCACTTTTGTGTCGTATAAAATTGTAGAGAAAACATGGTTAATTTTATAATGATTGCGTTTTGTATTGCTGCTGGTATGCTTTTGCGAAGGACAAATTTAATCCACGGTGAGGCGCATAAAGGAATCAATACCTGGATACTTTATTTTGCTCTTCCAGCGGTTTCGTTTAAATATATTCCAAAGATCGTATGGTCGTCACAGTTGTTGTTTCCGATCTTTTCGGCAGTTTTGGTCTGGGCCGGAAGCTGGTTATTTATGGAATGGTATTGTAAGCGAAAATCCTATAAGCAGCGTTCCAGGAGCAGTCTGGAATTGGCGGCAGGCTATAGCAATACATCCTTCATCGGATTTCCATTGATTATGGCTTATTTTGGCGAGGCACAACTACCGATTGCTATAATTTGTGACCAGACGACATTTATACTATTAGCTACTGCTGGTATCATCAATGCGCTTAAAGCGAATCTTCAGGAAGGGCAATCCATTGACGCTAAATTTATGATCAGGAAACTGATTACTTTTCCGCCATTGATCGGTTGTCTTCTTGCATTGACTTTATCTCAGTTTATTGATTTTAGTGTTGCCGAACCTTTTTTTGATAAACTCGTGGTGACAGTAGGACCATTGGCACTATTTTCTATCGGTTTACAGTTGAAATTCGAGGGTTGGCACCAACAGTTCGCACAGATAAGTACAGCTATGATCTATAAATTGATTTTGGCTCCCACATTGGTTTTGCTATTTGCATTGTTACTTGGAGTAAAAGGACCTATGGCGCGAATCAGTATTTTCGAAGCTGCCATGCCTACCTTGGTCACCTCTGGGATCATTGCTGAACAATATCATCTCAATGCAAAATTGGTGAATCTTGTTATCGGTTTTAGTATTGTAATAGGGCTAATAACAACGGCCTTATGGGATCTTGTGATCCGGTTTGTGATTGGCTAATGTTTAGCTCAACTTTTTGAAGAGCTTCGATTCCAGGTGGGAGACAATGCCTTGTGTATTAAAATGATAGTGCCAACAACTTTTTTGTTATTCAGTTGTTATAGCATTATAACCATCTATAAAGGAGGTATATTATGAACCTGATACATAGAATTGAACATTGGGGAAATGTCCATCATCCACAATGGATTGATTACCTAAGAATTGCCTTGGGCATAATGATCTTGGCCAAGGGTATAACTTTTGTAAATGATAGGCAAGTGGTTGAGCACATGATCGAACAAAGTAGCTTTCATCTTTCGATTTGGGGAGCTGTTCACTATGTGGTATTTACGCATTTGGTTGGCGGGTTATTCCTTATTTTGGGTTTTCAAACTCGTTTAGCTTCTTTGTTATTGTTGCCAGTCTTGGTGGGAGCTGTATTTTTTGTTAATATCACCAATGGTTTTAGTTATGTGAATTCCGAATTGTGGCTTTCTATAGTCGTATTCTTTTTGTTGATCTTTTTTATGGTCATGGGATCTGGAAAATATTCCCTTGACAATATGATGAACAAACCAGGATATAAAAGGGATATCTAAAAAAGAAGCTCCTTCATAGATGAAGGAGCTTTTATGTTGTACTTATTACTTGCTTTGATTGTCAATCCAATTGCGTGCATTGACGAAAGCTTCTAACCAAGGAGAAACTTCATCCTGACGTCCTTTTGGATAGTTTGCCCAATGCCATTGGAAAATTGAGCGCTCGATATGCGGCATTGTGGCCAAATGGCGACCAGTTTTATCGCAGATCATCGCTGTATTGTAATCCGAGCCATTTGGATTGTGTGGATATTGCTCATAACCGTATTTCGCAACAATATTGTATTGTTCCTCTGCATACGGTAGATTGAATTTTCCTTCACCATGTGAAATCCAAACACCCAATGTACTTCCTGCTAATGTGGAAAGCATAACGGAGTTATTTTCCTGAACTTTCACGGAAATGAAATTTGATTCGTGTTTGCCCGAAGTGTTGTGCAACATTTTACCATGAACCTCGTGCTCCGGATTAATCATTTCCAATTCCATAAACAACTGGCATCCATTACAGATACCAACCGAAAGCGTGTCTGGGCGTGCAAAGAAATCGGTCAATGCCTTTTTCGCTTTCTCATTGTAGAGAAATGCTCCGGCCCATCCTTTTGCCGAACCCAGTACATCCGAGTTGGAGAATCCACCAACAGCACCTATAAATTGAATGTCTTCCAAAGTCTCACGGCCTGAAATCAAGTCAGTCATATGAACATCCTTCACATCAAAACCTGCTAAGAACATCGCATTCGCCATCTCGCGTTCCGAGTTGGAGCCCTTTTCCCGAAGAATTGCCGCTTTTGGACGTGCTTTACTTCCGTCGATCACCGGTTTTTTGCCGTTGAACTGACTTGGGAAGGTAAAGGTTAAAGGTTGATTTTTATAGTTATCGAAACGTTGTTGTGCAGTTCCGTTTTTCGATTGTTTCGAATCCAATAGGAATGAAGTGGTCGACCAAACATCACGTGTTGCCGCAACATCAAAGCTGAAGTTCTCTTCTCCGTTTTTGATGGTAACGGTGCTTCCTACTACTGCATGGCCAATTTTTATGGCATCTACGCCAGCTTCTTTAACAGCTTGCTCGAAAACAGTATCATTTTTAGCTTGAAGTACAAGTCCAATATTTTCATTGAACAATACTTTTACAGCATCAGACTCATTTAATCCCGAAAGGTCATAATTTGCAGCCAAATTCACATCTGCAAATGTCATTTCCAAAAGGGTCGTGATCAAACCACCGGATCCGATATCATGACCGGCTTCGATTTGGTTATCGTTGATTAATTGCTGAATGGTATTGAATGCTGTTTTGAAATAGTTCGCATCTTGGATTGTAGGAACTTCTGTGCCTAATTTGTTGACAATCTGAGCGAAAGACGAACCACCTAATTTGAAGTTGTCTTTTGATAGATTGATGTAGTAAATGGATCCTGCATTTTTGTTTAAGACAGGTTCAACTACTTTGGTAATATCCGTACAATTTCCAGCTGCTGAAATAATCAATGTACCAGGAGCAATTACATTCTCACCATTTGGATATTTTTGCTTCATCGACAGGGAGTCTTTTCCTGTAGGGATATTGATTCCTAATGCGATTGCAAAATCCGAACAAGCTTTGACAGCCTGATAAAGTCGAGCATCTTCACCTTCGTTATTTGCTGCCCACATCCAGTTGGCTGACAAAGAGATGCCTGCAAGACCATTTATAATCGGTGCAAATACGATATTTGATAATGATTCTGCGATAGCAGTTTTACTAGCTGCTGCCGGATCAATTAATGCTGCGATAGGGGAGTATCCTATCGTTGTTGCGATACCCTCTTTTCCTTTGTAGTCAAGAGCCATGACACCAACGTTATTTAAAGGTAACTGTAATGGACCTGCACATTGTTGTTTGGCAACACGGCCACCCACACAACGGTCCACTTTATTGGTCAACCAATCTTTGGAAGCCACAGCCTCCAATTGTAGTACCTGATTTAAATAGCTTGGGATATTCGCGGAATCATAGGTAAGATCCGCATAATTACGAGCAACTATTTTATCACGCATAAAGGTCTTTGGTGATGAACCAAAGAAATCCTCTAAGGCATAATCCATTGGTTTGGCACCATTGCTTTTTGATGCAAATGTGAAGCGGTGATCTCCGGTGACGTCACCTACAGTGTACATTGGTGCACGTTCACGATCAGCAACACGCTTTAGGATTGCAATATCATCTTCAGCAATCACCAGGCCCATTCTTTCCTGAGACTCATTACCGATGATTTCTTTTGCTGAAAGAGTAGGGTCACCTACCGGAAGTGCATCAAGATCAATTAAACCGCCTGTTTCCTCTACCAATTCGGATAGACAGTTGAGGTGTCCACCAGCGCCATGGTCATGAATAGAAACAATTGGGTTATGATCTGCTTCAACTAAGCTTCGTACAGCATTGGCCGCACGTTTTTGCATTTCCGGATTTGAGCGTTGAATGGCATTCAATTCAATGCCTGACCCGAAAGCGCCTGTATCAGCAGAGGATACTGCTGCACCTCCCATACCGATACGGTAATTTTCACCTCCTAAGATGACGATTTTATCACCTATTTTTGGGGTATGTTTTTTGGCTTGATCCAATTTTCCATAACCGACACCACCAGCTTGCATGATGACTTTGTCATAACCAAGCTTACGGCCTTCTTCTTCATGTTCGAAGGTCAGTACAGATCCCGTAATCAAGGGTTGTCCAAATTTATTCCCGAAGTCAGAAGCTCCATTGGAAGCTTTGATGAGGATATCCACTGGTGTTTGGTAAAGCCATTGGCGTTCTGGCATTGCTTTCTCCCAAGGACGATCTTGCAATAGACGTGAATAGGCTGTCATATAGACCGCGGTACCCGCCAAAGGAATCGCGCCTTGACCACCGGCCATACGGTCACGAATTTCACCACCAGATCCTGTCGCCGCTCCAGAGAAAGGCTCTACAGTCGTTGGGAAATTGTGGGTTTCGGCTTTTACGGATAAAACAGAATCGAAAGATTTTTCCTCGTAAAAGTCAGGCTTGTCAGCGGATTTAGGTGCAAACTGGGTGACCCGTGGGCCTTTAATAAAGGCTACGTTGTCTTTATACGCAGAAACAATCTCATTTGGATTTGTTTCGGAAGTTTTCTTGATTAATTTAAATAGGGAAGTAGGCTGTTCTTCACCATCAATGATAAATGTACCATTGAAAATCTTATGTCTACAGTGCTCAGAATTGGCTTGTGAAAAAGCAAAGACCTCGGAGTCTGTTAAAAGACGGCCCAATTTGGTGGCAAGATTGTTTAGGTAGGCCACTTCTTCCGGATTTAATGCCAATCCTTCGGATTTGTTGTAGGCATCAATGTCTTCAATTTCCAAGATAGGTTCTGGCGTGATGTTGACCGTGTATATATTCTGCGTCAACGTACTGAACTTTTGCGAAATCATTGGATCGAAATCATTGAAATCTGCTGGTACCGGTTGAAATTCTTCGATACGAACAATTCCTTCAATACCCATGTTCTGTGTGATTTCTACTGCATTGGTACTCCAAGGAGTGACCATCGCTGCGCGGGGGCCTACAAAGTAATGGTTAAGGGTTTGGTCGTCGAGTTTTTTGGCGTTGCCGAATAGCCAGTTGAGTTTAGTAATGTCTTCTTGTGATAAAGAGTTTACGCTTTGAACACCATATACGGTGTTCGATGGGTTCTCAAAGAAATGAATCATTATAAATGTTTGTTTTGAACGTTCTTCAAATTAAAGCACAAAGTTACATATTATTTTTATGGAAATGATTGAATTTTGATTAAAAAATAGCGGTTACTATTCGGTTTAAAAACAGTGAAATAGCGGTTCTTATGTAAATAAATGTAAAGTTGTGTTAATTCGTGTAAATAAATGTTATCATTCTACCCGCTGTTAGGATAGGTCGCTTGTAGGTGGTAGATTCGTAAACCCTATTCCCTATGAGTATAACATGATCGAGCCTTGGGATGTAGATCTAATGCGCATCCCAAGGCAAAGATTGAATTAGGCTGTCGATCAACCAACTTCATAGTCATCTTCTATTCGATTTTTTTCAATCTTTAAAAATCCTGTTTTCTCAGTGCATTATAACGAGCAAGGTGGGTGGCAATCAGGATATGGCAGATTGCAAAGAATGCGAGTAACAGTAAGACTATAGTCGGGTGAGCGCCTGGGAAAATGCATGTATTGACAGGGATAAATTGATATACTACGCAATTATAATTGCATACAAAGTCAAATTTATCTAAGTTTGTGCATCAAATCAAATTCGAGATGAACATTTCATATAATTGGTTAAAACAACACGTTAATATAGATTCGACGCCGGAGGAATTATCTTTGATCTTGACAAACACAGGATTGGAAGTAGAGGCACTGGACGTTGTACAGAGTATCCCCGGTGGATTGGATGGTTTGGTCGTTGGCGAAGTAAAAACTTGTGAGCAACACCCGAATGCTGATAAATTGCGCATTACTACAGTTGATGTAGGCACTTCTGAATTACTAAATATCGTATGTGGGGCGCCAAATTGCCGTACTGGATTGAAAGTAATTGTGGCAACAGTAGGTACAACATGTCACCCCTTGAGCGGAGAACCCTTTAAGATTACCAAATCTAAAATTCGTGGCGAAGTATCCGAAGGTATGTTATGTGGTGAGGATGAAATCGGTTTAGGTACATCGCATGCCGGTATTGTTGAATTGCCAGCTGATGTTGCGGTAGGGACATTGGTGAAAGATCATTTCAATATTCAGGATGATTACCGTTACGAAATAGGCCTTACACCGAATCGTGCGGATGCGGCATCCCATTTAGGTGTAGCACGCGATATCGCTGCTTATTTCCGTACGAATATCCTAAAAGCGGATGTTTCGGCCTTTCAAGCGGCTGAGGAAGCTGGTACAGCTGTTGTCGTCGAAGACACTGCAGCTTGTCCACGTTATAGCGGGATCAATATTTCCGGTGTTCAGGTTGCAGAATCGCCTGATTGGTTGAAAGAAAAATTAAATGTGATCGGTGTACGTCCAATCAATAATATTGTCGATATCACCAATTATATATTGCATGACCTTGGCCAACCATTGCATGCGTTTGATGCGGATAAAATTGCTGGTAACAAGGTGCTTGTCCGTACAGCAAAAGAAGGGGAGAAGTTTGTGACCCTAGATGCTGTGGAACGGACGCTTTCTGCTGAAGACCTTGTGATTGCTGATGCTGAAAAACCAATGTGTATCGCTGGTGTTTTTGGTGGTGCACATTCAGGTGTTTCGACAGAAACAACCAATGTGTTTTTGGAATCGGCTTATTTTAATGCTGTATCAGTGCGTAAGACCTCTAAAAGACATGGTCTGAAAACAGACGCTTCATTCCGTTTCGAACGTGGTACAGATCCTAACATTACTGTAGAAGCGTTAAAACGTGCGGCATTGTTGATTCAGGAAATTGCTGGGGGGAAGATATCTTCGACCCTGAAAGATGTATATCCTGTCGAAATTAAACCATTCTCATTCCATGTGAGCTATGCGAACGTGGTACGTTTAATTGGGCAAGCAATCCCACATGAGGAAATTAGAGCCATTATCGTTGCCCTTGGTATTGAGATTGCTTCGGAGACAGCTGCGGGACTAGATGTTTTAGTGCCTGCTTATCGTGTCGATGTAACCCGCGAAGTGGATGTGGTGGAAGAGGTATTACGGATTTACGGCTACAATAACATTGAACTAAAATCCCAAATTAAGGCTTCCTTAAACACGGTCGAAAAACCAGATAAAGAAGTCGTCTTAAATCAGCTTGCGGACTTATTGATCGGTAATGGATTCCGTGAAATATTGGCAAATTCGTTGACAAAGCTTGATTATGCAGACGACAGTGAAACTGCTGTCAGATTGTTCAATCCCTTGAGCTCGGACTTGGATACCATGCGTCAAAACATGTTATTCTCCGTGTTGAATGCCATTGAATATAATCAGAAGCGTAGAAATTTTGATCTGAAATTTTTTGAATTCGGTAAAACTTATGCGTTGGACGGTGAGGGATATAAAGAAACGCAGCATTTGACTTTTGCAATAACAGGCAGAGAGGAAGCTGAACAGTGGAATAGCAAAAAAGGTAATGTCAATTTCTATAACCTTAAAGCTGCAGTTGATACCATTGTCAAACGTCTAAAGATTGAGGGCATACAAATACAAGATGCACCGAGCAATCATTTTGCCTACGGATTGAGTTATATGAAAGGTCAGAAATGTCTGGTTTCTTTCGGTGCGGTAGCTAATGCCAACTTGAAAAAAGCAGATGTTGAGGGGCAGGTTTTCTTTGCAGATTTTGACTGGGATGTCTTAATGAAAATCATTCGCAAGAATAGTATTCAATATAAGGAAGTGTCGAAATTCCCTGCTGTACGTCGTGATTTATCCCTGTTGATTGACGAAAATGTGAGCTTCGATAAGCTTCAATTTGTCGCTCAAAAGACCGAACGCAAGCTTTTAAAGGAGGTAAATGTGTTTGATGTGTATAAAGGTGATAAAATTCCGGAAGGGAAAAAGTCTTATGCTCTGAGCTTTATCTTGCAAGACGAAGAAAAAACATTGACCGATAAACAAATTGATGCGATAGTTCAAAAATTAATTGTTAATTTTGAGAAGGAACTAAGCGCAGAGGTGCGTGGTTAATTAGATATATAACATTAATTGGTAATATTCGATTTACGCTATGGCAACATTGTCTTCACAAATGAATCTGATCGTTGAGAAAACGAAAAACTTAATTCAAATGTGCGAAGTCTTGCAAGAAGAAAATGATTTGCTTAAATTAGAGGTACAATCCTTAAAAGTGGCTTTCGACGCGAGCAACGATAAAAGCAAGCAGTTGGAAGAGAAAGTCAAGGCGCTGGCAGTAGCCCGAACCTTGGATTCAGAAACGGATAAGGAAGCAATTAATGAAAAAATACTTGACACAAAACAAAAAATTAACGATTTTGTGCGAGAAATAGACAAGTGTATTAGTTTGTTGAAGTAGTTGGAATTTGGAGATTATCGGAATTTAAACTAATACAACGTTAAAAAGCTCAAAGAAATGGGAGAGATTTCCATAAAAATAAATATCGCAGATCGTGTTTATCCCCTTCGGGTGGAAAGCGCGGAGGAAGAAGTGATTCGACATGCTGCGAAATTGATAAATGAAAAAGTAAAGGAATTGCAGGAAAACTATACTGTTAGAGATAAACAGGATTTGTTATCCATGTGTGTATTGCAGTTCGCTACGCGAATGTTAAATGCGGAGCGACAGTCCCAGAACCACGAAGTGGGGCTGGAGAATTCAGTACAGGAGCTTGATCAGTTGTTGACGGATTTCTTTAACAAATAAATTTACGTTCTTTATATTTAGAGCTTAAAACGACGAATTTGCCGCAATTAAATTCGGGTTGTCACTATTTTAAACTTAACGCTTCAATATTACAGGCGCAAAAAGATATAGGCCATTTTGCGAAAGCCATCTGGGTCATAATCTAAGCCTAATTATGTAATCACGAAGTTTAATAATACATGAGACCTGTTTAAATTTAATTGCGGTTTTTTTTT
>Ga0256900_1000024_pt1 | contig 41108 bp, 53 predicted proteins | sample MC6MC0688MT_FD_190190 | JGI IMG/M metagenome (GOLD analysis project Ga0256900, IMG submission 190190) | Metatranscriptome of enriched soil aggregate microbial communities from Iowa State University, Ames, United States - MC6-MC0688-MT... | ecosystem: Environmental > Terrestrial > Soil >... | reverse complement strand
GCTGGACTGAAAGAGCTGCCCTGCATCGTCCGTGACGACCTCACCGACAAAGCCGACCAGCTGCAGGCGATGCTCACCGAGAACCTGCAACGCTCCGACCTCAACCCGATCGAAGAGGGCGACGCATTCCAAGAGCTGCTCGACCTCGGCATCAAACCCACAGTTCTCGCAAAGCGCACCGGCCGCACCACCAAACTCATCCGCGCGCGCGTCAAAATCGCCTCCGCGCCGGCCGAACTCCGTGACCGCGTCATCGCTCGCGAAGTCACCCTCGACGAGGCCCTGGTCCTCGAAGGCTTCAGCAAGTACCCCAAGATCTACGAGCACCTCGCGAAGTACGTCGGTACAGCGAACTGGTCCTGGGCCGTCGCACGCGCCAATGAAGACACCGCACGCGTCGTCGCCCTCACCAAGATCACCAACGAACTCACCGCACAAGGCGTCCAGATACTCGACGACGCAGGGCTCGAGGAACACCGCCTACGCGCCGAAGCCGTCGGACTGAACCGCGTCTGGCAGAACCTCACCGAACGCCCCGACGACGCGACATCCGAAGACGTCGCCGTCACCTTCCCGTACCGCAACCCCGAGAACATGCAATGGCACCGCCTCGTCGACGCCGCGACCGCAGCAGCCGCAAAGCGCACAAAGAAGACTGCCGGCAGGACAGAGATCGTCCCGTCGATCTCCGACGCCGACCGCGCCCGCGTCGAAGCCGACATCGTCGCATCGAACCAACTCGCCGCCGACCTCAAGACCGCGACGCCCGTCCGCCGAGCACACCTCAAGAACTCGATCGCGAAGGCGGACACCGACCTCGCCGCCGAATGCCTCCGCCTGATGCTCGCCGACCAAATCGCGCACCTCGACGCCGACCAAGTCCAGATCTTCGCCCGAATCGCGGGCTTCGACGAACAGGCCACCGAAAGCGGCCTCGAAATGTGGACATACAGCCTCCGCGTCAACCAGCTCGCGGTCGCACTGCGCATCGCCCAAAACATCGACATCGAAGAAACCCTCGAACAACTCACCGGATGGCAACACCGGAACTACCTCGGCAGAAACGCAGCACCCTGGCGCGACGAACTCGGAACGACCTTCGGCTACGAATGGTCCGACGTCGAAGCCGACCTCATCACCCAGTTCGCAGCAGAAGCCGACGACAACTGATGGATCTCGCCCGAGCTGCAGACGAATGGTGGCACAACCTCCCACCCGATCGCCGCGCACAGATCCACAAATGGGTCGACCGCCCCGAGGAACACAAACCCATCGAAGGCCAACTCGAAATACCCATCCCACGACAACGCACCGGGAGGTGAACCCATGACACGAATCCTCGTCGAAACCAACGACTTCCGCGCCGCACTCATCTCGACCGTCGCCCACGCGTCGAACGGAAAGTACTATCCGTTCCTCTCCCGAGTGCGCCTCGACGTCGGCCCCGTCAACATCAACGTCCTCGCAACCGACAACCAAACCGTCGGATGGGCGCTCGTCTCCGTCGTCAGCCACATCGACCCGGAACTCGAAGTCATCGACATCGGAGTCGCCGACGTCGAGAAGATTCTCACCGTCTTCAAAGGCGGCCGCACCAAAGGCGACGAACCGGAACACACACTCTGCATCGAGACGACCGAGCAAGAAATCACAATCACCGACGCATCCGGTCTCTTCGACGGCGAGGAATCCTTGACCGTCCTGCGGCTGCCGGAAGAGGAGAAATTCCCTGACATACCAGCGACATTCGCGCATGCCCAACACTCACCGCTGCGCAAGGTCGACTGGCTGCTCGTCGGCGACTCACTGATCCGAAAGTTCCACGCCGCTGCCGCCTGCTACCGCGAACCGTTCACTTTCGAAACAGTCCGCACGTCGAGCTCGATCATCGTCCGCTGCGGCGAATCATTCATCGGCCGAATGCCGCAGCCCGACCTACGCCCCGTCGTCAAAGAAGAACTCGCCCGATACCGCGCCGGATGGGACGCCCGAATCCCCACACCCGCCGAAGTCGAAACCAAACAGAAGGAACAGGAAGCGAAATGACCGAAACCAGTTTCGCGTCACCACGATCGGGCAACTGGTCGCTCCCAGAAACCGAACTCGGCCGCAGCGACACGCCAGTCCGCCCGACCGGTGTCCGGCTGCTACGTACACGGTTGGCGGCACGGAACGGAACCACCCGCCCCGTCGTCGACGAGACCCCGTGCAAAGTCATCTACGCCGGCCGCGACGCCGACGCGATCGACTGGTGGGTCGTCCGCACAGTCACCGACGAATGGATACTGCCGACCGATCAAATCGTCTGCAGCTACATGCCGGCCACCGCACGACTGTCCAACGCAGGTGCGCGATGAACGCAGCAGTCACCGGAATCGCCGCGATCGTCGTCGTCGCAGTACTCATCACCATCGGAACCATCGCCCGCATGATCGGCAAGGACATCGGAGGCACCGAATGAAAGCCACAACAACCTACGAATGCCACTGCTGCGACAACATCGTCAAGCCAGGCGACGACGTGTTCCTCGTCGGCGGCGACCTCCGCTGCACAGAATGCGTGAAGCGAGTGACGGAATAGATGGACTGGATTCGCATTGTTTTCATCTGTGTCGTTGTCGCCATGATCGTGTGTGCGCTAATGGAATTCAGCTCGCGTTCGACTGGCGAACTCTTGACCGAGGCTGAGGTTTACAAGGCCATGACTGGCCGTAAGCGGCCCAGCGAAGCGAGGTCGTTTGCCACCGACCAGTTCTCGGCCTGGACCTATTGCCCAAGCTGTGGCGAATTCGACTGCCACGCAATGCGTGAGACGAATCCTGACGTGTGGACGAAATGGAGCGCCGGGCGCGCAAAGTGGCTTGAAGTGCAGGAAGGTGTACCTCGACAACGGATCGAACTTAGGCAGTTTGGTGGCGGCAGGCTGCGAGTGATTGACGAGGTGCTCAGCTACCCAGTTCGCGAGCCAATTCACGAGTCCGAATACGCAACAATCCGAATCTGCCAGTGCGGCAAAGAATGGGGGCAGAAGTGAGCGACATCGTCGACGAGATCGACGCCCTGGTCGACGAGCAGCTCAGCAGCTACAGCCAGCGAACTGGCTACGACTACAACGTGAATCAGGATCGTTGCTGGCACTGCGGCGAAGACTGGCATGGACTCAAGATCACTGCTCGCATGGAAGAGATGCGGCGGGCGTACCAGCAAGAGTCTCGGCGATTGGAGTACCTGGGCGAGGGCGAAACGGGCTACGCCGAATCGGTGATCGATCCTGACTACCGCTACGCCGACGACGACAGCGAAGTCCTCTGTCCCGGATCCGGTTTCATCGGGCCATGGGCGACGAAGCGGCAGATCGAGAGCATTCGATCGAGTGAGTCGACTCCGTACACGCTCGACAGCCTCATGCAAATGAGGGCGGCGTTCTTCGGCAGGGTGCGACCGAATCCGTATCTGCGGATGCGAGAACCTGGCGAACCTGGCATCGAGAGCGCGCCGTACATGTACGCATTCCCTCAGCGCGTCGTCCTCGGCGTCGACGTCTCTGCGTGCGGGACAACTGAAGTCTCGCAAGTGATCGTCGACGAGGGTAGGCCGTACAGGTACGGCGAAGACTTCTCGTTCGGGGGCCCGACTATTCCGCCTGAGATTCAGTATCCGAGAGAGCTCCGCTTCGCCGCCCGATCATGGAGCCGGATGCAAGACATGATCAATCAGCTTCGTGGTCTTGGTGTACTCGACGAACCAGTCACCGTGAGGAGATGGCTGACAGGTGATCCGGAACCGGACACCCGCACACCACAAGAGCGCGCACTGCCTCGTCCGTCGACCACACCACCGTTCTGGGCCAGAAATGTCGGCACGCAGCGCAGAACTCGCACCAATTCACGAAGAAGGCACCGATGACCCTTCCCAAGTCGACAATCCGCGCTCCACCGTCCAACCTGACCGATTCCGATGCCTACCGAACCTTGTGAGGATTACCAATGATGCTCTCCGCTAGTACGTTCCGGCCGACCTTGGTTGGTTCGCTGCTGTGACATGGGTGCGGTGGGGCGACACATCGGCGAATCACCCGATCGTTCTCGCAGTCCTCGAACACGCAGAATGCGACGACAGACTCGTCAACGAAGTGCAGGGTTTCATCTCCCGATGCGCGGCACAGTCCGGAGCACACAAGACCGACTACGTCATTTCCCGCGGTACAGCGGTTCTGATGGCTGGTCCGTCCCGTGTCGACCTCCTGCTCGCTGTCGCGACCTTCGCCGGATACTTGACACCGATCGACCTCGACGGCCGGCCGGCGTACAAGCTCGTCGACGATGACCACGAATTCCTGCACCTTCGACTCAAAGACGAGATCGAGTTCGAACAGCAACGCAGAAAAGACAACTCGAAGCCGTCACTGATCGTTCCGGTGCGGCTCCGCGACGGAGACGCATGCCGCTGGTGCGGACGTGTCGTCGATTGGGGCTCCCGCAAGGCCGCCCGATCGGGAACATACGACCACCTCATTGCAGGCCAGGCCGCGACCATCGAAACCTACGTTGTCTCCTGCACAAGCTGTAACAGCAGCCGCAAGGATGGAAGTCGACCCCGCGGCATCGAGAAACTGCTGCCCGTACCCGAAAAGCCCTACTACTCACCGAAAACGGTCGAATGGCTCGCAGGGAACGCCTGGCGCCAGAACAACGGTCTGCCCGTACCCACGAAACCCCGCAAGAAGCTCAACCCTGGTGATCTCGCGCCCGGCACACCGCCGGCCAACACGACGAGCCTGAGCCCCGCCCCGGCGGCGAGCACGGCACCCGCAGGAGACCGACCCGACATCCACTCGGGCAACGACGCACCAAAGACTCTGGACACCGCTACGGCGGCACGACCTGTCACTCCCGCACCGCGAACCGACAACCCGTCGGCGAACGCATCGTCAACGCAGCGACCCGAAACCCCCTCGGAGACCGCGCAACACCAGCAGCATCCAGCGGAAACACCCGATCCGCAGAACATCCGCAGATCATCCGCTGATTCAGCAGACCTCGAGGGTACGGAACCTGTCTCGACTGGTCGGGTCGGGACGGGTCGGGTCGGGTCGGGTCGGGTCTCAAGCCCTGCCCAACGTGACCAAACCTCCGAATCTCATCAACCTCGAAAGTCATCCCGTGGTCGCCGCCGCAGGAAACGTCGATCTCTCCCGGACTCACAGAAACCTCAGTCGTCAGGAGATACCCATGGATAGCCGTATCGGCCTGAACACCAACACCGAGCAACCCGCCGAGATCCATCACTGTCGAGCAGGTTCGTCGTGCGCCGGCCGATCCCGCGCCCGCGACAGCCTCGACTGGATTCCCCACACCACCGATGCCGCGAACACCGTGTGCACCCGGTGCCGCTACCAGATCGAGGCGGCGATCGGAGCACTGTGGGACGACTACACGTCACTGAACGCACTGTTCCTCGTACCCACCGAACATGCAGGTTCCGAGATCCGCAGCGGCGCACCCGGATCACGAGTGCCGCTCAACGTGTACTCGGACGCACTGATGCACGAGATCGCCGACGCGGTCTATCACTGCGCTGCTCTGATCACTCCGGAACCTGCAGCGTCAGCTCAAACCCGACTGGCGCAAGTGGTCACGTGTCGCGGAATCGTCCTGCGCAACATCGACACCCTGCTCGCTGCTCCACCGAGGAAGCACCTGCTGTGGAATCGGGCCGGTGACGACTACGTCGCCGAGATGCTCGACGGCGTGCAGCTGGCGCTCGCGCTCGTCGCGCTGCATCGCCGTGCAGTGATGCTCGTCGGCGTCGAGCGGCCGCGCGATCGAATGCCGGTGCCGTGCCCGCGCTGCGAGTCCCGCCAGCTCGGCAAGAACGCAGGAAGCACGGACGTCGACTGTCGATCCTGCGGCTCGGTGTGGAGCGAAGCCGACTACCACCGACTCACACAGATCGGAGCATCGATCATCAGAGAGGAACTCGCCCGGTGAACAACATGTGGCCCTGGCCCGCTGACACACAGCTCGACATCGCGCGCCGACTGCTGCAGTCGTACCGTGCGGCGCTGATGGCACTCAAACCCGAGACCTGCCGCCAGCTCGACGCCGAGGCTGTGCGCTTCGGGCAAGGCTGGGTCGAGGAGAAAGCCGAGACCGCCAACGACGAAGACTTCGTGCAAGCAACGGAGGCAGCAGATCTCGCGGGAGTCACACCGGCAGTGATCAGACAATGGGCCTCCCGCGGATACATTCCACGGCACCACATCTCTGGCCGCACCCACTACCGAGTCGGCGACGTCCTGGCCCACGTCGAACAGTGCCGAGAAGCCCGGAGGAATCGACGGACTGGACAGCCCACGATGTGACGCGTTACAGTTCTGCCACTGGCCGACGTGACTTCAAAGCACGTTGGCCATCGTGGTTTCCAGGGCAAACACCCGACCCCACGCAGATGCCGGCCCCCGTACGACTACTCGCCCGGCAGCTACCGACTACCTCCTCGCACCCATCACGCAGCTCGGCCGATCGGCGCGCTGCGAGTGATACCGATTGATCGGTGGTGACCATGACTGGCAAGAGCAACCGCTTCGCCACCTCGACCCGACGCGTCGAGTTGCCGAGCAACTGGCAGACCCTCCGCAAGATCACTCGCCGCCGAGCACAAGGCCGATGCGAGTGGACAACCAACGGAGTCCGATGCACGGCGCGCGGTACCGACTGCGACCACATCGACGACCGCGACAATCACAGCCCGTCGAACCTGCAGTGGTTGTGCCGCGACCACCACGAGATCAAGACCAAGGCCGAAGCGAAAGCTGCTCGCCATCCCGGATCTCGGAAGCGTCCGACAAAGCCTCACATCGGATTGATTCAGAAGTGACGTCGAGCTGATGCCCTGTGCTCGGCTCGGCCGATGACTGCCCTAGGCATCACGGCGGAACTGTTGGCCGATGCAAGCCTGACCCGATCAACCCGCTGCTTTCCCGCCGATGCTCGACCCGAGACGAATCGAGGAGACACCGTGACGAGTCAGCCGCCGACAGCCGGCACCGACCTACTCATCGACAAGACCGGACTCTACGAGCGACCGGGTGACAGTCGGCTCGCTCTCGGCGACCCCGTCCGCCCGGACCGACTGCCCGATCGTGGTGAGCCCGGATCTGCACCCGTCTCCTCGCCCTGGATCGACCTGGACGACCTGCGCGCGAAGCTGGGCCTCGCTGATGATGCCCGCAGTGACGACCGCTGGTGGCGGCTGTGGTTCGGCGAGTGGACCGCTCCGGAGGAACCTGCTGAGCAGCTGCCGCGCCGCTGAGGCACCGGGGGGTACCCCCTCCCCAAGGGGGACGGAGCCCCTAATGGCATAGAGCCCCTCTGTATGTACGGGTTTTGCAGCTTTTTTGCAGGTAAATGGCTGTTTTCAAATCCGCCGTACGAATTCGCCGTAGATCGAGTTTCAGCCGAAAATAGGGTTTTTGGAACCAACTGAAGGGCGCCCGTCAAACACGAACTCAGCGTTGCTCGATTCAAAGTGACTGTCCCTCAATTGGTTTCGTGGACCCTCGCTGGATCTCGCGTTTCGTTGCGCAGCAATCTGCAAACTCCGGCCAAGTGGAAGGAAGATCGCATCGCGACCGCGTTATTCGGTCGACGACAAACCAACTCGATCGCCTGGCATATTGTGCTGACTATGACTCAGTTCGCGACACGCTTTTCGAACGCTTTTCGTAAGTTCGTCATGTTCGTCGATCGCCGATTGGTTTGGGTTTTAGAGAACATGGGTCCCTGCGCGATCGTGGTGTCTCTCCTCGGTGTGGCCCTTAGCCTCTGGGGATTGGCGCTCGGAATGAACTGGGGTGCGGCTCAGCTCGGTCCGCTTTCAAGTTACTTGGCTGCTGCGGCGACTCTGACTGCCGTCAGCGTCGCGCTTCAGCAGAGCGCTCAGGCACGGAAGATCGCGAACGAATCAGTGCTCGCGGCGAAGTTGCGAGCGGAGATCGACAGAGACTTCGATCATCGTCGCGAAACAACGAATCAAATCGTGAAGATGTGGGGTGAAATCAGTGATATTGAGCCCCTTCTCGTTCTATACATGAATGTGGAAGATCCGGATTCGGACGTAGAACCGTATATGAAATTCATTACCGCATTGCATCGGGCTCGGTCGGCAATTTTCGCCGCACGAGCCATCAGTCTGAACGCTGAGATTTTGCGCGCACTTGAGAAGTTGGACACCAGACTCGGGGACTTCGATTCGGTGGCAACGCTCCGCGGCACAAAGGACGACGCGTGGTCCGATTCGGTCCTAGACCGCTGGGTGGAAGTCACCGACCTGCGCGACACCTTCGCAAAGTTGCTTCGAGAGCACTTGCCGCTCCTGGAAAGCGCGGAAGAGGAGAACAAGCGCTTGCAGGCACTCAAGCAGAAGACGCCAGCACTCAGAGAGTGGATGCAGGTTGTTTTGACTTCTCACCTGAGGGAAGGCTTCGTGGCACCGGCTACCGCCGCGGAAATGGACTTGCTGAGGGATGCCGCGCGCGTCGCATCCAAGCGAGCCGCAGCCAAACTAGCCGCATCCAAACGAGCCGCAACCGACGATCTACCCTGAGCGATTTCAGTGCGGCACAGCATCACCAATTCGCAACGAAATCCATGATCGCTCGAATTGCTCCGGTGCCCGCGACCACAACCATCGGCGGGATCAGTATGAAAGAAAGAGCACGCCACACGAACGCAGATGTTCGGGTAGATTCTTCGTTCCTCGATACCTTCCACGAGTCGATGGTGTCGACATCAAACAGGGCATCGAAAGCTGGCATTGCGTCGTCGAGATCAGAGTCTGTGGGATCGCCGGACTCAAATCGGGCGAGGGCTTCTTGCAAGGCTTTCTGACGTTCGGCAGGGGATCGATCCGGTTGCTTCGGGGGTGCGGCGGTGAGCACAGTTAACTGTCGGGCGATCGCAATTCGCAGCATTTCCTTCTCTGGCATGTCGGGAAGGTCTTTGTGGATATCTACGAGCACCTTCAGATCCTCATAGGGCGATTTTCTGTTATTGAACCAAAGGAACAGTCCAGCAACTATCGCTGCACTCACGTACCCAACTGGCGTTAGCCATGCCCAATCTTTCATACGCGGATTAGAGCACACGACACGCGGCAGGAACTGAACGGCGATATCGAAATGGAGGTGCGTGATGGGCATCCGCGGGCCGGTGGCGAAGCGCTCGGAAGTCCGGACACGGCGTAACAAGACTGACGAGGCTGGGGTCGAAGTCAAGAAGGGCCCGGCTTCGTCGTTTGTTAAACCTCCGGCAGAGGACCGGGACTGGCATCGGGTTATCAAAGCTTGGTACCGGTCGCTGAAAACGTCCGGTCAGTCGAAGTTCTACGAGGACTCGGATTGGCAAGCGGCCCGGTTCACCGCGCACTATGCGTCCTCGGTGCTGAAGGCAGCTGAGAGCACAGAAAACCCGTCGGCTCTTCGGGCCGCGTCGATACGTCAGATCTGGTCAATGATGGGCGACCTCATGACCACGGAATCGGCACGCCGCCGCGTGCGAGTCGAGCTGATCCGACCGGGCGCGGGCGAAGGCGGCGAGGGCGAAGGCGCGGAGGTTGTTGACATTGACGACTTCCGCGAGGACTACGCCTGATTCGGAGCTCGTCGCCGAGCTGGACGAGTTCGACATTGACCGAGTCGCCAATGAGATGGCACCGGGCTACTACGTCGGACCGACCGAGAACGATCACGGCGCTTGGCTGACGTTGCCCTGGCCGGGTGATCTGACACTGCCGTACAACCATCCGTCGCGCTTGGAGTTGCTGCCGCTCTCGCTCGGCCCCGCGATGATTCGTTGGGGCCAGAAGTGGTTGCTGCATCCGGGCACCGGCAAGCCCTGGCGCTTCACACAGGGCCAGAAACGCTTTATGCACCTCTGGTATGCCGTCGACTGGGAAGGTCGCTGGCTGTACCGCTCAGGTGTCAAACGAGGGGCGAAGGGAACGGGTAAGGACCCGTTCGCGGCCGCACTCGCGTTGTGCGAGCTGTGCGGCCCCGCGAACCTGCACGACATCGACGGCAAGCGTGCCATCGGACGCAAACATCGCCTCTCGCTCGTGCAGATCGGCGCGAACTCGCAAAGCCAGGCAGCGAAAGTGCTGTGGGTTGCGAACTCGATGATCTCGGAGCGGATGAAACTCGCTTACGCGGTCGACGCCGGCCTGACCCGGACGGCACTCGGCGACGGCTCGAAAATCGAGCTGCTCAAGGCGTCGGAGAAATCGACCGAGGGCGACCCGCCGACCGCGACGTTCCTCAACGAGTCGCACCACATGCTCAAGTCCAACGGCGGCTTCAAGATCGCGGCCGTCGCTCGACGCAACATCGGCAAGTCGCCGAAAAATGTTGCGGCACGCCTGTTGGAGTTGACGAACGCGCACAGCTCGAGCGCGGAGAGCGTCGCGGGCGAGTCTTACGACGCGTGGCAATTGCAGGTCGCTGGTCTGACCCGCAAGAAGGACATCCTGTACGACTCCCGCGAAGCGCCCCCAGGGCTGAACTTGTGGGACCACGACGAGGTCATGCTCGGGCTGAAAGCGGCGTACTCGGACGCACATTGGGCTGACCTCGAACGACTGAGGGACGAAGCGCAGGACCAACGGACGGCGCTCTCGGATGCCGTGCGGTTCTACTTCAACGGTCTCGCGACCGCCGAGGACGCGTGGATCGAGACTCGCGACTTCCGCAAGCTCTCGCGCCCCGATTGGGTGATGGACGCGACGGACAGGTTCGCGATGTTCCTCGACTGCTCGAAGTCGGGTGACGCGACGACGCTGTCGGCGTGCAGGCTCTCCGACGGTCACGTTCTGTCGCTCGGCGCTTGGTTTCCGAAGCACGGCGAGAAGGTCGAAAAGTGGCTGGCCCCTCGCGATGAGGTCGAGGCACGTGTGCGAGAAGTGCTCGACACGATGAACATCGTCTGGTTCGGGATCGACCCGTCACCGGCGAAAGACGATGCGACCGAAACGCTCTACTGGATGCCGATGATCGACGAGCTGCACCGCGACTACCGCAAGAAGTTGCCCTTGTGGGCGACACCAGGAGCAGGGGGACACGCGGTGCTATTCGATATGCGTCTGTCGTCGCAAGGTGGCGCACGACGAAATGAACTCTTCACGCGCGCAGCGATGCAGACCGCGCTCGACATTGACGAGAACGGAACGCTCACTCATGACGGCAACGCAATTCTGATCAGCCACACGCTCAACGCCCGTAACCGGCCGAACGCGTGGGGAACCTCGATCGGCAAGATCAACCGCTCGTCGCGACTCCTCGTCGACTACGCGGTCACGATGATCGGCGCTCGGATGGGCCGCACGATTGCGCTCAACAGCAGCAAGATTCGCTCGGGTGGTAGCGGTAAGGTGGTGGTTCTCTCGTGAGTATCCCGATTCTCGGAGCGGTTCGTACTCCGTCGAATGTGCAGATCGACGGTCTCTCGCACGACGAGCAGAACACGCTCGACAAGCTGCTCCGTCAGTACGTGCAGAAGTTGACGCGCAATCGTCTGCGTCAGACCTACTACGACCACAAGAACCTGCTCAAGGATCTCGGCATCGCGATCCCGCCCGACATGGTCGACATCGACATGGTGCTCGGGTGGCCGGCCAAAGCGGTCGACGGGTTGGCGCGTCGCAACAAGCTGGACGGGTTCGTCATTCCGGGCGGTTCGTCGCTCGATATGGGTATCGACGCGATGTGGAACGCGAACAGCATGGATGTCGAAGCGCCGCAAGCGCATACCTCGGCATACATTCACAGTTGCGCGTTCGTGGCCACGACCAAGGGGGACGTCGATTCCGGCGAACCGGACGTGTTGATCACGACGCGCTCGGCGATGTCAGGGACGGCATTGTGGGATCGGCGTCGGCGCCGGATCTCGGCGATGCTGGCCATCGTCGACACCTCCGAGGACGGACTTCCCACGCTCGTGGTGATGTACCTGCCCGACGTCGTGATCACGATGACGAAGTACACGATTGGTTGGCACGTCGATCGCCGCAAACACGGACTCAAACGAGTCCCGGTCGAGTTGCTCGTCCACAAGCCGCATCTCGAACGCCCGTTTGGTTCCTCGCGGATCTCGCGGCCGGTGATGGCACTCGCTGACGCAGCGCTGCGCACGGCCGTGCGGATGGAAGTCTCGGCCGAGTTCTACTCGTCGCCGCAACGCTGGATCATGGGCGCTGACGAGGCGATGTTCGTCGACGAGAACGGCAAACTGAAGTCGCAATGGCAGGCAATCATGGGCCGACTGTGGGCCGCCGGCCGAAACGAGGACGGCGAACTCCCACAGGTCGGCACCTTCGCCGCATCGTCACCTCAACCGCACTCGGACCAGTTGCGCACCTACGCAACGCTCTTCTCCGGAGAGACGACGATCCCCGTCGGCTCTCTCGGTGTCGTGCAGGACAATCCGTCGTCGGCCGAAGCGATTCACGCGGCGAAGGAAGACCTGTTGATCGAAGCCGAGTACTGCAATCAAGGCTTCGGTACGACCTGGGTGAAGGCAGTTCTGACCGGCCTGCAGATCAAGGAGAACCGCGACGAGATCCCGGACGAGTGGCGCACGCTTCGAGCGAAGTGGCGCAACCCGGCCACGATGTCGCAGGCGTCGGCCGGCGACTTCGTCGTCAAGCTCTTGCAGGCGTACCCCGAGTTGAAGAACTCGGCGGTCGGTCTGGAAATGATGGGCTGGGACGAGACCACGGTCGCGCGTGCGATGGCAGACATGCAACGCGCGCAGCTCGGCACGCGCGTCGACGGCATCATCAACGCCTCACGTCAGGTCACCGATCCCAATGTGATCGCCCTCGCCAGCAAGCGGACACCGGACGAAGGCGTCGACGATGCCGTCGTTGGATGAGCGTCGAGAAATCCTCGAGCACCTGAATCTGCTCGCCGTTCAAGACATCACCGACCTTTGGCGCAATGCGTCGATGCTCGACTTGGACTCACCGTCGTTTCGCGGTGTGATCGCTCGGGGAGTTCCCGAGTTGATCGCGCCGTACGAGTCGACTGCGGGCGAGCTGACGGCGCTCTGGTACGAGGAATCGGCTCCCGAGTTGGCGTTTCGTGCGACACCTGCCGCGCTGACACCTGGCGAGCAGCTCGCAACATCGACCAGATGGGCGCTCGGCGCTGCGGGCGACGTCGCGCTGACTCGAATCGCCGGTTTCACGCAGCGGGCGATCTTCAACGCCTCCCGCGAGACGATCATCGGAAACCACAGGCGCGAACCCGGTTCTACGTGGGCGCGCCATGCATCGTCGAACGCGTGTGCCTTCTGCAAGATGATGGCCACACGCGGCGCTGTCTACAGCACCAAGGAAGCCGCGAGATATGTCGGCGCGGAACGCTGGGAAGCGAAACGTAACTACAAGGGCCAGAAAGTCGGACACGACATCGGCCGCGCCGGCCGCGTGCGCGGAACTCAACCAGCAGGGGAGAAGTACCACGACAAGTGCTTCTGCACGGCGATCGAAGTCAGGCCAGGGCACTCGTACGAACCGCCTCCGTACGTCGAGAAATGGAACGAGGAGTACATCGCGGCGGTCCGCGCGACCGACGGCGTCGGCGAGTTCGGTGCGATCGACACCAAAGCAGTTCTCGCTCACATGCGGGCGAGTGAGTCGTCCGCCAAAGCTGCTCGGGTAGCCGCGGCCGCCGACAAGCGCGCACCGGCACCGAAGGGCGGGGGAGGCGGGGGTAAGCCTCCGATCAAGCCGCCTGCGGCCGGAAAGATCGTCGCGGGCGGAGATGATGGCGAATCGCTCCCGAAGCGTCTGACACGCGCTGAGGCCGACACACCGTACATCGAGATCACCGCGCAGAACCGCCGGCACATCCTCGACGGCGAACCGGACAAGGTGACAGCGGGCGGACATCGATCCGGCGTCGGGCGTCCGGGCAAGACCGAGTTTCCGCCGGATTGGGACGACGACCGCATCATCGCGGCAGTGCGGGCGACGGTGGAAGAACACCACTGGACCCTGCGGGCCGGTGACGCGACGCTACGACGCCTCGAAGTCGACGGCGTGATCGTCGAGGTCGCGTCCTATCCGAAGAACGGCGAGGAGATCATGCGCCATGCCTACCCGGTCAACGGAAATGGTGTCGTCAAGAACGACCGGGCGACCGGTGAGGCGCATCCACGCGAACTCGACCGCTCTGTCCTGTATCAGCTCCCGCCGCAGCCACGAAAGCGATAAGGTGACGATATGAATCAGGAACAGGTCGAGGCATACGACCGCGAAGCGGGCATCATCGCCGCTGCGATCCTGCCCGGCCTACCTGCCGAGAGTCGCCGCTACATCGAGAGCGTCCTCGAGGACGGCGACCCTGCCTTCGCAGTCGATCTCGCACTGCAGGGCGCGATCGAGTTCGCTCTCGTCATGCCGGCAGGAATACGCCGCAACATCGGCGCATTCGTCGACCTGCTGACCGAGATCGGCGCGGACGACGTCGATCGGATTCGTCGTTGGACTGAACAGGTCAAATTTCAAGTAGCCGCATAGCGGCAACCGACATCGCAAAGGCCCCGTGAGCATTTCGCTCCGGGGCCTTTGTCATGCCCGGACGGTTTCCGGGCTCCACATTCCCCCAGCGCCGCACGGTGCTGACCTATCCCGCACGGGAGCGAAAATGAGAAAACAAACAGAATTGACGACGGCTGAAGCCTTGTCCCAGTACGCGAAAGAGTTGCAGGCAGGCGGCCTCACGCAGTCTGTCATCGACATCCTTGTCGTCCACGCGTCCGAACATCTGGTTCTGGGTCGCGCACGACGTGACAACTGCGGCGAGGAATCCGGCGCATTGCGATTGAAGGTGACCGTCGATGCGTAATCCGAGGAAGTCTCTGTTTGTAGTTGCCCCTGCCGCTCTAGATCCATTCGGCGAGTTCGGGAATCGCGCCGCACGGCGTCATCCTCGTCGCGACCCCGACGGGCATCCGCAGAGCACCCCGCCCGCGAATCCGGCGACTCCGCCGGCCGATCCGGCGACCCCGCCCGCCGCGACTCCGCCCGCCGCGACTCCGCCCGCCGCTCCTGCACAGGACGATTGGGCGACGACCTTCGAGGGCAAGACACCGGCCGAGGTCAAGGCCGCGCTCGACGAATCGCGCAAGTGGGAATCGCGAGCGAAGGCCAATCATCCGAAGGCCCAGAAGTACGACCAGTTCCTCGCCGGTCTCACCGGAGTCGACCCGGCCACCCCGCCCGACCCCGCGAAGCTCAGCACCGATCTCACCGCTGCACAGCGTGGGGAACGTGAAGCACGCGTCGAGAACGCGATCCTGCGGATTGCACCCGATCAGAAGGCAAACGCCAACTCGCTGATCGACTCTCGCACGTTCATGGCGAAGCTCGACGCCCTCGACCTCGATCCCGCGGCCCCGGACTTCACCGAGAAGCTGACCGCCGAGATCACCGACTTCGTGACCGCCAACCCCTCGCTCAAGGTCACCGCCCCGGTGCCTGTCGGTGCATTCGTACCGCACGAGGGCAACCAGCCACCTCCCGCAGTCGCCATCGACGAGCAGATCGCCGCGGCGCAGAGCAAAGGCGACTTCACGACCGCGATGCAGCTCAAGGCGCAGAAGTTCGCGGCCGCGCAGACCAAGAAGTAATCACCGCCCGAGTTTCGGGCATCACCCGAAAGGACATTTGTCATGCCCGGAATTACCGGAATGGTAACTAGCTACGACTGCCCGAACTTCGTCGGCGAACTGTTCGGCATCTCGCGAGAAGACACACCGTTTCTCTCCGCGATCGGCGGACTGACCGGCGGCGAGAACACCGGCTCGACGATCTTCACCTGGCAGTCCTACGACCTGCGTGCAGGCCAGGACGACCGGCAGCGCGCCGAGGGCGATGACGCTCCTGCCGCCGAGGGTCGCAAGCGCGTGCCCGGATCGAACGTCCTCGAGATCCACCAGGAACAGGTCGCGGTCTCGTACACCAAGCAGGGCGCAACCCGTCAGATCTCTGGCAGTGACCCGATGCAGTCGGGCAACCAGCCCGTCACCGACGAACTGACGTGGCAGATCGCGCAGGAAATCAAGCAGATCGCCCGCGACGTCAACAAGTCGTTCCTGACCGGCACCTACAACCTGCCGACGGACATCGACGACGGCGTGCGGCGTACCCGCGGCATCCTGCAGGCGGTCACCACGAACGTGGTCACCAACGCGACGCCGGCCGACCTCACGTCGGAAATGGTCCTCGACGTCATGCAGCTCGCTTTCGAGAACGGCGGCCTACGCGAGACCGAGACCCGCACGATCATCACCGGGGCCAAGCAGAAGCGGAAGCTGACGAAGGCGTTCATCTCCGACAAGGGATACAAGGAAGAGACCCGCAACGTCGGCGGTGTGAATCTGCAGGTGATCGAGACCGACTTCGGGCGTTGCAACATCATGCTCGAACCGGACATGCCCGACGACCAGCTCGCGTTCGTCTCGCTCGAAGAGTGCGCGCCGCGGTTCCTCGAGATCCCCGGCAAGGGCCACTTCTTCCTCGAATCGCTCGCGAAGACGGGCGCGTCGGACAAGGCGCAGCTGTACGGCGAGATCGGACTCAAGTACGGCAACCAGCGCAAGCACGCCAAGCTGACAGGACTGAAGTAAATGGTGGCCGTGCGCTCGACGCGCTACCCGCAGCTCCTGGTCGCTGATCTCGGCGTCCGCTTCGTCGACGGCGTCGCCGAGGTGAAGGACAAGAAGGCACTCGACGCGCTCGCGGCGATCGAGGGAATCGAAGTTCCGGAACCTCCGCGGGCGCAGACCGCAGCCGAGAAGGCCAAGGCCAAGAAGGAAGCCGACGCGAAAGCGAAAGCGGACGCCGAAGCCGACGAGGCCGCGACCGCAGAATGGCTCGCCGCCGAAAAGCAGTGGACCGAAGAGCAGGCCGCACTCGCTGCCGACGAGAAGTGAGGTAATTCCATGGGGCCGGTAGTCATCGACATCGAGAAAGATCTCGCGCCGTTCGTGAGCAACATCGACACGAAGAAAGCCGAAGCGATGATCGAGTCGACAATCGCGATGGCATCGGCCCCGTGGATTGCCCCGTGCATCGTCGAGGACGACTTCAAATATCCAGCGCAAGCGAAAGTCATTCTCGTCGGCGCGATCCTGCGCTGGAACGATGCCGGGTCGGGCGCGATCACGCAGGTGTCGGCCGGGCCGTTTCAGCAGACGATCGACAACCGATCGGAACGCAAACGCATGTTCTGGCCGTCGGAGGTCACTGATCTTCAACGTCTCTGCGGAGTCGCTCGGACAGGCCGGGCGTTCAGCATCGACACCACGCCCTCGCGAGGTGACGACTAATGGCGAGCTTTCAATGCACGATGCCGATCAACTTCAAACGGAAGATTCCGTCGACGGCAGTGAGCCCGCGCGGCAACGAGATCGAAGCGTTCGGCACCGTCGAAGAGCAGCACGTTCACCTCTGGTACCTGGATGAGGGCGAACTGCCGGCGGAGGGTCATGCGGAACGCCGCGTATTCAATGCAACGTGTTACCCGCCTACCTCGCTCCGCACCAAGTCCGGTGACCGGATCGAACTGCCGGGCGAGGGTTGGTTCAAGGTCGTCAAAGTCGCTGACTACGACAACAATCCGTATTTCGTGCCCGGCATCGTCGACGTCAAACTTCGAAGGGTGGACGGATGAGCGACACCGTAGTACTCGTGCGCCACATTGCCGGCGAATCCGTGTACGACACGACCACATTCGTGACCGAAGACAAGACCGGAGTGTTGCTCGTGTTCGCAGATTCGTCGAAGAGCGAGTTGCTTGCGGTCTACAACGCAAGTGGTTGGTTCTCAGTCGATTTCATCGAGAAGGAGGTGGACGATGCCGCAAGCGCGGATGCAATGGAGGCCGAACGCGCTGTTTGAAGTTCGGACGTCACCGAATGCCTTCGCCTGGATCGATCGCACTGCGGCCGCAATGGCTGCCGCGGCCGGTGACGGTTTCGAATGGTCCTCGCGCGTAGGCCGGAAGAACCCGCAAGGGCGCGGCCGCGCGATCGTCTATCCGGCGACCCACGCTGCACGACGCCGCAACGCCAACGAGAACACGCTTGTGAGGGTGATGGGCAGTGTCCGATGACCTGACAGTGCCAGCGCCCGCGACAGCGGTTCTCGCAGTACTCATCCGAGAGCGACTGCCCGCTGAGTTCTCGACGGTTTGGGTCGGTACGCAAATTCCCAGCCCGCGACCCGATCGAATTGTTCGTGTCGCGCGGACACCTGGTGGCGGGATGGCCGCCCAAGGGCAAACCGATCAGATGCTCGCGCTCGTCGAGTGTTGGGCAGCAACGGAAGACGACGCCGAGGATCTCGCGAACCTGGTCCGCGCCATTCTCAAGTCTTCGCGCAGCAACACCGTACTGGGAACCTTCGTCCGGTCGTGGAAAGAGAACAGCGGGCCGTACCGCTGGCCCGACGAATCCGGGCAAGAACGTTTCCAATTCACCGGAGAACTTCTCCTCAAAATCGGCTGACCTCTCTCAGCTCTGAAATCTTCTCGGACCGACGCACTTCGATGCCTGAAAGGGGCAGAATCATGGTCGACACCAGCACCAAGACATACGTTGCGAACCCTCCGATGGAGGGCGGCGTACTTCACTCCGCACCATTGGGAACTACTCTCCCGAAGACCACCTACGAGACTCTCGCCGACGAGTTTCTCGCCAACGATTACGGCGAGATCGGTGACTCGGGGTTCGCGATCAACCGGACGCGGACCACCACGAAGACCCGAAAGTTCGGCGGCGGCGTCTCTCGCGTGATCACCACCGAGACCGACAGCACGGTCAAGATCACCCTCAACGACGTCAACGATCCGGTCGTACTGCGCGCGATCAACGGCGCGAAGAACGTCATCGTGCACGATCCCAACGAGCACGGTCAGCAAATCACCGTCTACCAGACCAGTGACGAGCTGCCGATCGAATCGTGGGTGGTCGACTCGATCGACGGCGAGCAGGAAAAGCGCCACGTCATCGAAAAGGGCCAGATCACGGAGATCGCGGAAGTCGTCAACGTGCACACCGCGCTCACGCAGTACCAGGTCACGATCCAGGTCTACGAATCCACGACAGGTAGCCGCAAGGGGATCAACGTGGTCGAGCTGATCAACGACACGTCCAAGAAGGCCGACGGGCCTGTCGCACTGGCGATCACGACCGCCTCGCTCCCCGCCGGCAAGGTCGGCGATCCGTACTCGGAGACACTGACATCCACAGGCGGAACCGGAACCAAGACCTGGACCAAGACGGGCACCCTGCCCGCCGGTCTCACCCTCACTGCCGCGGGCGTCCTCGCGGGCACTCCCACCGCGGCCGGATCGCCCGACATCACCTTCAAGGTGACCGACTCGGCGTCCCCGGCGGTCGAGGCGACGAAGGTTCTCAAGATCACCGTCGCTGCCTGATGAACCCACCCGGCAGGGGTTGATTCACACCCCAACTGCGTCGGGCCGCCCCTGCCGGGTGCCTCAAGGCCCGACGCGTTTCTCCCATTGGAACAACTGAAAGGCCCGACGCAATGGCTACTTTCCGTATTACCGCCGCGCACGAAGCTCCGACCGTCGACTTCGAGATCCCGGTCAAGGGTTCGCCGGACATTCTGATCAAGCTGCCCAAGCTCGGTTACATTCCGAAGGAAGTGGTCGAGGAAGTCGACCGCTGGACGACGGCGAAGTTCGCGGAGATCACCGAGAAGCGCGCGGAGCGCAACAAGCTGAGCACCCCGATACCTGACTCGGATGCCGAGTTGCGGTACCCCACGAACTACGACGTCATGGATCAGTTCCTACAGTGGCTCGAACCGGAGGCCGCAGAGGTGGTCGCGAAATTGACTTACGGCGAGCGGGAACAGATTTGGAAGATCTGGAACAAGCAGTCCGAGGCGTCCTCGGAAAAATCTTCCGCCTCCTCCGACTCCTCCGACGCGACGGAGTAGAGGGGGCAGTTCGCTCCGACCTACTGTCGATCGGTAGGTCACTCGACGAACTCGGTCGGACGTTGTCCTGGCAGGACTTCGATGCCTGGCTCTCACACTTGCGAGGGCACAGCGCTTTCCGACGACTCGTCGATCCGATCGGAGTCTTCGCAGACACCGAGCCCGATCTGATGCTCAAACTCATCGACGAGATTCGCACTCTGCAGTGGCAGATCGCCGGGGCAAACCCGGACCATGCACCAGAGGCGATGATCGATCGTCTTCGCGCGAGATTCGCCCAACTCGAAGCAGTCAAGGCGCAAGCGGACACCGCCGACGTCGAAGACGGTCGCGCCCGTCGAGAACACCGCAAGGAACCCGCGGCCCCGCGGGAGAAATCCCAGCGGCCGAGCAACATCCGCGAACGAATTGCTCGCGCGCAAGCAGCACATCAGTAGTCACCACCGACGAAACGACCGCCCGAGGCAACTGTCACGGGCGGTCGTTTCGTGTATCTGCAGGAGGTATTCCGTTGACCGAATTGGGTGTTGGATACCTGTCGATTGTCGCGGACACCTCGCGCCTTCCCGGACAGATCAACTCGGCTCTCAATGGCGCACAGTCGTCCGCCAACAGCGCCGGCGAATCCATGGGATCGCGACTCGCTTCCGGTATCAGCAAGACGCTCAAGGTCGGCGTCGCCGCGGCCGGCGTCGCGGCCGGCGGTCTGCTCGCGTCCTCGATTCACAAGGGCCTCGGTCGTCTGTCGGCGATCGACGACGCTCAAGGCAAGCTCACCTCGCTCGGTAACTCGACGGCGGCGACCGCGAAGATCATGGACTCGGCGCTCGCGGCAGTCAAGGGCACCAGTTACGGGCTCGGCGACGCTGCAACCATCGCAGCGTCCGCAGTCGCGGCCGGTGTCAAACCCGGTCAGGATCTCACCCGCTACCTCGGACTCACCGCCGATGCTGCCTCGATCGCTGGCGTTTCGTTGTCCGAGATGGGCCAGATCATCAACAAGGTCCAAACCTCTGGCACCGCCTACACCATGGAGATCACGCAGCTCGCCGACCGCGGCCTGCCGATCTGGCAATGGCTCGCGACCGAGATGAAAAAGCCGCAAGCGGAGATGAAGAAACTCGTCGCCGAAGGCAAGGTCGACTCCGCGACCTACCTGCGCGCGATCGAGAACAACATCGGCGGCGCAGCAACAGCCGCGACAACCGTGTCGAGCGCCTGGGCGAACCTCGGTGCCGCGCAAGGCAGGTTCGGCGCGACCGTCGCAGGACCGATCTTCCGCCAGGCGATCCCGGCCTTCCTCGGACTGACGAAGGCCGTCGACGAACTGGACGCCAAGGCCAAGCCGGTCATGGCGACGTTCGAGAAGAACCTCACCGGCAAATACATCCCCGCCATGCTCGAGTTCGGCAACCAGGGCAAGGCGGCCTTCGAGAAGTTCCGCAACTCCGACCTCGCAGTGCAGTCGATGTCGCAGATCGGCAACGTCGTCGATCGGCTGGTCGAGACAGGCAAAGCCGTCGGTCCGTCCCTGGGAACGATCGGCACCTCACTGTCGAAGGCATCGGCGGCGCTCGGTGTCTCGACGTGGGGGATCTTCCTCAACACGCTCGACGCTTCGGCGCAGATCCTCAACTCGACATTGGTGCCGGTACTCAACGTCACCGCCGGGCTGATGGAAAACAACCAGGGTGCCGTCGTCGGACTCGCCGCGGCTTTCCTGGCCTTCAAGACCATCCCGGCTCTGCTCGGGCGGGTCTCCGCAGCGACCACACCGATCGGCACAGCCGCTACAAGTGCGGCCGGCGGACTGCGAGGCTTCACCACGGCGGCCCGCGGCGTCGTCACTGCGAGCGGAGGCATTGCGTCCGCAGGTTCGTTCGGCACCGTGCAGATGGGTCGGTTCGGATCGTCGATCTCAGCACTCGGGCAGCATGTTCCGGGCGTCTACCGCATGCAGGATGCATTCGTAAGCGCGGCCGTCGGAGCGAGTCGGTTCAGTCGAACCGCAGGCACCATCTCGGCCGTCACGACAGGTGTGAAGTCGGGCGTTTCGAACCTGGCAGGTGCACTCGGCGGTCCGCTCAACATCGCTCTCATGATGGCCGCGGCCGGATTCATGAGCTACCAGTCCAGCGTTTCCAAGGCGAACAATCAGCAGCGAATCCTCGCGGATTCGATCTCGACGACCAGCGAGCGCCAAGCGGACATGCTGAAACTCTTGGTCGAAGGCGATCAGACCGCCATCGGTGCCAAGGCCGTCGAGAACATGAAATCTCTTCGGCAGGAACAGCAGTCCCTCGCCGACACCGGCCCCGGTTGGATGCACAAGGCGATCGCTGCCTTCGACGACTGGGGCAGCGCGATAGGCGTCACCCGCGGCGAAACCATGAACGCCGTACTCTCGCAGCGAGATCTCGCCGACGAGTCCAAGGCCGTCACTGCAACGCTCGACAAACTCAAGATCACGAACGAAGATCTCGGGCGCGCGGTCAGCGGTTCCGAGGGCGCTTTCGGTTCCCTCCGGAACAAGCTGGTGAACAATGGCGGCGAAGAGGCGGTCGAGTGGCTCGACAAGCAACGCGCCGAGTACCGGTTGCTCAAGATGGCCATGGAAGATGTCGGCCCCGCCGGCATCCAGATCGCCGATGCGATCGGCGCGATCGCCGACTCGGCCGGTGATTCGAAGTCGAAGCTCGAAGGAATGCAGACCGTCCTGCGGGCGCTCGGCATTCTCGAGACCGACACGCAGGCAGCACTGTTCGAGACCGCTGAGGCTGTCAGAGAGCTTGCTGCCGCTGCTGAGAAGGGCGCAGATCCGGTTGGTGGCCTAGGCAAGGCACTCATCGGACTCGATGGGAATCTGAACCCGGATATGCCGAACGCCAAGGCACTTCGTGATTCTCTCGTCGATCTCGGCGGCGACTTCAAGAACCTCGTCGCCAGCGGCATGAGCAGCAAGGATGCTTACGCCGAGATCGAGGCAGGCTTGCTCGCGCTCTCCGATACCTACGATCTACCGATCGAGAAGGTCCGCAAATTCGCGGAAGCGCAGGGCATGGTCGTCGATCAGCGAATCGACTTCGCGATGTCGGTTCAAGGTCGAGACGAGGCAGCTGAAGCGATCGCCACCGTCGCGACTCGGGCGAAGGAACTCGAGGGCGGCAAGACGATCAGCATGATCGTCGAAGATCAGGCAGCCATCGACGCTCTCACAGGGCTTGGCTTGCAGGTCCTCAAGATCAACGAGACGACCGGCGAAATCGACGTCACTGCAAACTCGGACGCGGCACTCGCCGGAATCGGTGCTGTAACCCTCGCCCTCGGTCAGCTCGACGAGGGAGTGGCCACACCCGAGATCACAGCCGACACAACCCGGTTCGCGGTCGCCAACCAAGAGACACGCGACAAGCTCGGCGAAATCGATCGAACGACTGTCAGCCCGCAGATCGGTGCACTCCTCGACAAGTTCATGGAGGGGCGAAACGTCACCCTCGCCGAACTGCAAAAGATCGACCTCTCGACCGCGGAACCCGATGTGCAGCTGCTCATCAAAGACGCGATCGCGAATGCCGTCGTCGTCAACAAGGCGATCGACGAGGCAGCGAGGCCACGCACTGCCAACATTCAAGTCACATGGTCGGGAGACCTCGAAGCAGCTCGACGCGCATCGATGCCGCAGAACTGGCAAGGCCCCGTCTCCGGTCTGTCGGTCGGCGGCGCGTATGCCGGCATGCGAGTGCCGGGCTACGCGGGCGGCGGAAAGCTACCAACCACCGGACCGGGCACCGACACTGTCGACGGAATCCTCGGTGTCGACTCGAACGGGATTCCAACCGCCCGAGTCAACCGAGGCGAGTGGGTCATCAACGACCACTCATCGGAGAAGTACCACCGCGAACTCGCCGCGATCAACGCGGGCACGTTCCCGAAGCTGCCGGGCTACGTCGACGGCGGACGCGTCGGATCGGGCGATCTGCTCGACTTCGTCAACGGCCGAGCTGGCGGCGCGAAACCGCTGACAGGATCTCCGTACGACTTCGGCGGCGTGCACTGGGGTGACTGCTCCGGTGCGATGTCGGCGATCGCGCGGTTCGCTGTCGGTCTCGCTCCGTTTGCAGCTCGATTCGCGACCGGCAACATGGCGAGCGCACTGAGCGCCATGGGTTTCCTGATGGGTCGAGGCGGACCGGGTGACCTCCGCTTCGGTTGGTACAACGGCGGCCCGTACGGCGGTCACACGGCCGGAACCCTGCCCGACGGCACAAACGTCGAAATGGGCGGCGGCTACGGCGGTGGAATGGTCGGCGGAAACGTCGGCTCGGACGCATCGTCGTTCACCGATCACGCGTACCTGCCGATCGGCTCCGGATTCGACTGGAACCAGTCAGGCGTCTCGACGCAACGCGGCCGCGGTCGCGTCTCTCGCGGAGGCTCGCAGAAACAGCCCGAATGGACTGCGAAGCAGCAGCTCGACCTCGAGAACGCCGAGATCGCCGTACGACTGGCGGAAGAAGCGCGGACCGACGTCGAAGCTGCGATGGCCAAGGGAACCAAGTCGCAGAACGACCTCGACGCGGCGAACAAGAAGATCGAAATCGCGCAGCAGAAAGTCGTCGATCTTCAGAAGAAGAAAGACGACGTCGCGAGTTGGGTTGCGGACGGGCCGGCACCGCAGGCCCCGACGCTGTCGCGGATGTTCACCGACGCCGAGGTCGACCGGATCGACGCGCAGCTCGCGGTCGACGCTGCGAACGACCGCCGCAACGAGGTCTACGACGATCCGTATTCGACCGACACCGAACTCGACAAGGCCGATGCCGAACTGTTCAAAGCGCAGAAGGCGTTGCGCGAACTCGGTATGTCGAAGAGCGGCGACACTCCGACGTCGTGGTCGGGAATCGCTGGCGACTTCGCGAAGGCAGCGGCCTCCGGATTCGTCTCCGACACGCTCGGAGTGTTCGGAATCCCGGACGAGATTCCGCCGGCACTGCAGGCGTGGCAGATGTTCGAGAAGGCGCAGGCGGCACAAAACCCGTACCTGCTCGAACCATCCGCCGACGATCGGGCCAGGGGAGCGCAAGTCACGGCGATCGACCCACCGACCCCGCCGAGGTCGATGATCCTCGCCGACAGCCCGGTCATGTACGACGCGCAGGAAGGTGTTGCGCGCTGGGGCAACTCGGTCGTCGAGGGCTTGCGCGGCTCGCCTCACCTACCCGGTGCGGCCGAGGCGCTGCTCGCGGAACTCGACAAGTTCCGCGGTGCAGCACGGTACGAGTCGGGTGGGCCGGTATCCGGGCCGGGTGGCGTCGACAAGGTTCCTGCCTGGCTCACCGCACGCGAGTTCGTCGTCAACGAACTCGACGCCAATGCAGGCCAGCATCCCGCGATCCTGGCGGCAATGAACGCGGGAGCGAAATTCACTGTCGGGCAACCGAACCAGGGCGCTGTCGGCCGAGGAAACACTACGAACATCTTCAACGGAATCCAAGATTCCGAAGAGGTGATCAGAAGGCTGAGGGTCAAGGAAATGCAGGATGCGGCATCGCACGGATGGGGGCCCCGATAATGGACGACCTCTTCATGTTCGAGATCGAAGCACCCAACGGAGACCGGGCCACCATCCATGGCCCGGGCTCCGGCCGCGAAGGCATCGAACTCGACGAGAGCCCCGAAGGGTACTGGGAAACGCCGACAACGACCCTCTGGTCCGAAGGCGCGCACCAGGAGGGCGGAACATACGACGGCTACAAGCACAACATGCAGGACGTCATTCTGCCGGTGCACATCTCACCGACAGACGACATGTCTTGGCAGCAGGTGAAATCCCGTTGGTCGGCGATGTGGGAGTTCGATCGGATCACCTATCTCGTCGCCACATCGTCATCGGGCGTTCGGCGTCTCGGTCTGCAGAAGATCGAGACGCCGAAGTTCTCCCCGAAGAACGACCCAGGGCGCAATCGATACGGGCACATGGTGATGACGTTGCGGGCCGGGTGGCCGTTCTGGATCGAGAAGGACGAGGTCGATCTCTTCCAATCGAAGACGGGCGCGCTCAACGGGCATGTGACGCTCTCGAATCCGACCAACCGACCGATGCATCTGAAGTGGGTGATCGACGCTCCGCAGGGCGGCCAGGTGACCTTGCCCGACTTCTCGTGGATCACCGATCCCGAGCATGAAGACTACGAGTGGCGTGGGCGCGTGATCGACGTGCCCACCCTCTCGGTCGGCGAAGAACTCACCATCCGCACATACCCGGACGACCCGACGTACGACTCGAACATCAACCCGCTGTTCTGGGCACGCGCGAACTCGAAGGAATTCGAGTTCGCGGTCCCGCCGCACACGCTGCCGATCGATGTACCGATCAAATGCACAAAGGCGAATATGACTGTCGCGGTGTATCAACCACGACATTGGACGATGGTGTCAGGGGGTGAATAGTGACCGCACCAGTAGCCGACAACCCGCTACTGCATGACCAGGAACTCCTCGATCGCATGCAGGCGATCCTCGACGCATCCGAGCGCAAGAAGGCGCACCAGATTCGGCGACGTCGCAAGCCTGCCAAGGCGAGCCTGTACGACGGCGACATGGTCTATCGCGGCAGGATCGCGACCGAGTGGGAACTGTCCGTCAAGTGGATCAAGAACAACAGTGGACCCGGCCGAGTTGTACTGCCTGCCAACCACTATCTGACGAAGTGGGCAGTCGACCCGTACGGCCGCGCGAAACAGAACGTGCACATGATCGTCGAGAAGGACGGCGCACGATGGGGCGGCCGCATGCAGCGCGCTCGGCGTGCCGCAGACCGCGACGGCAAGCGGTACGTCACGCTCGAATTCCTCGACGACTACGAGGAACTCAAGCACCTGCTCGTCTGGTCGAACCCGTTCCTCATGGCGGCGGTGCAATTTCCGCGAGCATTCACCCTCGCGGGGCCGTCGATCTACATGCTGAAATTGGCCCTGTTTCTCAACATCATGAGGCTCGAGGGCAATTGGTGGGCACTGCCTGACGACCCGATGGACCCGTCCCAGTGGACGCAGCAGCTCGACATGCGGAACTGGAACATGGTCGTCAAACCTGGCTCCTTGCTGAATGATTCATCTCCGCACACCGTCCTGTCCTCTCGCTTCAAGTACTGGCACGACCTGGCCGCACCGACTCTCGGCGACGGTCAGCTCATGGTCACCACCCGCCGATACCTGAACGGCGACCCGCCGCCCTGGCCTGGTGCGAACCTGCGTCACGGCACGATCGTCTTCGACATCGTCGACAAGTCCGCCTACTGGGACGAGACCTCGACCGGCGGCACGATCTGGGATGGCCTCAAGCGCACGGTCGTGAATCTCGCGAGCAACCTCGTCGACGAGACACTCGCCGAGGTTATCGACCCTGTCGACCCGTACAAGAACGTCACGGGTAGCTCGATCTGGACCACCCCGCGCGCTCCGTACGTCGTCTACCGCGACGGCCAGATATCCGGGATGGAAGTCTCCGACTGGTGCCACACGCACGGCGGGGCCGTGCAGATGGTCACCGGAGGGCACTCGTTCCCCGGCATCAACGAGGGCATGAGCATGGCGATCCAGCTCGCCGGAAACAACCTCGGTCAGGTGATACTCCAGCCGACTCTCGGGACGATCGCCGACACATTCCTCAAACCGATCTACAGCGACACGATCGGTGCGTGGATATCAGTCAAAAGCCCTGTGCGAGCGCTGAAATACGGTTGGTCGCACTACCACGAAGATCTAGTGGCGGGCGGCGATCGGGCTTACACGCTGTCGTCGATCATGAAGATCCGCGACGGGTTCTGGAAGTCGCGCCCGCGCATCACGCACCGGATGGAACTCGGCGACGGCCGACCGTACTTCATCGGTGACAACGGCCAGGGTCACTTCTTCATCGGTGACCGCATCGGGTCGACCCTGCGCGGCGTCGGCAAGCGCGGGCAGATCTACGTCGAGCAGGTCGCCGAGGTCGAGTATTTCCACGACCGAGGCAAGGGCGGCTGGTCCGCGACCACAGGGGAGCCCGAAGACCTCGAATCGCCTACCGAACGCAGCTTGCGGCAGGCCGCGAGTGTTGCTGCCGCACTACATGACCTAGGAGTGATCTGACATGGCAATTCCTACCCAGGCGACCGCCAACATGGACGACCCAGAGGAACACGTGCTCTGGGCGCTCATGGGTGCAATCACCACCCCGGAAGGCGACGCCTTGATCACCACCGAGCAGTGTTTGCGGAGGGCCTCGAAGATCATCGTCGATGCAGGCTTTCGGCACGTTGCCGAGCTGCAGACCCGGAAGCAGATCATTCCCGGCGGTGCGGAGTCCGTGCACTGGCTCGGCGTCGGCGCAGTCGAGTGGGTCGACATGGACACACCTGACCCTGACGTTGCCGAGGTGCGGACCTCTGCGGCCGATGAACTCGACCTCGACGCCGAGTCCGGGGCAGCACTCATCCGATTGGTCGAACGGCTGCAAGAGCGCGGCGTCATCCGGCCGCCTGAGGATTCAGCGCCCACCGAAGATGTCGCGCAAGTCCGGACGATCGAGGTGGATTACTGATGGGCATTGCACCCGATAGGCCGTATCCCGAAGGCGCGTACGGCAGGCGTGGCACGATGCGCGGATTTCAGGACATCGACGAGGCCGAGGCCAAGCGCCGGATGCGCAAGCCGATCGACGACGCGAACAACACCGCACACGGGCGATTGTTCGGCGGGCTGTTCAACGGTTTCACTGGCATCGGTCAGTTGCTCGGCAGCATTGCAGATGCATTCCTTGGACGAGGCTCATTCGGTCTCGGGCCGTTGAAGGAGATCAACGACCGCGGTCAATTGATTACCGGCTACGGACAGAAGATCCAAGGTCTCGAGAACGTCACACGAACGGGCGTCACCACACCGACGTACGCGTCGGCCGGCGGCCGCGACATCGTCACGTTCCCGGACACGATGATGCAGCATCTCTACTACCGCGACGACAACCCGATCGGTTACAACACGTACAAGACGTACGTTCCCGCGTTCAACCAGGCGTCGACGATCTCGCATGCGACGGCTGACTTCGCTTTTCTGCGTGGAGGGTTGGACCGGCCGACACCGCTCGAAGCGATTCGAATCATTTCCGGTGACGACAACAGTCTGTTCGGAATCGACTCCTGGAATCTTGCGATCTACGGCTACGACAAGCCGGGCCAGAGAATGCTCAAGATCTGGGACTCTGGCGACATCAAAGCGGTGCTAACCGCGAAGCGCCGCAGGTATCACATCGCAACCGGACTGAATCTGCTGGCTGAACCAGATCAGTTGTTCGCCATCGCATCTCTGCAATTCGCGCCGGGGCTGCTGCAGCAGCCCCGCGGCATCGGCTGCATCTTCCTCACCGGAATTTCCGAAGAGGAAGGGACAGTCCCGCAGGCAAGGCACGCAACGCTCGCCGGATTGCGGTCACTACCTGACAGCGTCCCGCTCAGCTCCCTGAACTACGACCGAAACAAACTGATGTGGGCGGCGATGGGAGCGACTGCGACGTCATGAAAATCGACGACACCCTGGCCGTAAACGCCGACGAGCTAGCCGAATTCATCTCGCCTGCCGAAGCAGTGCGGCCCATCGCACCGCACCTATGGCTGATCAACCTCACGACCGGAAACACGCGCGTCGTCAGATCCGGCGACATCGAAGCAGTACCCGACGGTTGGGCGCTCCTGATGACCGGACCGGACCCCGACTGGGTCGCACAGTGGGGCGGCGATTGGCAACGCGCGTGCGACGAGCAGCTCAACCCGCTTCTGTCCGAACTCTACAAACCAACTCCCGAGGAGGGGTCATGACATTGTTCCGAACCGCTTACGGCAACACCCGATCCGAGAACGGTTGGCGAATGTGTACCCGCGCAGCGTGTGAGCGAATCTACGTTCCCGGCGCAGACAATCAGTACCTCGCCGCGATGATCGTCCGCTCCGGACCGTCTGAGATCGTTCTGCGAGCGTGGGCAATCTGGTACCACCGCAACGTCGAACGACTCGACCTCTACAAGGCCGGTGTCGGCGATGACTGGGGATGGTCCGAATACAACGACGTCGGCAACTCGAACCATCTCTCGGGTACCGGCCTCGACTTCAACGCCACGCAGTACCCGATGGGACAGCGACGCATGTCCGCAACAATGGTCGCCAAGATCAACGAGGGCCTGAGGTTGTTCGAGGACAACATCTTCCACGGGCGTAACTGGAACCGTCCGGACGAGATGCACTTTCAACTCAACCACGGCACCGCATCCGGCGACGGCGCTTCCGCAAAGCTCATCGCGTTCGCCAAGCGCCTCGAAGCTGGATACCTCGGACTCATTGCAGGCGCGACGACACCGACCCCTGTCCCGACGCCGACCCCCGTCGCTCGACCGACACTCCGACGCGGCTCGACCGGCGCAGACGTCACCTACCTGCAGGCTCTACTCAACCGGATGTTCGCGAGCTACTCCAAGCTCACAGTCGACGGCGACTTCGGCCCCGCAACCGAATCGGTTGTGCGACAAGTGCAGAGTCGTTCCGGACTCGCGGTCGACGGCATCGTCGGCCCTGACACCTGGCGAGCAGCAGGCGTCCGATGAAACTCGCTCTCTCGATCGCCGCACTCGTCGCCACATCCGCAGGGGCAACCCTCTGGGCGGCCTGGCGATGGGCGCGTGGCTACGACTCCATCACCCGATCTGACCGCTACGAACGAAGGAACTACTGACATGGCTGAATCGAACGGAACCCTCACCGTCGGCGTCGAACTCGTCGGCACACACTCGATCGATACGAAAGCCTTCTGGCTGGACTTGCTCGATCGCACCGGCAAGACATTCCTGCAAACAGTGCTCGTCTTCCTCGGGGCCGGCGCGACAATCGCCTCCGTCGCCTGGACCACGGCGCTGTCCTCGGCGGCGCTGGCGGCCCTCGTCTCGTTCTTGATCGCACTGTCGACATCGACGGCACTCACCTCGGGCAACTTCGCGATCGACCTCGCCGACCGAGTCGGCCGCACCTTCGTCAGTGCCCTCGTCGGCGCGATCCCGGCGACCGGAACGCTGTCGGACATCAATTGGCACGATGCCCTCACCCTGGCCACCACCGCGGCACTCGTATCAGTACTGACGTCGCTGGCCTCGAGCAACTTCGGATCGACCAAGGGACTGCCGTCGCTCGCCCCCGTGCAGCCCGCCCTCATCGCCATCGACGAGACCGACGGCGAAGTACTCCCGGCAATGCCCGCCAGTACCGGCCTCATTGCGTCGGCCTTCGCATTCGATCTCGCCGAGGCGGCCGACCGACCAGTCGTCGAGGTACAGAACCTACTCGATCAGATCTACGCACGCGGGCACGCAGTGACCGCGGATCTCGATCTGATCGCTTCGTGGGGACTGCCGGTCTGGGAATGGTACGCAGCGGAGAAGAAGTCCTCGCTCGGATACACGAAAACCCATCAGGCGGTCTTCCTGACCACTGATCTCGTCCGGGCGATCGAGCGAAACATCGGCTCGACGTCGAGCGCTGGCCGCCACCGCGCCCCCTCCGACACGGAGCAGTGATCGATGCTGCTGGAATTACTGAGCCCGGAACGGATTTCAGCATTCGGTATCGCAGCGACCAGCATCCTCGCGGCATGGGTGAGTCGGCAACAATCACAAGTTCGACAGTTGCAGGCCAAGGTCGCCGAACTCGAAGGCGGCCGCAAAGAGGATCGCAGGCTAATCCGGGTGTGCGTCCGGTTCGTCCGAGCACAAGGCAACTACATCGTGATCCTCGCCGCGCTACTGCGACAGCACGCTCCCCACGTCGAGATCCCACCCGAGCCGACGATGCCGGATGAAGTGAAGGAAGAGGTATGACCGATGGTCGCACTCAAGATCAATCTCGCTGATGTCGGCGGCCGGCCGGTCTCGGCGACGCGCGCAGTGTTCCTGTCTGCGCCAGCGCATCGTCCATCGGTTACCGTCGACGGCCGAGTCGTCACAACGACGCCATACCCCGTCGATGTTGTCGTGGGGCTCGCAACCGTCTCGGTTGAACCGGGGGAGCTGGTCGTCGAGATCCGCAGCGGCCTCGCCGATTCCACACCCAAGCGCGTGACTGTGCCGAGTGGCGTCGAGGCGGTCACCCTGCAGGAGTTGCTCGAATCGGCGTACGTGTACGAGCCGCCGGTCGTCTCGCTCGTCAAGCAGTACCTCGACGACACCAAGAAGGCGCGCGACATCGCAGTCGCGGCCGCGGACGGCGTCTCGGGTATCGCTGACGACGTCGCGCAGATCGCAGAAGATCGCGCGGCGGCAGAGCTGGCGCGCGACGAAGCCAAGGAATCCGAAGCCGCGGCGAGTGAGTCCCGCGCCGCGAGTGGTATCGCTGCGAAGGCCGCGGGGGATTCCGCGACGAGTGCGGGCGAGTCCGAGGTCGAGTCGGCCGGCCATGCGCGTCGAGCCTCGGACAGTGCGGCCGCCGCCGCGCTGTCCGAGGAAGCTGCGAACCGGCACAAGGGAGATGCGGAGACCGCTGCCGACCTTGCCGTGCAGACTGCCGCGGGAATTGGCGACGTCGCTGCCGACGCGGCGCAGGTGAAGATCGATCGAGATGCGGTCGAGTCTGCGGCCGCCGCAGTTGCCACAGACCGCGAGACCGTCACTGACGCGCTCGACGTCGTGGTCGAGTCGAAACGTGACGTCGAGCAGATCAAGACCGACGTCGTGCAGGCGAAGGACAGTATCGAGAACACGGCGAACCTGGTCGACCAAACCCTCGAGCAGTACGGCGCGCAATTCGTCGCCGAGAGGGAGCTGTCGCAAAAGGCCGTGACCGATGCGACGAGCCAGGCGCAACGAGCGGAGGATGCGGCGGACGGCATCATCGCGGGCGCTGTACTTCCGGGCTCGGTCACGCGTGAGAGCTTGTCCGTTGTCCTGCAGCAATTGGTGGACTTGGCCGATACGGCGGTTCAACCTGAGGAGCTGGCCGACGCGATCGCCGGCATCGTCGACGAGGCACCCGGCGCAATGGCGACGCTGCGTGCGCTGGCCGAAGCGCTGGGGAACGATCCGAACTTCGCGACCACGGTCCTGACGATGATCGGTGAGAAAGCGAACGCTGACGAGGTTGTCAAACTCGTTGGTGCCCAATCGGTCAACGGTGCCAAGGATTTCATCGGCGGACTTCGCAGCAACGGTAAGGAGGTCGTCGTCACCGACGACGCTCGGCTCTCCGACTCGCGCACCCCGAAGCCGCACTCTCACGACATCGACGTTGCCGACGTTCAGGGACTTGGCGACGCCCTGCAAGGCATCCAGCAGGCGTTCGGCGGACTCCTCTCGGACGTTGCTGCCGATCTGCAGCAGAAGATCGACGAGAAGGGAACGTCGAACCTGACACTCGGAACCACGGGTGTCACAGCGATGGCCGGCAACAAACTCCAAGTTGTCGCGGCACTGCCGTCCACGGGTCGCATCGTGGGCGCGTGGTACGGAATTCCGGAGTAGCCGATGCCAATTCACGATGACCAAGGGCGACGACTTCGGGAGATCCAAGTCTTCGACGGCGCGGTGTTTCGGAAGCTGCGTGAGGTGTGGGAGTGGACAGGAACGGACTTCCGCAAACTGTTCTCGGCACTGGCGAAGTGGTCCGATGACTTCGATCGTCCGGACACGGCCGGAGTGCCGGCCGGATGGCAGGAGATACCGAACCGCGGTCACAGTCCGATGCTCATCCGTTCGAACCGCCTTGCGCCGAGCTTTACGGGTCTACCGCTGGGTTCCGTAACGAACTGTTGGGCAGCATTCTCGCAGCCGGTCGCCACCGATCACCACGAGCTGATCTGCACTCAGACTGCAGCGCCTACGGGTACGACGTTCGGCAACTACGCGACGAGCCGAGTTCTCGCGGCCTCGCTCGATGGCGACTACGGGTACGGGTTCCTGTCCTTTTCGGGGAACTACGATCGGTCGATTCAGAAGATCACGCCGAGCGAGTGGAAGGCGCTCGCGATGAACGGCAAGGCCGTTGCTGTGGGCACTCGCATCATCATGACCAAGCTCGGCGGCACGATCTCGGTGTATCTCAACGGTGCGCTGACGATGGCAACCGATGATCCGGATGCTCCCAGAGGTCCCGCTTACCGTCATGCATTGGTTAACGGGACCGCAGTCGGTACCAGCCAGACCAACGCGAATTCTGGGCCGACCACCGACGATTTTGTATTCCGAGACATCGACACGGGAACGGCGATGTCGATGTACCTGACGGCGAACTTCGTCGGGGCCGCAGCGAATACCGACTACCCGCTCAACACTTGGACCCCTCGCAGTGAATGCCCGAATACGCGGATCTCACCTGACGGCACAGGCTTTCTCATCCAGAAGGCAGGTACGGTCACCGTCGACGCGATGGCCACCGTTCTGGACGCGTTCCTCACGACGATTCGCGTCGGCGTCTATCTGAACGGAGTCCTGATGATGGAGTCGAGCGGAGGCAGCGGCATTCAGATGGTTGGTTACCGAACTCCGGCTTTCCCGGTCGCAGTTGGCGACGTGGTTTCTCTCCGAGTTCGGGGAGGAACCACCGCGGAACGTCGAACATTCGTCGCAGGAAAAGCGAAGACCGAAATGACGTTGCGTTACGACACGGTCTGACTCTTGATCCGAAATAGCCCCACACTCTCATGCCGAGGGTGTGGGGCTATTCGTCGTTTGCGCGGGGCCGAGCTGGTCTTCCCTTACCCTCCCGACCCCGCGCGATAGACAGTAGGTGAGGGCACCGACAACTACTTGCCGCTCAGCGTGTCGAGTGCAGCCGACAGGTCGTCGCGGTAGTTGATGTTCGCGCCTTCTCGGATCTCATCCTCGGTGAAGATGACTTGGTCGAAACCGCTCACCTGGACTTGGTAGGCAGCTTCGCCGGGTGGGACGTTGGCAAACTCTGCATTGAATACGCACATCGACCTTTTGCCTCCCGCGTCATGCACGTCAACTACTGCGAGGGAGGTCTTCCCGAGGATCTGATTGTCAGCGCCGCGCATGATGACTTCTGCGCCGTCCCGGACCGTTCCCTCGTGGAACTGGCAAGCCTTCGATCCTTCGGTCGCCTTGTTTGCGATTCCTGAGACCGTCACCGTTGGGGTCATCTTTTCGGGTTCGCTCGACCCGCAGGCGGTCAGCGTCAGCGCCGCGAAGGCGAACGCTCCGATCATGATCTTGTTCATCCCTGAATCAAACCAGACCTATCGGACGTAACAAGAAGATCGGTCGGATTATGCGACAGCACTGTCGCGCGCCGACTTCTTGATTCGGCGCACCGTCGCTTCGCTGAGACCGACCTCTTGGGCGATGGCGCGTCCGCTGAGTCGGTCCTCGGCGAGCAGGTCGAGCACTCGCTGACGCACGTCGACGCACGGCTGCGTGTCGGCGTGCGACTCGGCTGCGTCGGTCGGCGCAGTCACCGCGACTAGCTGAGTGACTGGCGAGGAGTCCGTCGCAACGTCGACGCACTGTCCTTCGTCGTCGGGGCCTGGTGCGTCAGCAGGTGGCGCAGTCTCTACCTGCGGTGACGCATCCGGTTCGTCCGCTTGCTGCGCATCCTGACGCACCCTGGCGCGAACGACGGCGAGGTGCGTCATCGCCAGTGCAGCGATCGGTGGCACAACTGCGACGATCGCGGCGATCGCGGGATGCACCGGACCCTCGGGAAGGAGCGCGTGCGCCATGTTCCCGGCGATGCTGGCGGCCGCGGCGCACCCGAGCAGTGCCCACGCGTAGCGGCGCGCGTCGTGCCCTCCGAATGTGACGACGGCGCGCGTCGCAGCGAGGATCAGACCGTCGACGACGAGCGGCCACGCGTACGCCTGGTTGGCGCCGAGGCCAGCGCGCAACGCGAGATCGGCGAGAGCGGTGTAGCTGATCCAGAGTCCAAGCGCGGCGAGAACGTAGGTGAGTGCAGCGTCTAATCGGGTGACCTTCATCGGGCGCTCCTGCTCATCGTCGTGGATCGCCGAGTTCCTGTCGACCGCGTGCGGCAATCGCATTTCACGGCTTCGCCGAGTTCGTTATCCGGAAGCCATCCGTACTCGTCGCAGTCATCGCACTTCGGTGCGAGCGCGGCCTTGGGTAGCGGCATTTCCTGCCACATCGGAATCCATCCGGACGCGAAGCGAGTTGCGTTGACCGGATTGTGAAGCGCTTTTACGTGCGCGACCAGGTTCGGTACTCCGTGCGTCTCGACGAGCGCAGCAATCGCAGTGATGTGATGCGGCTTCAGGTGGCGGAAGGTCGCGGTGAGATTAGCTTTCTGGCTCGCGGCCGCCAGCGCGTCGACGAGTGCCAGCTGCTCGGTGCTCGGCTTGTTGATCTTCGAAGGAGGATCCACCACCACCGATTCCGGCTCGGCGTCGGCAGGTGACGTTGCTGCTGTGCGCGAGGGTTGGTTGGTTTTAGTTCTTTGGAGATCAATACTTGGTATAGGGCCGCGCTTTCCGGCGGACGCACGTCCGGGGATCGGGTTTTCAGGCTTCGGCGGGACGTCGCCGTCGACCTCGGTGATGGGCTCTTCGTAGACCGTCGACGTTGTAGACCAACGACCTGTGGTCTCGTCCTGTGTCTTCTCGCGCACCAGGTATCCGAGTTCTGCGAGTTCGCGCATCGCGGAACGGATCGAGTCTCGGCCGTCCTTGTCGGACTGTGCGGCAATGGATTCCGAACGGGTGCGCCAATCGGCAGGCTTGGAGAGCAGCCAGATCAGAACTCCGCGGGCACGGAACGAAAGACGCTTGTCGTTGAGGACGTCGTTACTGAGAATGGTGAATTGGTCGGCTCGTCTGGGACCACGACGAATACCACCCGTTTGGGTATGCTGAGACACGTTCGACTCCTTAGACAGTCGGACTTGGCTCGTCGCGACTTGTCCTCGCGGCGGGCCGTTTTTGTGGGCCTGCGGCGAGTGAGTCCGATCAATATCGAAATCTGACGTTGAATGGAATCAACGCCGCATAACCATATTGATACCATGTGGTGGTGAAAGCCGTCATCTACACCCGCGTTTCCGCGGACCGCGCTGGCGGCCGTTCGGTCGCCGAGCAAGAGGCCGAATGCCGCGCAGCGTGCGAGCGAAACAATTGGGATGTGTCGGAGGTTCTCTCCGATAACGACATCGGAGCGTCTCGACACTCGCGAAAGCACCGGCCGGCATACGAGAAGCTTTCGGAGATACTCGAACCAGGCGATGTGTTGGTCACGTGGGAGGCGAGTCGCGCACAGCGAGACCTCGCGGCGTACGTAACGCTGAGAGACCTCTGTGCGCGCCTGGGAGTGCAATGGCACTACAGCGGGACCACCTACGACCTTGCGACGGGTGACGGGCGATTCAGGACTGGTCTCGACGCGCTCCTGGCCGAGAACGAGTCGGAGAAAACGCGCGAGCGAATCCTTCGCGCTCATCGTGCGAACGCGGCTGCAGGTAAGGCGCACGGCAAAATCCCGTATGGGTACCGCGGTATCCGCGACGAGAAGACCGGAGTGATCGTCGAACGAGTGCCCGACGAAGTCGAAGCTCCCATCGTGCGCGAGCTGGTCGCGCGAGTGATGGCCGGCGAAGGGCTGAACACAATCCGCAAGGATCTCGACAGGCGAGGCATCCCCGGCCCTGCCGGAGGAAGCTGGAACACCCACTCGATCAGTCGGATGCTTCGGTCGCCAACGATGTCGGGGAAACGGATCTACCGCGGCGCGACCGTCGAGGGTGATTGGGAGGCGATCATCTCCGAGCCCGACCAACAGGCACTCATCGGGATACTGTCCGACCCGAGCCGCCGAGTCACCCGTGGCCCCGAACCCGTTCACCTACTCACCGGTATCGCAATTTGCGGCAAATGCGACGCGCCGATGATGCGGATGAAAAATACGCGGTACCCCTCGTACGTCTGCAGCAAGCATCTGCACGTGGGCCGGAACCAGGAAAAGACGGACCTCGTCGTCGAAGCCGAGGTAATCAGTCGCCTCGAAGATCCGTCAATCAGGGGCACAGTCGGAGTGCTGGGAGGTGATGCCACGCCGCACCTCGAGGAAGCGCACAAATTGCGGTTGCGGCTCGACGGATTTACTGCGGAAGCGGAGAAGGGGAATCTGACACCTGCCCGACTTGGGAAAATCGAGTCAACCTTGCTGCCGCAAATCGAAGAGGCGGATCGCAAGGCGCGGGCATCGATGGCAATTCCGATGCTGGCCGAAGCTGTCGGTCCTGATGCGGGCCTGAAGTGGAAGGGCTACTCGATGCCATACAAACGTGACCTGATCCGTTCATTGGTTACGGTCACGATTCATCCCACAATCGGTAATCGACGGACGTTTGATCCAAACCTGATCGACGTCGATTGGCATAAACCGTTTCGGTAAGTAAGTAAAGCTCCCTTTGCAAACGGACATTTGGCGCTATAGTGATTCGAACGATTGTTCGAATATGACTGGCTAGGGGTGCATCATGACAAATAACGACGTCTTCTCCGTCGAAGTCCCGCGCGTGGATACGCTTGTGGACCAGGCGAATCAGCTCGACGTATCGGCGTCGTCGTTACTTGTCTCGGTTCTGGCGCTGTGCGGAATCAAGCATCGCGCCGGGGTCGACGCCTAAAGCGTCTGCAATCGCAATCAATTGAATGACGTCGGCAGATCGAGTGCCGGCCTCTAGGCGCGCAATCGTTGCGCGCGATATTCCTGCGCGATCCGCAAGTTCTCCCTGCGTGTAGTTCCGTCGGGCACGAGCGGCGCGTATCTCAGCGGCGAGCGCATCTCTAATCGCTTCCTGCCGTTTTTCTGTGTCCATAAGAGGTCACACTAATTCCATTCGGATGCAGAATCAAGCCGTATGGATACTGTTTCCGTGTATCCAAACGGCGACACGCGCGGAATTGTCGACGCACTTGCCATGTATCCGTTTGGCTACTAACTTGCTCCGTATGGCTACAACGAACGAGGAAGTCGCGAACGCAGTCAAAGAAGCAATGGCCGCCGCCGGATCATCGCACCGGAAGATTTGCGAGGCAACGGGAATTGCTTCCGTGACGTTGAATCGCCGACTCAACGCAAACCGCACATTCACCGTCGAAGAGCTGCTGGCGATCGCCGACCACTTGGGCGTGCCCGCATCTTCACTTCTACCTGATCGCCACTCTGCGGCCGCATGACGCGCGAGGAAATCGTAGCGTTCGCACGAGAGCGCGGACGCCGACAGTGGGGAAATCCGTTGCCAGAAAGGGCAATTGAGATTCTTCGGCGGGCTGCGAGGGAGAACCTCGATGCTCCCTGTGAGCAACAGTCTGCTGCATAAACCGCGGCGCCAAGTCCTGGCGCATCATTGGCCGATCGAACCGACCCAAGCAAAGGAACGCTGATGTCCGAGAACACTGCTCCCTCTGACGCTCCAATCGTGTTCCACGACGGAGTACTCGTCGACACCGTCTCGCCGCTCCGGACCAACCATCGCCTCGGCGTCAACGAACTGTTCCGAGTCGACTACTTCGGGCGCGGGTTCGCTGTCGCCTACGGTGATCAGCTCCGCATCCACTCTGCCGCAGCCTAAATCGCGCTTCGCGCCTCTAAGCCGTCCCTCAGCTGCCTCTGCGAGGTACCAGCAGTTGGCGCAGGGACATCGGGGCGGGCACCGGCCACACGGGCCCCAGGTGCCCGCCCCTCCAATACCTACAGCAAATCCATCACACGAAAGAAGTCAACGATGATCGTTGCAACCGAGAACCGCACTGCCGCAACCACCTCGGCTCCTGCCGTCGCAGCCCACCGACTGACCCGCGACGAGACAACCGGCACCGTGCGAGTGCGACCATCCGCTGTCCAGTTCGCCGGCCGCCACCGCCGCGCGTCGAGGTTCTTCGGCCGCCGCTGATGCATCCGACCGAGGCGACGACCGCAACGGACCTCTGCGAACAGCATCCGCACCGACACGAACCGTGTATCGACTGCGACTTCCCGGCCAGTGAATCAACCGGCGGACGAACACTTTCCGCCAAAGCGAAACAACTGATCCTCAAACGCTCGACCGGGCACTGCGAGATCAGCGTCATGTGTCAAGGCAACTGGGCCAACCGATTCCACATCAGAACCGCCGAGACACCCATCGACAGCACCACGATCGACACCCCCGCAGCAGGACTGCACATCTGCGACCGCTGCGAATGGTGGATCGACGTCGCAGGAAAGAACGCAACCAAACAAATGGGCCTGCAGCTCGGCCCCGAACTCCCACCAAAGGACACACCCGTCACCTGGAGAGGTGTTCCTGTCTGGCTCTTCGACGACGGAGTCCTCGAACCCGTAACCGCCCGAAAGGAACACCCGTGACCTCACGACGACGAATGTGCCCTGGCAAATGCCGACAGTCGATCCGCAAGAGCCGCTTCGCGTGCGCCGACTGCTTCGACAAACTGCCCGACCACCTCCGCCGGCCGATCCTCGCGACGATGGGCAAGCCCGACTCCCGAACGAAACGAGCCGCCCGCGAAAACGGCGCAGAGTATCTCGGACAGAGGCGCTGATGACGATCATCCACATCGACACCGACGAACCCACCGACGACGATCTGCGAGCTCTGAGCACCGCCCTCGGCTCGCAGCTGATGATCCTGCGGTTCCCACCCGACCGGGCGCTCCCGTGGTGCTCGAACGACGAACTCGCCGCAGTCTCCGTCCAGGACGGGCACATCGTCGTCCACACCGCCGGGCCGCTGCCCGTACTGACCGCGATGGAACTCGCGGCCGCACTCGGCTCAGCCTCGGCCGAACTGCTCGCCTCCGGCCCGACCTGATGGCCGCGCACTGCAAGGACTGTGGCTCGGAAATCCGCTGGTTTCAACCGATGCGACCCGACGGAAAGCCGATGCCCGTCGACGTCTCGCCCGACCCGGACGAGGGCACCATCCGCCGCCACATCTCCGGACCATCGGACAAGACCATCCTCCGTGGTGAAGCCCTCAAAGGCGACGCACTCATCCGAGCCCGCGCCGACGGTGAACGCCTCTGGATGCATCACGCT
>Ga0256900_1000022_pt1 | contig 42160 bp, 28 predicted proteins | sample MC6MC0688MT_FD_190190 | JGI IMG/M metagenome (GOLD analysis project Ga0256900, IMG submission 190190) | Metatranscriptome of enriched soil aggregate microbial communities from Iowa State University, Ames, United States - MC6-MC0688-MT... | ecosystem: Environmental > Terrestrial > Soil >... | reverse complement strand
GGGGCTTTAGAACCAAATGTTGGCGCTACGCCCTCCATTGGCACAATCATGTTCTTTGTATCCCGCTGATACCAATCAAACACAAAACCCAGTTTATTTTTAAAGAAACGCGCATCAAAACCAACATCTAATGTTGCAATATCTTGCCAACCTATAGCAGATAAAACCGCCGCCGGCGTTCCGACAAACCAACTCCTATCACCCGCATTGCCTATCCATGTAGATTGCGAGTTTTCCATAAAACTTGTATATAACGCATTGGAAACAGATTGATCACCAATACTACCCCAAGACCCCCGGATTTTCAGTTGGTTCATAAAATCACTAGACCAATCCATAAAAGACTCTTGCGACACTACCCATCCCGCGGACACCGATGGATACCACTTCCATCTTAAATTTGTCGGGAATTTTGAAGACCCATCTCTACGCAAATTAGCCTCAAAAAGATATTTATCTTTATAAGCATAATTCACCCGGCCGAAGAAACCGATTTGTGATTCCCAAAATTTCGCACCCGATCCAGTCACAGTTCCTGAACCAAATGTCAATTGAGGATTCTTAATATCTAGTAATTTGGTAACCTGAGTCCAAGAATTTTCTGTTTTCTCCGCAATACGGTTTAGACCTAACATAAATTTAAAATCATGACCACCATCAAGATTTAAATTATACGTCGTAAAAGCGTTGATCGTATGACGTAGAATATTTGAATTATCCCTGCGATAATGATCCGGATTAGCTCCGGATGCCGTATATGTAAAATAGTCTAAATCATATGCTGGCACAGCACCTGTAGCTGAAGCATCCACATAGTTACCCGAACCATCCACATATCTCTGATTGCCAGCAGCATCTAATTTTTTCACTGGAGCGCCCCATGAATTACCAGCAGTAAAGCGAGTTCCCGGCTGGTTCCATAGCATCTCTTGATTTGACAATGTATAATCAAAATCAAGCTTCCAGTTTTCCATAAAGTTTACTGTAGCACCGGCATTAAAATTCATGTAATTTTTCACTTGGCTGGCAACATTCGCCGCCCCAGTCTCATAGGCCGGACTACGGATCGGATCGCCGTCACCATCATTTCCGTATGGATACAATGAACTCCATCGGTACATATAAAGCCACGGATCGGCTGTAGTTGAATTTGTTGCATAAGGATACTGCTTATTCGTACGTGAATAGATAGCACCCGCTCGCGCTGTAATATACTTATTCAACTCACTTGTAACCCTTACTGATGCATTATAACGCGAGAATTGATCTGTATTTGTTTTTAACATACCGGACTGATCAAGCATGCCCAACCCTACATTATAACCTGTTTTACCAATCTTTCCAGACAACGAAAGATTATGCTGTTGCGTCGGAGCCCATTCACGAATCATATAATCAAACGGATCATAAGTCCGAACACCGTATTTATATCCAGTAGCAGGATCAAAATACCAATCACGCTCATATAAGGTGGGATCGTCTTTACCAATAGAACTGCCATACTTATCCTGCCATTCGACAGCTCTCTTATAGCTCTCTTCGTTGATTTTATAGAAAGCCCCAACAAAATTATTTCCTTCTCGCTTCCCAGCATCTAACGAATATCTCAACGCATCCACCGTTCCCATTTCGTATTTCTTGAATGGGTTCTGAAAAGAGAAATTATTGGAATAACTGATTGTATTGCTTTCCGTTTTAGCCCCCTGCTTAGTCGTTATCAGAACAACACCAAATGCCGCCTTAGCACCATAAATAGATGAAGCGGCAGCATCTTTTAAAACAGTTATTGACTCAATATCATCGGGATTGACAACATTGATACTTGGGATTTCAACATTATCCAACAGGATCAATGGGTTACTAGATCCATTAATAGACCCTATTTGTCCCCGAATTTTAATTGTTGGATCAGAACCAACCTCGCCATTAGGTATAGTAACACTCAAACCAGGCGTACTCCCTTGCATCGCACGACCGGCATCAGCAATTGGTCGCCCCTGCATCGTTTCTTTAATATTAATAGAAGCAACAGCCCCTGTCAAATTACCTTTCTTTTGTGTACCATAACCAACAACAACAACCTCTTCCAAGGATTGATTGTCATCAAGCAACGTCACATTAAGCGTATTTGAAGTCACAGTGACATCCTGTGAAATATACCCTATGGATGAAAAACGTAATTTACTCCCCACAGCAGCTGTAATCTTGAAATGCCCCTGTGCATCGGTTTTAGTAGAAACACTTCCGCCAACGACAGAAATGCTTACATCTGAGACTGGGCCTTTTCCATCCGTTACAGTACCTTGCACCGTATTTTGAACCGAATTCTTCGATGAAGCGCGAAGCAGAGCACCTCTCAAGTTAGCACTGCTCAAAACGCCTTCCTTCTTTACGAAAGAATAGGATTCAGAAGGAAAACTCAATCCAAGAGCAACAGAAAATAGTACAAATTTTCTCATTGATTATAGAGTTTTAAAAATAAATGATTCTAGTTAGTATTGTTTATTCGTTAGTATTGTTCGCAATAAGCTATTCAAAATCGCTGTACAACAGGTACTTTTTGCGCATTTGCTTGTAAACCTTCAAGTCTGCAGCCCAAGATGCCCGAATCTGTCCCTCGGACTCTCCTGCTATAATTTGTTTGCGCAATTGATCTGTCCCGGCTAGCTTATCAAAAAATTCTGGTCTAGCAAAAAACGTAGTCTTATCCGGTGTCTTGTTATAAAAATCCAGCAAGTATTTTAGTGTAAATTTTTGTTTATCAGGATTCAGGTTACGTAGGTCGACACCATAATTCATAGCGCCTTTCCCCTCCACATGCTTCGACATACCATGACGTTCACCCGGAGTAAATGTAAAAGATCCATAAACAGGATTTGTATATCCCAATACCTGAAAAGGCCAGTCCGTACCGCGACCTACCGAAATATCTGTTCCCTCAAACAAACACAATGAGAGATATAAGCGCACAGAAAGCTGATTAGGTATGCTTGGCGATGGAATAACAGGCAGATCATACATCTTCTTATGATCCCAATTTTGCACTTTCACAACCTGCACATCAGCCTGACGCCCGTTCTCCAGCCATTTTTCTCCATTGATCATCTGTGCGAGTTCACCAATGGTTAATCCATGAATCATGGCAATTTTATGCCACGAAACATCTGACTTAAATTTATCATCATGGCGAACAGGCCCATCTACTTGATCACCATTTGGATTAGGTCGATCCAACACAATCAGTTTTTTATTATGCTTTGCACATAATTCCATGACACGGTGCAAAGAAGTAATATACGTATAGAAACGCGCACCAACATCCTGCAGGTCAAAAATCATAACATCAATGGAATTGACAATAGAATCTTGTTTTTTATTACCACCATATAAAGTAAATAGCGGTAAGCCCGTTTTCTGATCGACATCGTTACCGAACTTCTCGCCACGCTCGACGTTACCTCGAAAACCATGTTCCGGAGCAAAGGCAAATTTCAGATCGACCTTATTTTCAAGCAAAACATCCACTAAATGTCTTTTGTCACCCCCCACAATTGAAGTCTGATTTCCCATAATCCCAACCTTCTTACCTTTTAACTGCGGCAGATACAGCGGCAACTGGTCAGCCCCCGGAGTAATAACAGCACTGGCCATTTCTCCTACTGACCCCACATCACTCTTTTTGTTCACCTGTACCGACCTTAAGGGATGACCACAAGAGATAAAGGAGAAAATAGACACCGCAACGGTTAATTTTAACAAGGTATATTTCATCATAAATAGACTATTAGACCATGCATAAAATGCAGTTTTATGCATGAATAATTGAAAATCAGAATAAAAGTAAGTAGTTTTTTTCGTTTTATAAATGAAAAGTGTTAAAAAACGCAAAATAAAGTAAGTGCCCACTAAGTATTTAGTTCACCTCAAGCATTTTAATAATAGGCATTTCTTTTACAAAAACAAATAAAAATACACTAAAGACACATATAAAGACTTTTAAATACCATCTATTAAAACAACTCACCATAAATCAAAATAAATTTAAAAACACTCACAATAAAGCATAATAATGCAACACAAAACTAGACACTATTAAATTTTTAATGCAATAAAAAAGTCGGAAAGGAACCTTTCCGACTTTAGTCATATCAACATATTTCAAAATCCGTTATTTCGTTTTCACGAAACCAATACCGTTTATTGTATTAACCATATTTAGCGGAGGCTTATTTACAACATCCCATACAGTTTGTCCATTTGGATCCTGCGAAAGCTTTCGCTGAGTCATTACACTCGTTCCACCACTATTCACGACAAAGGCATCATAAGCACCAATCGCTTTCATCACCCATGCTAAATCATTAAAAGTAATACCGACCGAAAAACTGCTATTTATTCCATCCACAACAACAGCATACAAGGTAGATTTATTGGACGAGAGCCCAAGAGCAGTATTAGCTTGCACTACAGCTGATGTCGATTTTATAACAGCCCCTCTATACTGCAACCACTCCGTTCCTGAGATCAAACCTTTGAATCTATTAACATCATAAGGTTCAAATTCAAACTGAACTGTATCAAAGCAATTCCCAATATAGGGTTTACCATCGAACTGAACAGCAAAGAAAGGTTGCGTCTTTTGTTTTCCTGAGGTGGTCGAGATATTGATTTTCCTACCATTTTTTATATAAGAAAAGGTCGTAGCAGAAGCCCCATTGATTGCAGCAAGAACCTCTCCACCCGACGACACTTCGTTATATTTAGCCATATCAGAAATCGGCTGTGCTACATACAGATGATCATCGAACGAACTCATCACATAGGGCACAATCTTTTTGTTGAGATCTATTTCAAGTATTTGAATGCTCGTTGGTTGATTGAGCTTATTGAGAAATCGAATGTGAGTCCGCGTTAACCCATCCGCTAGTTGAATCGTAGAATCCATTTGAAAGACCTTAACAACATCAGCCTGATCAATAATCCGCTGTGTAATTTGTTCAATTTTATTATCCGGAGGGATAACATCTTCTGGCACAAGCTCTTCTTTTTTGTCATCAAATTTAGGATAATCATCCCGTTTCTTACAGGAAACAAAAGAGATCAAAAACAAGACAAACATCAAGCTCATCTTAATTCGGCAATATAATATGTTCTTTTTCATAATTATCGGACTAAGAAAAATGACAGATAAGGCTTCATAATCGCTGTCGTAAATCCATTATACCCTAACGCATACACAGTATAGGACCTTCTATCAAGAACAGCACCAGCATTCGAATAAAACGCAATAACCGAGGCATTTGTAACCGGAGCACCAGCAGGTCGGATCTTCCAGGTCCTCGTCGCAATACGATTCAATTCAAAATAAGGACTACTCTCGAGATATTTGATATTTTTTGCAACCAAAGAATCTTGGGTTGGCTCAGTAGCAGTTGCCGCCGCCCCATAATACAAATCTACCGCAGGAACATTAGGCATCAGATTCGTGAATCGATAACGAGCCTGCGTAGAGTCAGGCCGGGATAAATCTTCTTCATTCAAAATCATTTTGGTATTACTAGCTGTATCGGTCACATGCAATGTATACCTTTTCCCTGCTTCGAAATTCACCTGGGTTTCATACAGAACTATTGAGTCCCTACCATCATCCACACGATAGGGAAGTCCCACCTGAACCTTAATATTACCAGCCTTATATTTCAAAAAATCAGGCCGAGAATCCCCTCTTGTATTATAACCACCACCCGGAAATGGCTCTCGACCCCTGATTAGTGAAGTAACCCGTTGTCCATCAAATTTAACATACATATAGCGATCATCAGGATAAATTGAAGCCATATTTATTTTAACGATAACATCACTACTATCCAAGAACTCTACTTGACCAAAGTCTTGAATAGATTTTTTACAAGCAACCATTCCAAATGCCGCTAGTCCAAAAAATATAGTTTTATATAAAAATCTCATAATATTCAATCTATTTTCATCAATTCTCAGCAGTAACAAACCAGGTTGGTTTAGTAATATATTCAGGTTCCAATGCGCCCCAACGATCCAATTCTTTTTCATTCCAGACATACTCTGAATTATAACGCGGCCTCACCCTGTAACAATAATCATTATAAGTAAGCTGACTGCCACTTAATGGAATATACTGTCTAAATACGTCTGGACTGTAACGATATTTCCTAAGGTCACACCATTGCTCCAGGCCACCCCACCCCCATTGAACAATATATTTCTGTCCCATAATATCAGCCAAAGTCAAGTCCGCGGCAGATTTTGCAACTTCCCCTCCTTCCAGATAAGCCTTCATATCATTCAGCGAAATCGCAACTTCTTTATTATCTATATACTTATTCACAAAGTTCATATGTGCCACAATTCCTTTTTGATAAGCATCATATGCACCAGATTTATCTCCTTTAACAAACAAGGCTTCGGCTTTCACTAATTGCAATTGCGCATGTGTCATTAAGGGAAAATCGACCGTATTTCTAAAGATAAATTTCCCCTGATAGGTATTGTTCACAAATTCTCCAAGAATATTTGGCACGGTACTATTCGTAACATTTGGCTCCCCTCCGATATAAATACTATCCCTCACATTATTTATCATCAGCATGCGGGACAAACGAGGATCAGTAGATGATTTTGGATTTTCAATTGGCGTACCACGAAGCCCCCCTGTAAGATAACTGACAATAGGTTTTCCTGCACGGTTATAATAGGAAGTTGTATAGATCCCAAACAAAGCACTTACAACATTCGCATTCGCGGACTTATCTCCAGTAAATTTGATCCCTGCATCATCAGAGATAGATTGAAAGGACAGGTCAACAAATTTTGCCACAGAATCAGCATACTTACTTTTAAAATCCTGCTTATTGACCAAATGAATATATTGTATCGCTTTCAAACCATAAACAAAACGCCGCCACTGCTCCATATTACCCCGATATAAATTATCTCCTTTTATAGAATTCAATGAAGCACTATAATCTATCGGGCTCTTTTTATCGAGGTATAACAATGCTGAATCACACCATTGCCTTACTTTCGCATAAACCTCCGGCTGATCATTGTACTTGAACGAAAGTTGGTTTGAGCGAAATGCCTCATCTAGGATAACCGGCCCATGATAATCTGTTAGAGATTGGTACCCCCAAGCTTTTATCGCATAACCAATCGCCGCATACTCATATTTTTCATTTTCCAGCGCATCTTTTATCATGCGTTCCAGATTCAAACCCAGATCAAAATATACCATACGCCACATGACACCCCCAACATCGCTTCTTTCCGGAAAACCATGTTTTTCCCAAATTTTGGAAGAAACATCACTACTCCCGCCAAGAATAGTCTGATTAAACTTATTCATCTGACGCTGATCTTGCGAATATCCACTAGCCATCTGCGCTATAATAGGCGCTAATAACAACTCAGCTTTCACCAACTGTGGATTAGACGGATTTTCATTTATATCCAAGTATTTTCTGCAACCACTCATCACCATGAGTACTGCAACAACGATTATATAGAAACGTTTCCGCATCTCTTTTTCCTCCTATAATTTTAAAGTAAGACCAAAGTTAAAACCCTTAGGTTTCGCCATGTTCCCAAAGTCGATACCATAACCACCAATACCGCCTAAGCCAGGGGTATTCATATTACTTTCAGGATCTAATCCTGTATAATTTGTAAACAAAAAAACATCAGTAGCTGTAAAAAACACACTCAGACCAGCTTGCGCCCCAATTTTTCGGGTCAGATGTTTCGGCAAATTATACCTCAACGTAACATCACGTAAACGCAATGTATAGATATCCTTTTCTATAAACATCTGAGGCTCTGTATTAACCGTATAATACCCAGAAGAAGAATAAGGAGTCACAGCAATCCTATTTATAGTCGGATTTTCGGTATTCTGCAAACCATCCTCCAGTACCCCCGCAATCACCCTTGGTTCCTCCCTATTTAGTGTTTTAGAAGACATCCCATTGATATACAATCTATAATCCAAACCATTCAGTACATCTCCACCTTTCCGCCAGTCCCACAAAAATGTAAGGTAAAAATCTTTATAGGTCAATTTATTGACTATTCCAAGCGTAAAATCAGGGATTCGATCTCCAATAGGATAATAACGGTCCGTACCTGCTATTGGCAATCCTGTCTGCGCATTGATCAAAACATCTCCACGATCATTTCTTTTGAATCGGGTACCCGTCAACGTACCAATACTATATCCAGGAACCACTCCAGACCGAACGCCACCCAATACTTGTGTATCTGATTCGTAAAGCTCTGGAAGATCCTCCGCAAGCGACAGCACCTTACCTTTATATTGTGTAAAGTTGAAGGTTAGATCCCAATTAAGATTATCCCTTCTGATCGGATTAATCGTTGTCTGCAATTCCGCACCATAAGTTTTCACCCCACCTCCATTCATCATTCGCAGTACAAATCCAGAACCATAACTCAATCTAGGCATAATAATCTGGCCGGTACTTAAGCGATTAAAATAGCTAAAATCAAAGGTTAACCTCCTATCCAACAACGCCAGCTCTAAACCTGTTTCAAAATCCCTCGTTTTTTCTGCCTTCAAATTAGGGTTCCCACCATTAACTCCATAAGCAAACCCACCCCCTGTCGTATTCTTTGGTTCAAAATTTGAGAGTGTATAGTAACTCTTATATGGTGCTTTTCCTGTAGTACCTACTGAAATCCGATACTTTCCATTGGTCATCCAAGAAACCTTGTCCTTGAAAAAATCCAGATCAGTAAAATTAAAAGCCAATGAAGCAGAAGGATAGGCAAAATATGGATTATTAGGCATCATACGCGAGGCCGCATCCAAACGGCCCGTCAAATTCAGGTAGACCATATCGTTTAAATATCCAAATCCGGTCTGCGCCATAAATCCTACTGTTCGAAAATTTGCTGCAGCACTCCTTACGAGCCTTGAACTTGGAAATGTATTATTAATACTATAAAAATCCGGATCATAGAAATCCTCGCCATATTGTGAATTTGTCAAGAAATCATAGTCTTTAAATTCAGCACCTAGATTTGCACGAAAAGAAAAATCCTTTGATAAATTCTTTTTTACATTTGCCATGAACGACCCCGAAAGAATACGTCCGTTTACAGTGTATTCATTGATAGAACCATTTCTCATAGCAGTACTAGAACCAGAACCCGAAAAAGATTGTGGATGATACACACTCTGTCCTAATGTATTTGAAAAATCGATACCAATAATCCCATTCAGACTCAACCAGCTGTTTGCACGATAGGAGATATTGGAGGTCGCGAGCACACGATTAACGAGGTCATACGCTGTATTCCGATAAACATCCCAAAAAGGATTATCTCTTTCATTAAAAATATCGGAATTATGAAGCACCCGATTGCCCTTATCATCTATCCAGTCGCGTACGTCAAAAATCGGATTAAAGCTCATCAATGTCATTAGATAGCCAGAAGCTCCCCTTCTAACCTTATCATTTTTTGAATAAACATAATTCAATGAGGTATTGAACTCTAATTTATCTCCAAACTTAGCCGTACTATTTAACCGCGTTGAAAAACGCCTATACAAGGTATTGGGTACTACACCGGTATTGTTATTATATTCATTTGACCAGCGATAAGTTACTTTTTCAGTTCCACCCTCAAAAGCCAAACTATGTTTTTGATTATAACCCGTGGTAAAGAAATTTTTTACATTATCTTCATAAATATGAACACCTTCAGGATAGCGCGGACCAAGTGCAGTCAACGCTGTTCCATCATAGGAACCATTCAACCCTTGCGCATACACATACTGCCTTTCTGGAAATTTATTAACGCTTTCAACACGCCCCGAGAAGGTATAATTCGTAGTGAACTTGCCTGCTTTTCCTTTTTTTGTGGTAATTAAAATTGCGCCACCAGCACCTTGACTACCAAACTGAGCTGTAGCTTCAGGCCCCTTCAAAACTGTATAGGTCTCGATATCATCTGGATTGATATCCATAGCTCTATTGGAATAATCCAAACTCTGGTTAGCTCCATTACTTGCAAGATCATTCTCATTTATAGTAGAATTATTTATCGGTATCCCATCTACAACAATGAGCGCATTATTATCCCCTGATATAGATGCAAATCCTCTAAGTACAATTTGCGCAGAAGCACCGGGCAAACCACTTGTACTATTAATAGATAAACCTGGAACACGACCTTGGAGGCCTTGAAAAAAGGATCCCCGCTGTGTATCCGACACATCGTCACCAGAAACGATTGGCGTTGAATACCCTAAGGACTTTCTATCCCTCTTGATACCATAGGCAGTCACGATGACCTCGTCTATTGCCGCGCTGTTATCAGAGAGAACAACATTAATTACTGATCGACCCTGGATATTTTCTTCAGCAGACGTATAGCCTACAGATCGAAAAATCAATGTCGCACCGTCACTTACCGTAATTTTGTAAGCACCGATAGAACTGGTTGCAGTTTGCGTGTTCTTTCCTTTTTCTAGAACAGTAACGCCTTTTAACGCTTCACCTTTTGTATCAGTTACTTTACCTGTAATGACTTTTTGGGAAAAAGCAGTACAGTACATACATAGTAAGCTCATTAGTAAGAGCAGACTTCTTTTCATACTTAAACAATTTAATTCGTTAACTAGGTTTTATAACTTTAAAACTTCCCTACATAGCAAGTAGCTACGAAGGCGAAATTTCTCAAATCCTCAATTATTTACAAAATGAATATCAGGCAAAATATTGGTTTATATATTTCTTTAATCAAATATAGCATAAAAACGCATATATTAAAACAAAAAATAGTTTTAAAACGCACAATAACGAAAAAAGCCGAATAAACAGGATTTATTCGGCTTAATAACGTAAAAAATAACCTAAGGCATTTTATTTAGCTTCAGATCAACTAAACGCCCTCTCAGCGCATGCATAAATTTATCCCCCGGATCATCTTTACCAGTGATGTATTTAGGATCGGTTTCCTTCCACCACGAAGTCTTTTTAAAGCGTTGATATTCATGATGCCCGATCACGTATTCAATAGCATATTTTTTGCTAAGATAACGGATCAGTTCTTCATTTGCTTTCAACTGTGCGTCAGTCAAAGGATTCTGGCGGCTACCTATATTTTCGATACCGATTGCACAATAATTGAGACCAATGGTATGCCTAGCAAAGATAGTATCTGGCAGAAATTGATAGATTGTTCCGTCACGGTCGATTACAAATTGAGAAGATACATTCAAAGGACTCGCCTTGGTCAGCTCAGGTCTGCCTGGCAATTTCACAGGATTAAAGGTGTTGAATGTTGCTTTTACACTATTGTTAGCTGTCCAATGCACGACAACCATTTTAGGCTGTATTGTCGGTGCAGCTTGACTTAGCCCATGTCTATTTTTCAGATAATCCAAAGACAGCTGTACACGCTCTTGATTCCAGGTAATAGGCTTTTGAACAATCTTGGGTGATTGGGCAAAAAGAAAAAATGGAAATGCTGTGAAGAAAAATTTAATAAAGTATTTCATCGAAAAAAGTATTAGATAAAGAAAGCCGCAATTGCGGCTTTCAAATTTAAACTATTCTTTAGTATCCCACCAAACCGGAAATGACCATATATCGTCATTCAACGCATTTGGATGAGATGCTTTTAAATTATCGGAATTATAGTTGATCTCATGCGAAACTTGACGCACTCTTCTGAACTGCTTTCCTTGCGGTATTTTTAGCTGTGCGGCAGCAGTCACTGTATACTCATAAGGAACAGCCCAGCCCGGATATACCGAATTGCTGAAATCGTAGCGACGCATATCATTCCAGTTTTGCTGCGAGAACGAAAGTGCGATAAATTTTTGCGTCATAATTTTAGCCAGTGTAATATTTCCAGCCGTACCAATGCCATTGTTTAGGAAATTATCAATCTTGACCTGCGCCATTGGCGATTTACTCACGTTAATATTTCCATAAGAATTAAGCTTCATATTCATTAAATCTATATGTGCTTTAATTCCATCTTTATAGGCATTAAAAGCTCCTGCTCTGTCGCCTTTGTTAAATAGCACTTCTGCCTTTATAAAGCACATTTCAGGATAGGCAACCAGATGGGTAGGCGCATCCGGACGTGAATAAAAAGTACCTGAAGCAGCTATCGTTCCACTATTTTCATCTGGAGAATCCTTCCATCTATAAATATCAGACTTATCTTTATCGTACCCCTTAGAACTACTTTTAATTGAAACATAAACTGTATCACCCCATCTTGCTGTATTTGCTGAATTTATATACCAAGAATGCGGCGCCACTTTACGTCCGTTACTTTCTATTTCGACATCTTTTACGTTAAAAGATGATGCTATAGGGCCTGATTCCATTCGGATTTTCGATTGCACATCAACACCCTTAGACCGGATCATCTTTTTTGGATAACCGTACTCTGCCCAAGGCAATAATTTGTCCGCCCGCGGATCCTCCACACCTTTATTGTCAAAATTGGTCAATAAATTTTCATACCACTTAGTAACCAAGATATTGGTATTCATACCCGCATTATTAAAAACGATAGATGTTTTTACAGGATCTGCAAATAGGATATCCCCGATATTATCAGTAGCATCATCCATATGGGCAATTACGGTGCTTTCTCCAACCGAAGTAGCAGCCTTACTTAACGCTGCCAACACATCATCTGGCTTGTATAAAGCGCTCTTTTTCGACAAGTTATTTAACCACCTTGCTTTTAGCCCATAACACATTTTCAACCATTTACCGACATCACCACCATTCCAGCTATCACCAGCTGACAAAGGTGCCGCAGTACCCGGCTGAGCCATATTAAAAAATTCAATGGCTTTATCAATATCAGCAAGACAACCTTCGAAGATTACTTTTCCACCATCAAACTTTGGTGTTATAATGGTACCCAAGGCCTCCGTATATGGCATCTCTCCATACCAATCCGTCATCAGCATAAAACCCATTGCGCGGATAGCGTGCAATGCACCAAGATAATGATAAGCCTTGTCTGCCGTAGCCTTATCTTCCATATCTTTAAAATTGGCCCCTGCTCCGACAAAGAAAAACTGATAGGGCGTGGTCGACATACCTGCCGCAGGATTCCAGCCAGCAATCATACTGTTTGATGCAGTACTGTTGACAAATGTCAGTTGCTGTGTCACAAAACCCGCGCGTGTTCCCGCTGTCCCTTGTGCATACATATAATAATGCTGTATCCAAGCCAAACGACTTTGAACCGAAGCAACGGTACTTGAAGGCGTATTGGGATCTATATTGATATCCAACCAATTTTTACTACAGGACGAAAATAAAGTTAGAACCAACAGAAATGAGACTATTCTCTTATATTTATTCATGACTTTTCTATCTTAAAATCTAAAATTTAAACCAAACATAACACCCGCGGTACTCGGTACGCCATTGTAATCAATACCGACCGAACTGGATCCCGTTACGCCAGATCCCGCAGCAGAAGCTTCCGGGTCGAGACCTTTATAATTAGTCAGCAACCAGAGGTTAGTGCCAGTCAAGGTTGCTGTAAGACCTTTAACCACTTTGGAAACACCGGCATTCTTCAGGACACCATCCGAAAAGTTATAGGACATCGAGATATTCCGCAAGCGTAACCAGTTGGTCTTCACCATAAAGTTCGCACTTTCACGCGCATAGAAATCACTCCAATAATCTTGAATAATCTTCCGTCCACTTGTTGACACCCCTTTAATATCATACATTTGATCTGCTAAAAATGTAAATGTTTTATCTTCGTACACCGGTGCATCATTTGTTCCACCATTACGGATCGCACCATTTAACACCAACTGATCACGATCCTCAGTTCGTTTACTCATCCCCCCGACCGTCATCGCATAATCTGTACCGTTATAGATATCGCCACCTATACGAAAATCAAACAGAAAGGACAGATTAAAATTCTTATAAGTCAAACTGTTATTGAATCCACCGGTCAATTTAGGCTCACGATTTCCAATATTATAGGTTACCTGGTTATCACTAGTCGGCATACCGGTATTGGCATCCAGAACAACTTTTCCATCCGCTGTGCGCGTCCATTGCGAACCTGAAATCCCCATAAAATTCCCTCCGTTAAAGGATGCAGCTTTTGCATTTCCGACCTGCACATCGGTGACATACAGAATATTGACACCCGCAAGTAAATTATCTACTGTCCCTTTATTTTTGGACATATTCAATGTCGACTCCCAAACAAAGTCGTTCTTCACAATCGGTTTACCAGTTAAGGACAACTCCATTCCTTTATTGTAGATATCTCCACCGTTGACCGAGATGAAAATATAACCTGTAGACTGTCCCAAACGTGGAGACAGAATCTGGTTATAGGAATTATTAGTATAGTAGGCATAATCCACACCCAATCGCCCTTTAAAGAAACGCAATTCAGCACCGACCTCAAACGAACCTGTTGTTTCAGGTTTCAAAAACGGATTACCTTTCTGCCAGTTATTTCCCGCACCTACAATTCCGCCTAAATATTCAACAGGCTTCCAGAGATAGGTATTGGTCACATACGGATTTGCATCTTTACCCACGCGAGCCCAGGAAGCTCTCAGTTTCCCAAAATCCAACCAATCTGGACGACTGTCTTTCATGAGTTGGGTAAACACGAAGCTACCCCCGATAGATGGATAAAAATAAGATCTATTATCCACTGGCAGTGTTGAAGTCCAGTCATTTCTTCCAGTGACATTCAAAAACAACATATTTTTATAGGAGGCCCTTAACTCACCATACAGACCAAACAGCCGTTTTTTTGTATTGTTCACCGCAAACTGTTTATTCGCCGCAGCAATATTTTCGAAACTATAAAAATTGTCTACCTCAAAATGATAGCCCATCCGGCGGTTTGTTGTGGTCTTGGTTTGCTCAGAGAAAAAACCTACTAAAGCCCCTAGATCAAAATCACCCACCTTTTTATTGAAATTGGACATGATATTGGAAGACCAATAGTTGTATTTGAAATCACTTTCTGACATCATGCCCTTTTGCCATGGTTTTTTGATAGCGCCATTTTCGCCAATAATAGTTGAGTTCTTTGTAAGATAACTGTCCATACCTACACGATAGGTCAGGCTCCACCAATCGAAAATAGGCATCATTGCATTGATACTACCTGTAATACGCTCCGTATTATCCCCCAAAATATTTCGGTTAATTGTCCAATACGGATTTTCTATGTCATCTTCTAGCTGTTGACGCCCTTCGAACATACGATATTTTGTACCATCATCATTGAGGTATTTCTTCATATTATCACTACGGGACCAACTGTATAGGGATTCCATTGCACCGGCTCCACCAGAGCCCCATAGACCAGCAGAGGTTAAAGTCTTGTCTGTATTCGCAAGCGAATACCCGACATTAGCACCCACAGTCAACTTACCAAATTTTTGATCACCATTAAAGCGGAATGTGGTTTTATCAAAGCTTGTATTTGGAACGATCCCTTTTTGGTCAAAGCGAGAACCAGACAAATAGAAGGATCCATTTTTACTTCCCCCCGATAAATTAACCGTATTATCAAATACCGTTGAATGCTGAAAAAAATCTTTCACGTTGTTATACACGACATCATTATTTCCAAATTTTTCACCCCAAGATTGAGTTGTATAATCATCCAATACGCCTGCACTATTGTAATAGCCACGTTTATATTTCCCTTGTTGCTCCGGCAACCGATTAACCCAATTATTTGAAAATCTACTTGAAAAACCGATTTCAGTGCGACCTTCCTGCCCTTTTTTTGTAGTAATGATAATAGCCCCTGCTGCTGCTCTCGATCCATATAGTGCCGCTGCTGCCGGACCCTTTAATACGGATACATTATCGATATCTTCAGGATTAATATCCATAACACGATTACTATTAGAAGTAGATGTAGCCTGAGCTCCATCGAAAGCACTATTCCCACCGATTACTGTAGAGTTATCATATATTACACCATCTACGACAAATAAAGGTTGATTGTCTCGCTCCAATGAAGTACCACCCCTTAAAATAATTTGTGCACCCGCACCCGCCGAACCAGAAGCTTGCGTTACATTAACCCCAGCAATCTTTCCTGCTAAAGAATTAACAACGTTGGCGGTCTTATTCTTCATCAATTCATCTGACTTGATATCCTGAACAGCATAACCTAAGGCTCTCTTCTCCTTTTTTATCCCCATTGCCGTGACAACAACCTCTTCTAAGGCTTCTTCGCTCCCCGAAAGAGCGATGTTAATGGTAGCATCTGATCCCACAAGCTGCTGCCGTTCTTTCGAACCCACAGCCCTAAAAATCAAAATATCTCCGGGCTCGGCTTTAATTGTGAAACTTCCATCTGGATTGGTTTGCGTATTGATAGGTTTACCTTTGATGCTTACTGTAACATTTGCCATAGACCCACCATCTGAGGCATTTGTTACCTTACCTGTTACCGTTTTGGTTTGAGCCCATAAACTGGTAGATAGCATCACTCCTGAACAGAATAAGAGCAATTTTTTATTCATGGTATTTAGTTAGTTGTTAATAACTGATCATAACGGGAGGTTCCAGCCCGAGGTTTACACCAATTATAATACAATACTATAAAAAGGAGTTTAGTTATGCAAGTTTATGCGCAAGTATTTGAAAAAGAAATAAAAATAAACGAACTATCGCACACATCGACACGCATAAAACTAATTTAGAAGCATCAAAAACACACAAAAACGCAAAATATAGCAAAAAAAATACAAAACAACCCTAATAACCTATTTAAAACTCTATATTTATATGAAATAAAACCACAATAGATAAGCTATTGTATTTAAAATCTGACTTTATGATAAAACACTTACTAAACCGCAAAGTGCCTTATCGTTATTATGCGCTTTTAATGATGCTCGGAACAAGCTCCATGGCATTTGCGCAGCAAAAAAATTACACGATCAAAGGCAAAGTCACCGATTCCCGTACCGGGCAATCCGTTCCCGGAACAACTATCAAACTCAAAGGGACTAACCAATCCGTGAGCACCAATGCCAATGGAGAGTTTACATTAACCACATCCATCAATCCTGGAAAGTATGATCTCGTGTTATCCAATGTAGGGTATGCTCCGACCACGACCAGTATCGAACTGGGAAACCAGACAACCCTTACCCTTGCTCCGAGTCTTCAGGAAGATTTAGTACGGATGAATGAAGTAATTGTTATTGGTAACGCTGTTGGAACAAGCCGTAAAGTCCTAGGCAACGCGGTATCGACCGTCAATGCCAAAGATATCGCCAATAGTAATGCGACATCCATTGACCAGGCTTTAACGGGAAAAGTAGCTGGAGCGCAAATCTCTCAAAACTCCGGAAACCCAGCTGGCGGTATTAGCGTACAGTTGCGCGGGCCTAGTTCCATCGTTGGGAGTGGCAGTCCACTGTATATCGTAGATGGAGTCATTGTTAATAATTCCTCTGCAGAATTGCTAGATTTAGGTGGCTATAGTCAGAATAGATTGGTCGATATCAATCCCGCTGACATTGAAAACATCGAGATTATTAAGGGGGCAGCTGCCGCCGCGATCTATGGATCTCGGGCCAGCAATGGTGTAGTGCAGATTACAACAAAAAAGGGGAAAGAAGGAAAACCCACTTTTACCTTCAGCACAAGCCTCAAAACTTCTTCTTTACGAAAGAAGCTACCTTACAATACCTACGGCAAAACATTTGTCAATACAACGGCCACTGATCTGACGCAAACTGATGTTACAAGATACGACTATCAGGACAAAATCTTCCAGACCGGCATTGGTACAGACAATAATATCTCTATGTCTGGAGGTACAGCAGGCACAAAATACTATATCAGTGGCACTTACCTCAATAACCAGGGAATTATTAAGAATACGGATTTTACCCGTGGTGGACTCCGCGCTCGTCTGGATCAAGATCTCAATTCTTGGCTAAAACTTGGTGCGGGGATGAATTATGTGTATAGTCATTCCAATGAAATGCCCAATGGTGGCATGACCGAGGCCTATGGTGCATTAACCGGGTTTATCTTCAGCAATAATTTTATTAATCCCGAAAGAGACCAAAACGGAAAATACCCTTCCACAACACCGGTCAATGTTGTTAAACGGACAAACCCACTGGATGCAATCAATAACTTTAAATTTGCGCAACGCACAAGCCGCTTTATTGGAAATTTATCGCTACAGGCCAAACCGCTAGAGGGCCTAACATTGAATTATATCTTGGGATTTGATAATGCCAATTCCCTTGGCACAGCCTACATCCCACCAGGGAACACAACACCATCCTACGAGCAGGGCTACGCACAGCGTGCAGACATCAGCACCTTCATGCTGAACAACGATTTTAACGTCTCTTACCAGACAAAGATCGGTGAATGGCTGGAATCGACTTCCGGTGCTGGTCTAACTTTTCAAACTGAAAAAAATATGTCGACCAACATGAAGGCTACACAAATGGGATACGGCGGTGAAACAGTGAATAATGGCGTCGTTGTACCGACAGAACTCCGCTCCGATATGAATATTTTCGGTGCATTCTTCCAACAGACTTTTGGGATTAAGGAAAAACTTTATTTGACTGGTGCTATTCGCTATGATATGTCCTCTGTTTTCGGAAGCGAGAATCGTAGCCAATTCTATCCAAAGGTAAGCGGAAGCTATGTCTTATCCAATGAACAATTCTGGAAGAATTCGGCCATCAATAATGTTCTCTCAAGCTTCAAGATCCGGGCTTCTTATGGACAATCTGGAAACCTTACCGCATTGAGTCCCTTCAGTAGATACACCAACTATTCGCCGCTGAACACTGGCGGTATTAATGGGATTATTCCCACAGACCTCATGGGCAATGAGGGTGTAAAACCCGAACGCCAGGAAGAGTTCGAAGTAGGTACAGACCTCAGCATGTTCCATGATCGTTTAGGACTAGAATTTTCCTATTATCGAAAAAATGTCAAAGACCTCCTTATGAACATCAACCTGACACCTTCCACAGGTTATATGTCCCAATACGCCAACATTGGAACAATGACCAATCGGGGAATGGAACTCTTATTACGAGGTGTCCCTGTCCTAAAAGAAAACTTCAAATGGAATATTACGGCTGTTTACTCCCATAACAAAAACGTGGTCAATAATGTCCCAGGGGGAATATTGATGTATTCTGCAGGATTCGGGCAAGTTGCAGCAGTCAACGGATCCCCCTTGGGAGCCTTCTACGCGACTTACTTCGCTCGCAATACGGATGGATCCATTTATCACAATGCGGCTGGCCTTCCGACAACAGCCAAAGTCGGAAAAGACAACAATGGTGTCCCTACAGGCGCCACACTTAAAAAGGTCATTGGCGACCCTAATCCGGACTGGACTGGATCCTTGATCAATGAAATCAATGTTGGGTCAAAATGGACTTTTAGAGCTCAATTGGATGCCGTCGTCGGACAGGATGTCTTTAATTTCACCAGACGCGTCGGTGACCGTGACCTATATGGTGGCCTTGCAGGCTATGAACCAGAACTGAGAGGTGAGGTTCCTAAAGGTACTTCAGCAGCATTATTCTCCATTATGGAAAACTGGATTGAAAAAGGATCCTTTGTCAAAGTAAGAGAAGTGTCAGCATCTTACAATTGGGCACGTCCAAACTCAAAGATTAAAAATATCCGTTTTTCTCTAGCTGGCCGCAATTTATTCTCTTTCGACAATTATAGCGGTTGGGATCCTGAAGTAAATGCAGCCGGACAAAACAGCGCTGTTCGCGGTTTTGACTTCGTCGAAGTCCCACTGCCAAGACAGGTTATTGCAGGAGTTAATCTGACATTTTAATTTAACAATATAGGAAAACCAGGATGTTTAGATACCCTCGGATCGTTGAATGAATAAAACTATTCGCAGGTATCATATCATCCTTAAAAAATATTTCAATGAAAAAGATTTTCAACTATAAATTATTCCTATTTGCAGCACTGGCCATGAGTCTTAACAGCTGTAAAATGGATGTCCCAAATATAAATCAACCAAGTGGAAGTGCTGTCCCAACAACTCGGGAAGGGATCATTGCCATTAGCGCGGGTTTACAGATGTACTATTCGACAAATGGGATAGCCGCAACTTATTTTTACCCCGCGGTCACAGCACGTGAGCTCAAAGGCGTTGCCACATTTACCAACACGTTAGAACTTGAAGCCGGTGGCACCGAATTACCCACTGCAAACGGAAATATTCTCACATTATGGTCCAGTATGCAAAAACTACTTGGTATGAGTGAAAGTGTACTGAACAATGCTTCATCCATCAGCACCTTAACTGGCGGAACACTATCTGGCACATTGGCAAATGCCCACTTATACAGAGCAATAGCACTTGGCGCACTGGCAACAAGTTTTGAGAAAGCTAATACACAGACTCAAAAGGATGGCAAAGTGACCTTCGTTGATAGACAAGCTGTTCTTGCGGAAGCAATCAAATCCTTGAACACGGCAATTGCCCTGGTGCAACAAACGCCCATATCATCGGAATTTACATCGACGGTAACCGGCTCAACCATTAACTTGCTGAATTGCCTACACGCTTTCAATGCCCGCTTCAATCTCATGGCCGGAAATTACCAACAGGCCTACAACGAAGCTAACCTTGTTGATTTAACGAAGAAAAGTACGTTCACCTACACAGCAATAAGTGTTAACCCGCTTTGGAATCAAACCAGTATTTTGAAATATTACGTCGTTAGGGAAAACTTAGGCCTCCCGACAAGTCTATTTGAAACTGGCGATAAACGTCTTGACTTCTACACTAAACTTAATGGCACAACACTCCAGCTTAAAGGTTTTTCCGAGACACAGAATGGAGAAGTTCCCGTTTACTTACCCGACGAAATGAAACTGATCAAAGCCGAAGCCTTATTACGCAACAACGGTTCGTTGACCGAGGCACGCGATCTAATCAATGAAGTTCGTACTCAAACGGCTAGCGATCTATTCAATGTCAATGCAGGGCTGCCAGCTTATACTGGAGCCATCAACAAAAATGATCTACTGCTCGAAGTCTATAAACAACGTTGCGCAGAATTATTTATGTCAGGCTTACGACTGGAAGATAGCAGACGGTTTGGTCGTCCTGCACCACCACAAAATACAACAGAACGCAACCGGAATTTCTATCCTTACCCGGATCAGGAACGAATCGGTAATCCGAATACACCTGCAGATCCAGAAATCTAAAAAAATAATGGGCTATCACAACGATGGCCCACTATTTTTTTAATGCAATCTTGACATCATAATGCGCACTGATATAAGCCTGTTGCTCTAGGGAGTCCCGCTCCAGATCATGAATCGCACGATCACGTTCTTTATCCACCTCCATCTTTACCACACAGCGATAAAATCGAAACACATCCTTCTCATTCTCCAAAATCAATCGAGGTACCCGTGCTGGTTTACCCGTTTCATCTTTAGCGACCATGGTAAAGTAAGAGGAGTTGCAATGTTTTGTTTCACCCGTTTGGATATTCATAGCCTCCACTCGAATGCCCACCTCCATAGACGAATTGCCCACGTAATTAACAGACGCTATTAAGGTCACAAGTTCTCCCACCTCTATTGGTTTCAAAAAATCAACCTTACCAACAGAAGCCGTTACACAATAATGTGCTGAAAACTTAGAGGCCACCGCAAAGGCTATTTGATCCATCAAGGACAAAATATAGCCTCCATGGATCTTTCCTCCAAAATTGGCATTGGATGGTAACATCAACTGTGAAATTCGGATCACCGAATCACTAACGGTTTTATATATCTCTTCCATATCCCTAAATTTACCCCAGACAGATTGAAATTCAAAACAAAATCACTGTGTTCCAGCAAATCCCACTATTTCTGATCAAAAAAAGACAAATCATCCCCGATCAACCGAAATGCAATGGAATGAATATCCGAATATGAAGTCTTCACCATGCACAAACAGAAAAGGGGGCTATCTGAATCAGTTCAGATAGCCCCCCTTTGAAATCATATAAAAATGCCACTACTTTACTTTTTCAGCAATATAAGGACTTTCATTGCTCAAACGGTCAATCGCCTTAACCGCAACATATTGCAATTTTTTATTATTCAATGTCGTCGGCACATCTTTCGTTGTTACGCCTGGTTCCAGGATCTCATACGTCCATTGACCACCATAGTTTAGGTATAACACCCATTTTGCCACCTGGTCAACTTGTTGATGCTGCCATTTCAAGAAAATATTATTTCCCTGTGGTGTCAGCAATAAGCTCGGTTTCAACAACGGGTTCGCATTGAGCCATGGTGTTGTTGGCACCAAAGCTTTAGTTTGATAAGGTCCATCTACAAGCGCCTGCGTCATTGCCGGATTTTTTGTTAGACCAGCCAAGCTCCAATGGATAACACCATCGCGATTATCTGGCAAAATATTCCGTGCCGCAGCAACCTGATTGACAATCTCCTGTACATATTCCGGGCCACGTCTCCCAACAGTATTGATACCCGGCCAAAGGTGACGGCCCATTGTATTTTCACTTTCCCACCATTTCAACAAAGCCGTATAACTTTGCTTTGCTGGTTGGATAGGCCAATAAAGCTGTGGTGCAAAATAATCGATCCAGCCTTTGTTCAACCACAGTTTAGCATCAGCATATAACATATCGTATTGACTTGACCCTTGTATTCCCGCAGGATAACCCGGCTTCCAGATCCCAAAAGGACTGATCCCAAATTTCACAAAGTTTTTTTCCTTTTTAATATCCTTATAGATGCGTTCGATAAAGGTATTCACACTGTTTCTTCTAAAATCACCACGCGACAGCGTACCACCATTACGTTTAAACTCATTATAGCTATCCGAATCTGGAAAGTCCTGTCCACCATTGTATTCAGCATAAGGATAGAAATAGTCATCAAAATGAACCCCATCAATATCATAGCGCTTAACAATATCCATGACCACACGCGCAGCATGATCCTGTGTTGACTGTTTTGATGGATCAAACCAGTAATAGCCCTGTTTTAATTTCACAACAGATTCAGGCATCTTGCGTGCCATTGAAGCCGAAGTCACCGCACCGCCGGCGGTATGGTGCGCACGATAAGGGTTTAACCAAACATGAAGTTCGATTCCCCGTTTGTGTGCCTGTTCAACCCAAAATTCAAGTGGATCATAATAGGGTGATGGCGCCTGACCTTCAGTTCCTGTCAAAAAATAAGACCAAGGTTCAAGATCACTTTTATAAAAAGCATCCGCCGAGGGGCGTACCTGGAAAACAACCGCATTAAAATTATTGTTCTTTAAAAAATCTAAAATACCAATCGCTTCCTGCTGTTGCTCAGCAGTACTGAGGTAATTTTTGCTCGGCCAGTTGATATTCGCAACAGAAGCAACCCAGGCAGCGCGAAACTCGCGTGGCACAGCTGGAAGTTCAACAACGATATCCTTCTTCTTTTCAACAGCAGGCTGTTCTTTAGTCTCTTTAGTCTCGATTGTATTTTTCATCCGCTCTCTTTTTGGAACCGAAGGTGGATCTTTTTTTACAATTTCAACATTGGTATTCGTATTAACAGGTTCTTCCTTCTTATTTTTCTTGGATGAACAAGAAGACAAAAGAAAGGCTGCCGTAGCTAAAAATAATAAGGAACGTTTCATTAAGCGATAAAGTATAGTGTTTTTTTTCAAAATAACCCCCAAAACTAAGCTAAATTTCAATAGAAAAGAAATTTAGCGTTCTTTCATCCTTCTTAAAAATATATTTCTATCAGATGAAAATACACATCATATAAGTCAATTTCAGATTACAACGTAATCTTCTCGAATAGGATCATCAATAGCGCAGTTCCCCCTTAAAGATCACATGTTCCAACTTGAAATCATCCGTAAACACGATGACATTGGCCATACTTTCCGCATTTAGGTTTCCGATATCGATTCTTCCTAGCAGATTCGCCGGATAGGTTGTCGACATCCGGATCGCTTCGTCCAACGGAATCCCAACTTGCAGTACACAGTTTCTGATTCCTTCAAATAGGGAAATTGCTGCCCCCGAAATTGTACCATCCGGCAAGGCGTAATAACCGTCATTCAACACGTGCTGATAGATCCCCTTATTGCATGCTGCAACAGCGTCAGTAATCATAAATAAACGATCGCCCATTTGCTTTTTAGCAATTTTCACAGCTTCGAAGCTGACGTGATGTCCATCTACAATAATACTCGCACAGGCTTTGTGATGGTTAAAAATAGCCCCGACCAAACCTACCTCGCGATGGTGCAATGGTGACATGGCGTTGAACAGATGTGTGCTTGTCGGAATTCCCGCATCGTAGCCATGTATCCCTTCGGCAAAAGTAGCATTACTATGCCCTGCGCTCAACAACAACTGATACGTTTGCAAATACCTCAGCACTTCATCCGAAATACATTCAGGAGCAATCGTCATCATCTTGACAACGTGAGTTCCCTGGAGCAGATCTTCGATCCGTTCTTTCGTCGGTGTTATAATCAGTTCTTCAGGATGAGCACCTCTTTTTTTTGCATTCAAAAACGGACCTTCCAGATGCAGCCCCAAAAAAGCATCATGATGGTAGTCCTCAGCAATACGAATGGCCTCTTTAAATACCGGAATAGTATTCGTCGCCAAAGTCATCATATAAGAAGTTGTCCCCTTATCAATCAATCCATTGGAGATCCGTTCCAATGACGCGAGGCTGAGTTCAGCAGAATAAAGATCCGAACCATCGCCATATAACTGCAGATCGACCAATCCAGCACAGATATTGGCGCCTTTGACGTCAAGAGACTGATATCCTGCTGGGATATCCTTATCATCGACCGTCCCGACTATTACCCCACCACCCAAGAGCAATGCCTTCTTCTCTAAAATTTCATTGCCGGTATAGATCCTACCGCCTACTAATGCTGTTTTCTTCATCAAAATAATTTTTACATTTTTCCTTTCCGACACTTCAAATGGGATACATTTCACGCTGAATATATTGACTTAAAATCCTCCCGAAAAGCTTCCGATATGAAATTCGCTGTAACAATTCACACTGTAACATCTGTATATTTCTTTCAGTCTTTCCTGTCCTCGTATGATCAACAGCAAATTTTACACAGCATGCTTCTATTACTAAAGTTAGTATTTGTCTTCACGCTATCCCAAAGTTTTTACTTTTTAATTTTAACTTTTTAATTTACTGTCGTAACTTAGTTCCATGTACTTTTTCAGAAAGCGCAACGCCGATCGCCCCACAAATGGCAGCATTAAAGCCATGCATATCATTAATGCAACGGCTGTTATTGTCTTTTTATTGGGGTTGATCTATAAAATATTTTTTTCATCCTAAACAAGCGACCATGTCAAAAAAAGAGATCTTCAATACAGACAAAGCTCCTGCGGCAATAGGCCCCTACAACCAAGCGATTAAAGCCGGTAATACCCTTTATGTTTCCGGACAGATTCCACTTGTTCCTGAAACAATGGAGCTGATCTCATCGGGCGTAAAAGATGAAGCGCACCAGGTATTGAAAAATGTCGAAGCCATTTTAACACATGCTGGTTATACATTTCAGGATGTCGTCAAGGCCTCCATCTTTTTAAGCGACATGGGCAACTTTAGCCTTGTTAATGACGTTTATGCAGAATATTTCAAGGAAGCCCAACCTGCACGTGAGTGCGTGGCAGTGAAGACATTACCGAAGAATGTCAATGTCGAGATTTCGGTAATCGCCTGGAAAGATTAATCCGTGGAAAATAACAACGAAACTGTAAGCCGCGGAAAATATCTTTTCGCGGCTTTTTTGGCTCCCTTTATTTGGGGCTTTATGTCCATTCCCGTCCGGTGGATACGGGAATATCCTGCAGAGGACATTCTATATTTTAGGATCGTAACAGCCTTAGCAGTGCTCTGGCTCTATCTCCTATTATTCCAAAGAAAGACACTGCGTACAGATATTCAAAAATTCAAAGACCTCCCGCGAAACCGTAAAATTCAACAGATCGGTCTCACTATTCTCGCGTCCCTATTGATCTTCGGGAATTGGTTTACCTATATCTATGCCGTCAACCACATCAGCATCCAATCCGCAGCATTGGCCTATCTGACCTGCCCATTAATCACCGCAGCAGCAGCTTATTTTATCTTAAAAGAAGAACTGCGTCCCTTGCAGAAACTGGCTTTGCTCATTGCATTTGGTAGTGTTTGTCTACTGGCCAAGGGTTCATTGAATGATGTTTTATGGGCCGCAACCATCGCGACCTGTTATGCCTTCTACCTTATCGTACAGCGTATATCGACAGGCTTCAACAAACTCAACCAATTGGTCCTCCAATTGAGTATATGTGCACTATTCGTTATCCCCAAGCTGATCTATAATCACCATGACATCCCTACCGAACCTATCTTTTGGGGCACCATAATACTGATTGCTGTTGTATTCACGATTATCCCACTTTTCTTGAGTATGTATGCATTGATCGGCATTTCCTCAACAACGACAGGCGTGTTATTATACATCAACCCAATCATTGCCTTCACATTGGCAGCGACGTATTTTCAGGAACCAGTCCCTTTTGTCAAGTATGTCGCTTATGGCATTATACTAATGGCGATAGTGCTTTTCAATAGCAGCAATTTCCGTCAGATCGAAAAAAATTCGGCAAAGCTGTAGCGAAACAGATGACGCATACGTACTTATACCATAAATAACTAATCAATTAAATACAAACCATGAAACATCACAAGTTATTGTACGTTGCATTATTTTTGTTTATCGCTTTAATTTCCTGTAAAAAAGAGAATCTTTCATCGGGAGATTGGGAAGAATTGGCCACTAAAAAACGGAAGGAAATTGAACAGTTAATCACTTCAAAAAAAGCTACAGATAAAGAAGAATGGTATGTAAAAAAAGTACAAAATTACTGGTGTGGCGAAAGCTATTTTGCCATGCACAAGTCGCTTGAAAAGGATTTTGATAAGCTGTGGCAGGACTATCGGAATCTTGTAAAAAAGGGATTCGATGCTGGGATCAAAGAAGGCATTATTTATGAACCCTGTGACGATTACTATTGGTATGAATATTCACCATTGGAATTGGTTGTTGAGAATCAAAAAGCCAAATTAATTTTTGCACAAGATCTCTCTGCCGAAAAATGCCGGGAACTCCTCCCCGATCTTAAGAAAAAGATGGATGATTATCAAAATCAGCTTACCTGTGCTGGCATTGACAAATGGGACGTTACCCCCATTTCAGGATGTTATAATACCTATTTGCCCTTTTCTCGAGCGAATGACTACAGCGAAATAAAGAAAATAGTGAGCCTTTACAATGCGCTTTACCTAAGGCTATACTCCTTAGAGCGTCCAGCTTGTACACAAGGCCCTACACCAAAGTTTAAATCGCTGACCTGTGAAAACGGAAAACCAAAGGTTAACTACACTTGGAATTAGACACTTACTCACGAAAAAATTTGACATACCATCTAATTTATCATCTTTCGAACTTTCTATGACACAATAACGATAAATCAAATAGTCTATTTCGCTTCCTAATACTATACTTCATCTAACACCGAAAGGCTTCATCTATAAAATCTGGGAGCCTTTCAGTATTTAACATGTCCTCGCAAAGATACATTTTTGGCAAAGCACAAAAAATTACAAAACAACACGAAACTAAAAATCAACTAGTTAACACGATCCACTCTATACTTGTATCAATTTTGTTTCTTAAAATTTTTGATTTTTAATCAACAGTAGTAAATTAGTATTAATTAAAGGAAATCACGCTTCCCCCAACTCCTATCAATTGGGGTATTGAATAATATACAATAATCATTTATTTCGCTCTCCAGCTCTATTCAATACCATTTTCCCTAACCAACATGCTAAATGGAATTAGCCCATTACCGTGGAAAATAACTTCTGTTGTGAAAATATGTATATAAAAAACTGAATATAACACATATACTACATGAATAACAAATTATACACTACACTGAAGATGTTGAGTATTGTTCCGACAATGCTTTTTTCAGCATCTTTACTACATGCGCAAAGCAGCCAAGTGAAAGGAACGGTTGTCGATGCAAAATCAAAAACTCCACTCGTGGGCGCCACCATTAAAGTATTGGGAACGTCAACAGCAAGTTCCACAGACAGTAAGGGAACATTTCAGATCAATGTAGACGATAAAAATCGTGTCCTGAATATCAGCACGATTGGCTACGAAAATAAGACGATTACACTTGGTCCAGGAGAAACAACAGTTACAATAAGCCTAGATGAGCAGACACAACAGCTTGAAAGTGTTGTAGTCACGGCGCTGGGTATCAGCCGCGCACAGAAATCACTGACCTACTCTACACAACAGGTTAGTGGAGATGAACTGAACAAGGTAAAAAGCACCAACTTGGCCAATAACCTGAATGGTAAAGTAGCGGGGGTTAATATAGCATCCAGCTCCTCAGGCCCAGGTGGTTCCGCAAAAGTCGTTTTACGTGGTAACAAATCTGCCTCCGGCAATAACCAAGTACTTTATGTTGTCGATGGTGTACCGATCAATAACCAAACCTTAGCCAACCAACCAGATAATGTTTTCGGTGGTCAGCGCGATGGCGGAGATCCAATATCACTTATCAATCCAGAAGATGTAGAAAATATCTCCGTATTAAAAGGGGCTTCAGCTGCAGCATTATATGGTAGTCAGGCCGCCAATGGTGTGATTTTGATTACAACCAAATCTGGAAAGCAAGGACGTACGACCATTAACTTTTCATCAAGTGCCCAAATCGAACAAGCTGTATCAACACCGAAGTTCCAGAGCCAATATGGCCAAGGTTCTAAAGGCAAAAACAGTGGTACGAGTGTATTTAGTTGGGGTGATAAAACGAATGGTGCTAACTACGATAATGTTGGCGAATTCTTCCGTACGGGGAGTAATTTCACAAATTCACTAACGCTATCTGGTGGTAATGAGAAAAATCAAACCTACTTTTCTTATGCCAATACCCTTGCAAAGGGAATACTACCAGAAAATGACCTGATGCGCCACAACTTCAACCTCAAAGAGAGTGCAACATTCTTTGATGATAAATTAACGGTTGAAGCGAGTGCAAACTACATTACACAAAAATTGGATAATGCACCTACTTCGGGCTTCTACTACAGTCCTTTAGTCGGCCTTTATCTTTTACCTCGCAGTTTGAATATTGCAGATTATAAAAATTACGAAAAATTTAATCCAAGTCGTAGTCTCAATGAGCAGAATTGGTTTACACTTTCGGATGATGAAACTACACAACAAAATCCCTGGTGGATTGCAAACCGGAATTCGACAAGATCTACCAGAAATCGCTTATTGTTGAACGGAAGTGCAAAATACAAAATTGCACCATGGATCAGCGTGCAGGCACGTGGTAGTGTAGACCGGACGAGTGAAGTTTGGGATAGAAAAGCGTATGCAGGAACCCAAAAAATTCTTGCCCGCGAAAATGGTGCATATAGCTACACAAATACCACCATTACACAGCAGTATGGTGATGTCGTTGCTAATATGAACTTTAATGTTAGCGACAAATTGCAGATCACAGGATTGGTCGGTACAAGTATCACTGATTGGAAAACAGAAGGAACAGATTTCACAACAGGAAAAGACGGCTTGAAGGTTCCTAATCAATTCTTTATCCAAAATACAACTACACCTGTCACTTCCACATTATCTGCCAACCGCAGACAATTACAGTCGGTGTTTGCCTCGGCAAATTTAGCCTATGATAATTGGATCTATTTGGATCTGACGGCTCGTAATGACTGGTCGAGTACACTGGCTTTCACTGGTACAAAATCCTTTTTCTACCCTTCAGCAGGTCTGGGTATCGTACTGAATGACAAGTTGAACCTACCTGAATTTGTCAATATGGCCAAGATCCGCGGTTCTTATGCAGTCGTGGGTAATGACTTGCCTCCTTATACAGCCCTATTGACAAATACGGTAAATCCTTATGCCGTACTAACCGTTAATGATATCGCTTTTTTGAAAACTTTAAAACCGGAAAAGACGAAGTCATTGGAAATCGGTACAGAATGGCGTATGTGGAATAATCGTCTGAATGTCGATGTGACCTACTACAAAACCAATACAACAAATCAGTTCTTTAAGGTAGCAGCAAGTCACGCTTCACTGAACAAACAATATGCGATCAATGCCGGAAATATCCAAAATCAGGGTGTAGAAGCATTGGTTTCATTGGATGCCATCAAGAATGATAATTTTACTTGGACCACAAGTGTAAACTTCACCTACAACAAAAACAAGATTATCGAACTTGCGGATGCTGTACCTGAATTTAACCTGACCGGAGAAGGTAGAAATAACTTTGCTTCCAAATTGGAAGTTGGGGGATCTTTTGGTGATATCTATGGACAGGATTTTGTCCGCGATAACCAAGGCCGTATCCTAATTTCTGCGGACGGAATTCCGCAAAAAAACAACGTCTATACTAAACTTGGAAATTCCAATCCAATTTGGCAGATGGGCTGGAACAACAGCTTTAACTATAAGAACTTCAATTTAAGCTTCCTTATCGATGGCAAGTTCAACTATGACGTCATGTCGGTCACACAATCTTTACTTGACGGTTATGGTGTATCGAAAGTAACTGGCGATGCGCGTGCGAATGGTGGTGTGATCGTCAATGGTGTAACACCAGATGGTAAAGCAGTCACAAAAGTGGATGCAGAGCAATGGTACACATCAACTGCCGGTATGGGGCCTGTGAGTAGTCAATATATCTATGACGGAACTGTAGTGAGATTGCGCGAGCTAACCTTTGGCTATGATTTTAACATTAAAGATAGCTTCTTCAAAAAACTTCGTGTCAATGCTGTCGGAAGAAACCTATTCTATATCTCGAAAAAGGCACCTTTCGATCCTGAAGTGACCATGTCTACGGGCAACGCACTAAGTGGTGTTGATATCTTTATGATGCCAGCAACACGTAACTATGGTCTAACATTAAACGCAACGTTCTAACAGAAATACAATGAAATTTACAATAAAAAATATATCCAAGTTCTCTCTTGCTCTTTTAATTTTAGGAGGCTCTATGACTAGCTGCACCAAAAATTTTGAAGAGTACAACAAAAACAATATTGGCGTTACAGATGAGGACTTAAAAGGAGACGGACAAGATCTTGTCATTTTCCTTCGGAACGCTCAAATGTCCATTTATAATTTTTCAGGTGCCGGCGATCCAAACTCATACCAGGTACAACAGAATCTGAATGCGGATGTTTATTCAGGCTTCTTCATGTCGCCAACACCGTTCAATAGTGGACAGAACAACCTCAATTATGCTATGGTAAATGGCTGGAATGGCGAACCTTTCCAAGTATTATACCTCAATGTCATCAAGGCGATCGATAAATTGAAAAAAAATGGTCTTGCGGAAACATACCCAGCATTATGGGGGTCCGCGCTAGTCATCAAAGTGGAAGCAGCAAGCCGGGTTACGGATATCTATGGTCCCATCCCCTACAGTCAGGTAGGTACATCCAATACAATCCCTTATGACAAACAGTCGGACGTGTACGATAGCTTTTTTAAAGAACTTGATGAAGCTGTAACGGTATTGAAGGCCTATAAAGCAGATAGTCCAATGGCGGCAAAAATCGACCAGATTGATTTGGTTTTTCCAAATACAGATAATCAGGTAAGATTTAAAAATTGGTTGAAAATTGCCAACTCCCTGCGCTTACGTCTTGCGATGCGTTTGGTTAAAGTTGACCCGCAGTTAGCAAAAACACAAGCAGAAAAAGCATTGGATCCAGCAAATGGTGGTGTTTTGGAAAGCAATTCCGATAATTTCAAGGTTACCGTACCTACTGACGGAACCTATAGCAATCCACTTTGGTTTATTGCCAAAAACTGGGCCGATACGCGTATCAATGCAACACTTTCGTCTTACATGGTCGGATTGAAAGATCCCCGGATCTCAAAATACATGTCCCCCGTTTCAAATGATCCTACACTGACAGCAGTTGCAGGTCAGTACATTGGTATTCGTACGGGTGCAGAGGGTATTGAAAAAGACAAATATCAAAAACTTTCAGCACTGAATACAGAAGGTACCACACCAACCTTCACCGCCAGTACGGCCCCCATTCTAATGACAGCTGCAGAAGTTTACTTCTTACGGGCCGAAGCAGCTTTAAGAGGCTGGAACAATGCCGGTGGAACAGCACAGTCGCTTTATGAGAAGGGCGTGGAGACTTCATTCGCACAGTGGGGTGTCAGCTCCGGTTTGAGTGCATACTTAAATGACAATACAAGCAAAGCGGCGGCCTATAAGGATCCATTCAATGCGGAAAACAACGCAGTTTCACCTAGTGCACTAACCATAAAGTGGAACGATGCGACTACAAATGAGGAAAAACTAGAACGTATCATTACCCAAAAATGGTTGGCAATCTTCCCGGAGGGACAAGAGGCATGGAGTGAATTCCGTCGTACCGGATATCCACGTTTATTTCCAGTAGTTGTCAATAACAGCGGCGGACTGATCGACACAAAAATACAGATACGTCGTTTGCCGTTCCCACAGAACGAATACAATACCAACAAAGCTGAAGTACAAAACGCAATATCACTTTTGGGTGGCCCCGATAATGGCGGCACTCGCCTTTGGTGGGATGTTGCGAAAGGAAATTTCTAAAAAGAATTCCCTTCAATATTAAAAAAGCGGCTTAATCTTGTGATTAAGCCGCTTTTTTAATATTGCGCTGATCCTATTTTGCACCTAGCCCATCGTTCCGTCCTACGGTCCGGCACAAGCCACAGTTTCTAAAAAATCACGGCCATGAGAAATTTTCGATCCTCACTGTAGCACCTACACAAAATTATCCGTTCAGTCAAAAAACCAAATACGCTATTATGAAAAATCTGTCCGTCCTAGGTATTACCTCCCTGCTCGCTTGTACTATGCTATTTGTTGTTTGTAAATCCGAATCCCATCTTGACAACCCCTATAAAGAAAAAACCGAAAAGGAATTGGAAACACTTTCAAATGAAAAATACAGTAAAATTATAGCGCTAGCCAGCCCAAAAGAATGTTCCAATGCCGATGACTGGAAAATAATAGATATCCAGACCGTATGTGGCACCAGTCATATCCCCTACCACCGTTCCGTTGATAAGACCATCTTACAAAACATGATCAATGATTATAATAAGTTGATGGAAATATACCAGCCCATGATGGCGCCAAGAATCAATTGCATTCCCTATCGAAAACCACTAGATGTCATCTGTAAAGAAGAGAAAGCTACAATTAAGTACGAATAAACTGATTCCAAACATAAGCATTAAACAGATTAAAAACTTAAAAGTACCAAAAGCCCAATGTAACCCTTAAAATGAAACCATCAAGATGTATTCAAACGCACAATCGATCAAACAAAAAGCATTAGCATCTTGAATACCGTTTAAAATATATAGTCGAGACAACCCAGCATACGAGCGCACGAAGTAAATCTGATGGTTCAATAACTTTTAAAAAACCAAATTATAAACTGATGAAAAAAATAATATTTACAATCCCAATTATTGGGTTTCTACTATTTCTAGCTTGTTCGAAAGACAGTTCTAAATCATATGATTATTGGTCTGAGCTAGCTAGTAAAAAAGCGGAGGAGATAAGCACCCTCCTCCAATCTGTTCCCTGCAAAAATATTGAGGAATTTGAAATTATACAACGCCCCTACTATACCTATTACCTAGTACATTCGTCGCTGAAAAGCCAATTCGAAAAATTGCAGCAAGAACTGGATTATTTGCAAGATGAACGGAATAAAGCGGCTGAACGCGAAGGTAAAATTTTCTATGAAACACAACTGATGTCGATGCCAGTCCCCGACCCACCCCTGGGGAAAGTCTGTGACAACGGGAAAGCAATGCTCCGCTTTGCACATAACCTTTCCCTCGAAGAAGTCAACGTGGAATTGCCTAAAAGATATAAAGAGCTTCAAGAATTCTATAAAGACGTTGTCTGTAGCAATCCAAACGATTGGCAAAGTCATTTTTTACGAACAGGCTGCTGCATGGAGGGAATTGCCGTACATAAAACCATTCGGTCCAATGAGATGATAGAAAAAATTCAACTATACAATCGCCTCACCGAAAGAAAACTCAGCCTAGAAAAAACAACCTGTCAGGGGGGATGTCCAAATATGGCAAGGCCAGTTCAATGCAGGGATGGCAAGCCATTTGTAGAAGTATTTAAATCGTAAAAATTAAATTTTTCGTATTTTAGCCATTCGAGAAGAATGGCTGAATTAAGTTTAATTACCCCAATAGAATACCTCAAAGGTGTAGGTCCCCAAAAGGCAGATGTACTCAAGAAAGAGTTACAGGTATTTACCATTGGGGACCTGTTGACCCAATATCCTTTCCGTTATATCGACCGTACAGAATTCCACAAGATACGGAAGCTGCACCCCGATATGATGGCGGCACAGGTTTTGGGGCGGCTGGTTTCACTACAGCTCGTGGGTGAAAAAAGGACCAAGCGCCTCGTCGGCTCATTCAAGGATGAAACCGGCTCCATGGAACTTGTCTGGTTCCAGTCCATTCCCTGGCTCCAAAAGTCCCTGAAAGTAGGTTCGGCCTATATCATTTATGGCAAGCCCAGCGAATTTAATGGGCAGCTTTCCATCACCCACCCTGAAATGGACCTGTACAATCCGCAGGTCAAACAGGCGGGTAACATGAGCTTACAGCCAGTCTATTCCTCCACGGAGAAACTCAAAAAATTCAATTTGGACACCAAAGGCATCCAACGTTTGCAGCAGACAGCATTGGAGACGGTATTTCGGAGTATCGGTGAAACGATTCCCCAGGAAATAATGGCAAAACACCAGCTGGTTTCTCACCAGCAGGCGCTAGCGTCCATTCACTTCCCAAGCAACCAAAAGGAATTGAACCAGGCCATCAAAAGGATCAAATTTGAAGAGCTGTTTTTCATCCAGCTCAAACTGCTCAACAACAAACAACTGAACACGCAGAAATTCAGAGGCCAGCGCTTCAATAAAGTAGGCGAAAAGTTCAACACTTTTTTCAATGAACGACTTTCATTCCCGTTGACGGGTGCACAGAAACGCGTTGTTAAAGAAATCCGTATCGACACCAATACTGGCGCGCAGATGAACCGTCTCGTGCAAGGTGATGTGGGTTCCGGTAAAACGGTCGTTGCCCTGATGAGTATGCTGCTCGCAGTTGACAACGGCTTCCAAGCCTGTATGATGGCACCTACCGAGATCTTGGCCACACAGCATTATCATGGACTCAAACAGCTTGTCGGTGATGATCTCGTCAGCATCAAACTGCTCACAGGGTCAACCGGCACCAAAGAACGTCGGCTGATACATCAGGCGCTTGAAGAGGGAACACTCGATATCCTGATCGGCACCCATGCACTCATTGAGGATAAAGTGCAATTTAAAAATCTTGGTTTTGTTGTCATTGATGAACAGCACCGTTTTGGTGTGGAACAGCGGGCTAAACTCTGGCGCAAAAATGTCATTCCACCGCATATGCTGGTCATGACAGCGACTCCTATTCCAAGGACGCTGGCGATGACCATGTATGGTGACCTTGATATTTCGGTGATCGACGAACTTCCCGCCGGACGTAAACCGATTAAAACCGTGCATTTCTTTGAAAGCTCCCGTCTGCGGATGTTTGGTTTTATGCGCGAGGAAATCGCCAAAGGCAGACAGGTCTATCTGGTCTATCCCCTGATCAAAGAAAGTGAAAAACTGGACTTGATTTATTTAGAAGCAGGGCTGGAGAATTTACAGCGCGAATTTCCCCTTCCGCAATATAAAATCAGCATTGTTCACGGCAAGATGCCCGTAAAAGATAAGGATTTTGAGATGCAGCGTTTTGTGAAGCATGAAACACAGATCATGGTGGCAACAACCGTAATTGAAGTCGGTGTCAATGTGCCTAATGCCTCTGTCATGGTCATTGAAAACTCCGAACGGTTTGGCCTCTCCCAACTCCATCAATTGCGGGGGCGTGTAGGCCGTGGAGCCGAACAGTCCTTTTGTATCCTGATGTCGGGCAATAAGCTCAGCAAGGAAGGCCGTCTCCGGCTGGATACCATGGTGCGCACCAATGACGGCTTTGAGATCGCCGAAGTTGACTTGGAATTACGCGGCCCCGGTGACATCTCCGGCACACAACAATCTGGCGTCCTTGACCTTAAGATGGCCAATCTAGCGACAGACCAGGCCTTATTGACCGAGTGTAGAAACACCGTGATTGCCATATTCAAAGAAGATCCTACGCTTCAGAGCGAGAAAAATCAGTTACTTCGAAGCTTTTTGGCACGGAAATCAGATGGTATTGCCTGGGACAAAATATCCTGATCATCAGCCAATCAGCGCTGGCGCGCTTAAATTCAAAAAAAGAAACGCTATATATTCGGCACAAACCAGATGATGACACCTTCAGTGCCCACGAGAATGCTCCATAAGCTGAGCATTCAATAAACTATTTGACGCGATCCAGCTCCCAATAAATCCAAATAGTCTACCAACGGCTTTCCTCAGAAATGCCCAAGTCAGCATAAACCTTTTCAAGTGAGGTTTCATTCCCCTGAGAAATGGTGACCAAAAGTAAGGTAAACAGATCGTCATAAATCACTTATACAAAAATCCAGTGATCAATTCATTTGTATATAAAATCAAAATTATTTAATTTTGCATCATTATGATCATGATATAAAAAATATCCCCTTCTTTTACTAGGCAAAAGATGGCGACTGACCGCTTACTTATTTTGAGTTGCCCCTGGTAAGCAAATCACAAAAAACTTATTGGTTTTTCTTAAATTCACCTTTTTCAAAACAAAAATTAAAAGTGGAAGTATGATAAGAGGCAGACGATCGCTATGAACTCATAGTTGAACGTGCTCCATACGCTACAATATACTTAATAGTACAAAATGGCCAGAATTAAAATACACGATACAGCAATAAAACCCGAAACAGCCGTCCTGGTGAGTGTGATCACTCAGGGCGTAACGGAAGCAAAAGCAAAGGAATACCTGGAGGAACTCGAATTTCTCGTGCAGACTGCCGGTGGTGAGACCAAAGGAATGTTTACACAGAAATTAGCTTTTCCCGATAGAGCAACATTTGTCGGTAGCGGAAAACTTGAAGAGATCAAAGCTTATGTTGAAGCGGAAGAGATCGACATTGTTGTCTTTGACGATGAGTTATCCCCATCCCAATTGCGTAATATCGAAAAAGAGCTCAAACGCAAAATCTTGGACCGTTCCAATCTGATCCTGGATATCTTTGCCCGACATGCGAAAACTGCACAGGCAAAAACCCAGGTAGAATTGGCGCAATTACAATACCTATTACCACGACTGACCCGGCTGTGGACCCACTTGGAACGCCAACGCGGGGGTATCGGTATGCGTGGTCCCGGTGAGTCGCAGATCGAAACGGATAGACGGATTATCCTCGATAAAATTTCCCTGTTCAAGGAGAGATTGAAGGCGATCGACAAGCAAAATGAAACCCAGCGCAAAAACCGTGGCGAAATGATCCGCGTAGCTCTGGTGGGCTATACGAATGTCGGCAAATCAACGATCATGAACATGATCTCTAAATCCGATGTGTTGATCGAAAACAAACTCTTCGCAACATTGGACACGACAGTACGTAAAGTCGTTATCGACAACCTACCGTTCCTGCTGTCTGATACGGTCGGTTTTATCCGCAAATTACCGCATCACTTGGTGGAGTGTTTCAAATCTACACTGGACGAAGTCCGAGAAGCAGATGTGCTGATCCATGTGGTGGATATCTCACACCCCAACTTTGAGGACCATATTCAGGCGGTGAATGAAACATTGAAAGATCTGAAAGCTTTAGATAAGCCCGTTATTACGGTATTCAACAAGATTGACCTGTACAAACCAGCCGTTGAAGAAGGACATGATGGTGAAGAGGTCGAGATTACATTGGATGATTTCCGCAATTCTTGGATGGCGAAAAACTCCGATCCGGCGATCTTCCTTTCTGCAACAAACAAGACTAATATCGAAGAGTTCAAACAAAAACTTTACGATATTATTGTGAAGATGCATAATGAACGTTATCCCTACAACAACCTGTTGTATTAATTTGACAAACATGACAGCGGATCGTTTCTGACGATCCGCTTCTTAAATTAAAATAAGCAATGAATAAAGTGGTGCAGTTCCAAGACTGGGGACTTGTTGACTATCAAGAAGCCTGGGACAGACAAGAGTCTATCTTCAAGGGCGTATTAGACGTCAAACACGACAATCGGGTCAATGCGACAACGACAGACACACCAAATTATCTGATTTTCACGGCCCACCCCCATGTCTATACCCTAGGAAAAAGCGGGCACGAAGAATACCTGCTCCTGGATGAGAAAGGTCTGGAAGAAAAAGAAGCGAAGTTCTATAAGATCAACCGGGGCGGTGATATCACCTACCATGGACCTGGTCAGATTGTAGGATATCCGATTCTGGATCTCGACAATTTCTTTACCGATATCCACCTTTATTTAAGGACATTGGAAGAAGCGATCATCCTGACCTGCGCCGATTATGGCGTTCCGGCTGGCAGATACCCCGGGTTTACGGGAGTTTGGATTGAACCGGACAAGCCTACAGCCCGCAAGATCTGTGCGATGGGCGTGCGCGCCTCACGCTGGGTCACCATGCATGGCTTTGCCTTTAACGTCAATACAGATCTTGACTATTTTAGCAATATCATTCCCTGTGGTATCGACGACAAGGACGTCACCTCACTGAAACGTGAACTTGGCCAAGAAGTTGATATGGAAGAAGTGAAGGAAAAACTGCGTGGACACATTGCCAGACTTTTTGAAATGGAAGTAATCTAGCAATAGAAATAATAGAAACGAACAAGGACCTGCTCAACACAGGTCCTTGTTTGGTTATGCTATCCTTAAAAACAGGAAATCCCTGTAGAATATATTTCTTTATTTAGCGCCTTACTCTGGTCGGTTAACAATAATACATGCAGTCATAACGAAACAGTTTACCATCTTTAAACGTGATGATCAGTTGGCCTGCATCGCCATTTTGAAAACGGTACACATGAGGTTCTTCGACCATATTCGTAGAAATCATATCACCAAAATGATGGACAAAATCCCTTTCGTCATAGTTGGCATCCATACGTTGATCCCCTAGTGCTAAAATCTCACCGTCCGTAAAATATAGTTTATAGACTGTACCGACGATCTTCTTTTTGTAATTCTCCTCAAAAGCCACGATCATGTTCGGGGTTTTATAAAAATAACGCGGTTCCCAGCCACATTCAGACATATCCGGTATATCCGCTACACGTTGCATCTTCAACTGGTTCATCTGCGCATCCTTGATTTCCCCGTCGACGAGGGATATCCCTTTCCAGATAAAATGCAAGTTCAGCGCCTTCATTTTCTTTTCATAGGCTTCAAAATCAGGTTTTTTATCCAGTTTACTGGCCAGCAGCAATTCAAAATCAATATCGACTTTCGGATTTTCCACCCCGTAAGCGGTATAAGATTCCTTCCAATAGGAAAAAGCCTGTTTTAAGTTTTTCTCCTCCCGCCAAGCTAGCTCCCGCAACCTTCCTACCTGAACCAGTTCTTTCTCCTGATCCTTACCTTTTACCGCCAAATAATCTTTCAGTGCTTTATCGTAGGTCAGGACGGAGCCTAAAAATTTCAATTGAACATATTCAGGATTCTCATGAAAATGATCACCGATATACACCCAACCGTCGGTATATAAAGGGACGTAATCAATGCACAGCAACTCATTGAGCGGAGCGCGGCGCACAGCGGTGCTTGTCGTTGAAGGTGATTTACGGACACGTAGTTCGGACACCTGCACATAATAGTGTGGGCACTGATACCCCTCGACACCCCGATAAAAATACTTGGCGGGTTCACCAGCAGATTTTTTCCCGTCCATGAATTTCTTCAGCGGTTGTCGGTCGATAAAGCCAATATCACCGTTGCTGACCTGCACCTTATACTGCATATTGGTCGAGTCGAGCAGATAAATCGGTGCTTCGGTACTAAATACCCCCAAAGGATCATTGTTATTTCCGGACTCCCGATAGAGATAGCCCCACTTGGATGTGTAAACAGGCCGTTCACCCGCTGGCTGCGCCATGCTTCGGTTCATAAAACAACTGTATAGGATACAGCACAGGAGTAATACTTTTCTAAACATATAGCTTTATTTCTTTAAATAGCGATGCAGATATCCATCAAAGTCGCCTAAATCCGTTGAAACCCATCCCTAAGGGTAGCTCAATATTTTTAGCTTAACAATAGCATCCCTGATACTTAACAAAAATAGGCAAAAAGGAGGCCAAGGAAATCGCTATAATCAGCTATTTCGTAAACGAAGAGCAGACCTGTTCCTATTTCAATAACTAAGTGGCTTTACTAATGAAAAATAGTTTTCGCATCTTTGCATCAAGGCATAAGTTTCACAATCCCAATTTTAACAATGAAACATGATGACAACAGCAGTATTTCCATTTGAGCACGCGTCTAGTTCTTCGGAAAGAAAAAAAAATTGCTGTTTTAAAAGCTCTTGGGGTAAAGAATGTCTCCGTTGGAGAAAAGAACTCTCATCGGAACTAACACAGTATCTCGCCCAGCGCTTACTTCCGATTCAGCAGCACAACCTGTCCCTCCAAAGCAGAAATTGTCTTTTCCTGCGCTTTGATTGTCTGCTCAAGTGCGGCGACCAATTGTTTGGAAACTGACGAACCTTCGGAACTTGCAGCAGCGATCTGTGGTTCAGGGCTAACGGTTTCCGCGCTACGCATCATTTTACCTTCACCCATCAATAGCCAAGTAGGACTAATATCTGGATGGCGGGTCAATATTGCAATCATTGCATCCGAACTCAGCGCTGTATTTTTCTGGCCGCCCTTAAAATTGGCATAGGAAAGCCCCACATCTTTAAAAAATTCAGTTTTACTGATGCCCTTTCTTTCAGCGATCAGCAATACGCGTTCTTTTACGTTCACAATTATTCTACTTTTAAGACGCTATTATTTTAAACCAAACCACAAACCAAGTTTTCCGTTTGTATCGGAGTTTATCTTCACAAAAAAAGGCTCACTAGTTCCTGTTGACTCCAAGCGATTGAATAACTTCTCCCCATGAAAATAATAATCAATTGCCTTTCTGCCGATGATAGTCTATTTATTCCGCAGCGATTCAATCTCGCGCTCCAACGACAATAATAATCGCTCTAATGATATAATTGTCTTTTCCTGAGATTTAATAGTGATATTTTGTGACAAAATTAATTGCTTTAACGCATGAATCTCCCCATTAGTGATTCTTTCCAAATCAGGTGTTAGATACGTCTCTTCATCCTCCTTAGCTAAAACAGGCTTAAGCATTTCTCCTTCCCCCTTTAATAACCATTCCGAGGAATATTCAGGATATTTTTCGACAATACTAATCAGCCATTTAGCCTGAACATCTGTATTATTCGCCAAGGCACGTGTAAATACGCCTCTACTGGCTCCAATAGCCGATTCAAACGCTGTTACACTTAATCCCTCCCTATCAGCAATAACCTTAATTCTCGTTAAAAAAGAACTCATAATCAATAATTATCAATATATAATTTGTTTTATCGAAAATTAGTGTTTAAATTAGCTTTGTCATTGATAATTATAAACACAGTATTTAACCAAAAAACATTCCTAGCATGAAAAATACGCAAAAGAAACTAAAAGCGAAACATTTTCGCTATTTAAGCAAAGAGTATATTGACGATCCGTTGAAATATCTCGAAGAATTTTTTGTACTTGAGACAGGGATAGACTATTGGCTAAGAGATCTCAATATTCTAATCAACGTCGCCACGAATGCACAATTAAACCCTCCTGTACAAGCCAATAATTATAATGTCAAGCTACTCATAAAACAGGTAGAAATCGCCTATGTGATTTTTAAAAAATGTAATTTAAAAAAGCTGAAAAATC
>Ga0256900_1000021_pt1 | contig 42628 bp, 39 predicted proteins | sample MC6MC0688MT_FD_190190 | JGI IMG/M metagenome (GOLD analysis project Ga0256900, IMG submission 190190) | Metatranscriptome of enriched soil aggregate microbial communities from Iowa State University, Ames, United States - MC6-MC0688-MT... | ecosystem: Environmental > Terrestrial > Soil >... | reverse complement strand
GACACTTAATCCAAAAGGACCAATGCCATCATGTGCGTTCAACATTTCAACTATCCCAGTAGGCTGCAATTCAAGTGAATTATCGCAGTTTGCTACGGTCTTTATCGATTTAGGAGTCGATTATAAGTAAAATTGATTATTAAAATTGAGGATCAGGAACATGAACCTTACCTATGAAAGAGCAAGCTTGTTTTTCCTGGGTAGTTGCATTAATCGTTTGCAGGAATACATTGATCAGGTTGCCGTCAAATTTAACGAAGGCATCAATCCTGGCCAGCTCTGTGCCCTGGGAGTCCCTGGAAATAAGGGTTTCGAAAACTATAGTATTACCTTGAACCGTTCCGTAAAAATCACCATCTAAAACGGTATTACCGGCTCTAATTTTCATACCTACTTTATCTGGTCCGGCAAGCGGTGTGATCTCAACGGTATCCGGAACGATTGGGAACAGCATATTGTTATAGTTACAACGTGTGGTGCCACCGTATTTGCCAATGTATTTGCTCGCTACAGTTGTTTCACACTCTGCACCTTCATAACCGGCCGGACATTGGCAAAGCCCGTCTTCACATTTTCCCTGGTTTTTACAAAGCAGTACGGTACAGGAATCTTGTTCACAAGATGAGAAGCCTACTACAGAAGCTGCAATCGCGAAAAATCCAATTGCAGAGAATAAAATTGATTTTATCGTTTTCATAATAATAGTTTACTATACATGGCCGGTGAAGCCATTAAATCTTATCTGGGTTAGTAAAAAGTCGAAGTAAAGGTAGTTTATTTTTAATAATATTTAACCTTAGCCTAAGAAATATTTTAGAAGATGGCATTGGTTATTGGATTGTAATCTGGATATTGCCTTATCCTTGATTTGCCTTACTCTTTCGCGGGTAAGGTCAAATGAAGCCCCGATATCTTCCAGGGAAATAGCATGTTCATAACCCAGGCCGAAATACATCCGGATCACTTTTCTTTGCTTATCCGTAAGTACATTGAGAATCCGGTCAATTTCTGTTTTTAAAGATTGTTTATTGGTAATCTCACCGTCTACAGAACCGGCATTTTCATTTGCTAATACATCTAAAAGGCTTCCGTCTTCTGAGTCTGAAAAAGGAGCGTCCATGCTTATATGCCTGGAGGACATCCCCAATGTGCTTTCCACTTCTTCAATCTCTATTTCTAAAAGAGAAGCTATCTCATCCGCAGAGGGCTCTCTTTCAAATTCCTGCTCCAGGGCCGTATAAGCTTTGCCAATTTTATTGGTCAGGCCCACTTTGTTCAATGGCAGGCGTACGATCCTGCTTTGCTCTGCCAGCGCCTGTAAAATAGACTGGCGGATCCACCATACTGCGTAAGAAATGAATTTAAAGCCTTTTGTTTCATCAAAGCGTTGCGCGGCTTTGATCAGGCCTAAGTTGCCTTCATTGATCAGGTCACTTAAAGATAAGCCTTGGTTTTGGTATTGTTTGGCTACCGAGACTACAAATCTCAGGTTTGCCTTCGTCAAGCGGTCCAGTGCCTTCTGGTCCCCGAGTTTAATCCGGACTGCCAGTGCGACTTCTTCTTCCGCACTGATTAATTGAACACGACCAATTTCCTGTAAGTACTTTTCCAATGATTGGCTTTCACGATTGGTAATTGATTTCGTGATTTTAAGTTGGCGCATTGACATAATTAATAAATTTAGTATCTATAATAGAATAATTTAAGAGATTGTAAACTATTTTTTAACATTTAGGAAACCAAATTTAACTATTCAATAATACAATTCCAAATTTTTTTATCTCTCCGGCCTTTATTTATTACAATCATTTCTAAAAATTGGCACTAAAGTTTGTTTTTGTCAAAAAAAATAACCTTATTGCAGATGTAAAATTTTAGAAAGAGCATTTTACCATTAAAGATATGAGTAAGAAAAATTTATTTACAGTAGAAGTACCTGTAAGATGCAGCCCCAGTATCCTGTTTGAGTTTTTGTCCACTCCTTCAGGTTTGCAGGAATGGTTTGCAGATGAGGTAGATCAGAGAGAGGAAACATTTTATTTTTCCTGGGATGGGTCTACTGATGAAGCGGAACTGTTAGAGTCAGAAGAAAATGTTTTTGTAAAATTCAGGTGGGACTATTATAGCGACGATGAGTATTTTGAACTTAGAATAACGCAAAGCGATGTTACGAACGAAACGATCCTACAGGTTTCTGATTTCGCAGATAAAGCTGAAATTAAAGATCAGCAACAGTTGTGGAACAGGCAGATCAATGATCTGAAACACCGTATTGGCAGCTAAAATAAAGCAGGATTTAAATAAGTAATAAGTGCCACTGAAATACGTTTAATGTATTTAAGTGGCATTGTTGCGTAATAATAGGCAGGTCTGAAGAATTTTAGATACTGCTAGCATTAAGCGTAGTATATTTGCAAGCTGAATTTTTAAGAAAGATCAAGCAGGAAAAGGATGCGTAAATTAGATAAACTGGTGTTGAAAAGTTTTATGGGGCCTTTTGTGGTCACATTCTTCATCGTGCTTTTTATCTTCCTCATGCAGTTTTTCTGGCTGTATATGGATGACCTGATCGGTAAAGGGCTGTCGATAAATCTCATACTGGAAATGATGATGTATATGTCTGCTACGCTGGTACCGATGGCTATGCCACTGGGCATATTGCTGGCTTCCATCATGACTTTTGGCAACCTGGGAGAGAGTTATGAGCTGGTTGCGGTCAAATCCTCCGGGATTTCCCTGTTCCGGTTTATGCGGCCATTGACCCTGTTTATCCTTTTCATAGTGGCGGGTATGTTTTTCTTTAGCAATTATGTAATTCCCAAAGCTAACTTAAAGGCCTTCTCTTTATTGTATGATATGCGCAATAAAAAGCCTACCATGAGCATTAAGCCCGGGATTTTTAATAAAGGGATTGGTAGCTTTGCCATACGCATCGGTGCTAAGAGTAAGGATGGGGTTAATATTGATGATGTATTGATCTATGACCATACTAATACACAGGCAAACAATAACGTTATCGCTGCGGAAAGCGGTAAAATGTATTTAAGCAATGATAAGCGCTACCTGGTATTTGAGCTGAGTAAAGGCTGGCGTTATGAATTTAAGAAAGATGATTCGGGTGCCTATGAGCAGCAAAGAATGTATTTTAAGCATTGGACAAAAGTAGTAGATGTCTCCTCTTTTGAATTCAGCCGTACCCAGGAAGACCTTTTCCGTACCAATGAAGAAATGATGGACATCAGTATGCTGGGCAAAAATATAGATAGTCTTAGCAAGGTAACGAATAGTGATATAAAAGAATTAAGAAGAAATACCGGCCATTTTTTGTCCGTCATAAAATCAGATAATAGTTACAAAGAACTTACAGAGCAGGTCGGTCGATATACCAATAAATTGGCAGATACGCCATCGTATAAAAATACGCTGATGAGCACACTCTCCGACTCGGCTAAAGGAGCCGTTGCGGAGCGCCTGGTAGTTGATGTGCAAAGCCTGCAGCGTTATGCCAATATCTTCCAGACCAATTTTGAGATCAATAACAAAAAGCTGAATGAGTTTGATATGGAATGGCATAAGAAGTTTACCCTTTCATTTGCCTGCCTGGTTTTGTTCCTGATCGGGGCGCCAATGGGCGCAATCGTACGCAAAGGCGGTTTAGGAATGCCGGCGGTTATTTCCATTTCCTTTTTCGTTATCTACTTTGTATTGTCTTCAACCGGGGAGAAGCTGGCCAAGCAAGCTAAATTGACGCCGATGGAAGGTATGTGGCTGGCCACGGTGGCCTTAATGCCCATTGCGTTACTGGTGTTGATACAGGCCCGTAACGACTCTTCAGTGTTCCGGAAAGAAGCCTATCTTTTGTTTTGGACTAAAGTGAAAACATTCTTTGCCAAATGGTTTCAACGTAATAAGACATCAATAAAAGTGAAATGATTACAGCAGCAGATCATAAGATACCGGTTACATTAGGGCAAAATAAAGGGTTCCGTATTTTTATGGTACTGTTCCTGCTTTGGGCCTTAATTGGTGGACTACTGTATGCTACTATGGGCAACCATGCCTTGTTCCAACTGGTGCACAGCGCACATACACCTGCTTTGGATCCTGTCTTTTATTACTATACTTATGTTGGTGACTTTGTGGTCATCGGTCCCTTGTTGCTGTTGGTATGGCTCCTGCCGCGAACGTATCGCAACGTGCGTTTTTTTCTTTTATTAGTATTCACACAATTATTTCCTTTTCTCGCCGTTCAGGGCATTAAATTATTAATCAATGCACCCAGGCCTTCTGTGGTCTTTGGTGATGCAGACTGGTTTCACCGTATTGCAGGTCTTGACCTGCATACGCAGCTATCCTTCCCTTCAGGGCATACTGCCGGGGCCTTTGCCTGCTTTACCTTATTGAGTATATTACTGCCTGCCCGGAAAGCGGTATGGGGTATTTTATTTTTTATCCTGGCATTCCTGGTCGCCTATTCAAGAATGTATTTGGGACAGCATTTTTTTGAGGATGTTTACGTAGGTAGCTTGTTGGGTACCTTACTTTGTGCCTTATTATACCTGAGCTGGGAGCGCATTTTCAGGAAAAAATAAAAAGAGTGCCGGGCTGTTGCAGGACGTGGTGTCATCTTTATATCAGGGCCATTTTATTGTACTTGTTGCGGTACTCAATAGGAGTAAGGCCCGTGACCTTTTTGAAAATGGAGCGAAAAGCTTTCGTGTCAGAATAGCCTACATCATACATCACCTCGTTGATGTTTTTGCGACTGGATTCAAAACTACGCTTGGCAAATTCAATCTTAACCCGGTTAATATATTCCAGTACTGAATTGTTGGTAGCCGTTTTAAATCTTCTTTCAAAACTTCGCCTTCCTAAGGAAACCAGGGCTGCCAGTTCATCTATGGTAATCTTTTCCTGTATATTACCATCAATAAATTCCTGCGCCTTTTTTATGGCCTCGTCCGCATGATTCTTCTGCCCTTTAAATACGGCAAAGGCCGCCTGGCTATCGCGATCTATATCTATGGCAAAATATTTCGAGGCCAGGATCGCAGTATGCCGGTCGGTATATTTTTCCACCAGGTGTAATAATAAATTCCAGTAAGACATTGCGCCTCCGCTTGAATAAAGGCCTTGCGCTTCCGTCACAATGCTGCCATCTGTTACACTAACTTCGGGAAATAACTCCCGGAATTCATTCTGAAAACCCCAATGTGTAGAGCACTGCTTGCCGTTAAGAAGGCCTGTGGCGGCTAATAAAAAAGCACCTACACAAAGAGCCGCTACCTCCGAACCTTTATTATGTTGTGCTACGATCCAGGGCAAAGCTTTTATATTGGCTTCAATGGCGGTCTGCATATCGCCTGCAAGGGCCGGGATGATGATCAGGTCGGTTTGATCCACTTCTTTCAATAGGCGGGAAGTGTTAATGGAAAATAAGCCATCGTTAATGTTTACCTGTTTCTTAAGACCTACCAATTCCACTTCAAACAATGGTTTTTTACCGGCAATAGCCAGGAACTGGTTCACCGCTGCAAATAAATATTGCGGGTCGGCAATGGCCTGCATTACTGCATTTTCAGGAACAAGAATGCTGATGTGTTTCATTTTTCGGTGCGTTTGGTGAACGATGATAAAGGTAAGGCAAAGATTGTCGTAAATCGCCCTTTTGTTGTCATTATTGCATATCCTGGTTTTTGCAAATTCATCGCATCTTTGTATGGATAATAACACCGAATATTAATCAACACTTAAAAACAGATAAAAATGAAACAGGTATTCATCAACTTAGCCGTAAAAGATTTAAACCAGTCTATGGATTTTTATACCGCACTGGGTTTTTCCAATAACCCGCAGTTCTCTGACGATACGGCAAAATGTATGGTGTGGAGCGAGCAGATCTTTGTTATGCTCTTAACACACGATAAGTTTAAAACATTTACCAACAAGCCGATTGCAGATACTAAAAATGCAATAGCCGGGCTGTTCTACCTGTCTATGGAAAGCCGGGAACAATTAAACCTGGTTATGGAAAAAGGACTTGCAGCAGGGGGCATTGAGCCGACTGAAATGCGGGATTATGGCTTTATGCAACAAAGGACCATTGAAGACTTTGACGGGCATACCTGGGAAGTAGGGTATATGGACGCGGCACAATTTTCACAATAATACCTGCAATTAACTGAAGCATTCTCAATCATTAAATGAATTACAATGGAAAAGAATAAAGTTAGTCTGCATATGATTTTAGCAGCACCACGCGAGAAAGTATTCCGGGCATTTACAGACCCGGATGCGATGGCCAGCTGGTTGCCACCTTATGGCTTTTTCTGCAAAGTACATCACCTGGATGTTAAGGTTGGAGGTACTTATAAAATGAGTTTTACCAATTTTACCACAGGTAATGCGCATTCCTTTGGCGGCGAATACCTGGAAATTGTACCCAACCAATTGATCCGGTATTCAGACCGATTTGATGATCCCAATCTACCCGGTGAAATGATCACAACCGTTCAATTGGATCCGGTGAGCTGTGGTACAGAATTGCACATTAGCCAAACCGGTATACCCGACGTAATACCTGTGGAAATGTGCTACCTGGGCTGGCAGGAATGCCTGGATAAATTGAAAAGACTGGCAGAGCCCAACATCCCTGATGCCTGATCAGCCACAAAAATAACAAGTGCAAAAATGACGCAGATCCATGCTTACCTTACATTCAATGGCAATTGCCGGGAAGCAATGACTTTTTATAAAGCCTGCCTGGGTGGTGCACTCAGTTTTCAGACTGTCGGGGCAGCTCCTTTATCGGCAAAAATGCCGGAGCGCATGAAATATTGCATTTTATCTGCCAGGCTGAAGAAAGGTGCTTTGGTACTGATGGGTACCGATATGATTGGCGCTCAGGGCTTGATTAAAGGAAACAATGTAACGCTTTCTTTAAACTGCAGTAGTGAAGCAGAAATTAAAACTTGCTACGAGCAACTTTCGGAGGGTGGGGTAGCTAATCATCCTTTGGAAGAAAACTTTTGGGGTACACTCTTTGGCGAGCTTACGGATAAGTTTGGTAACCACTGGATATTGAATTACAATAAAAAATCTAACCATTAAAATGTTGCGCAATGAAAAAGTATAAAATTCTTTTTTGGATAGCCACCCTTATTATTTTTTTGTGGGAAGGAATTATGCCGCTAAGTACCGTATTTTTTGCCCCTGACTATGTAACTGCAGGCACAAAGCCTTTGCATTACCCGGACTATTTTGCTTACGCGCTTATTATTTGCAAAGTATTGGGAGCAACAGCATTGATTATCCCTGCAGTGCCCGCCAGGCTTAAAGAATGGGCTTATGCCGGATTGACCTTCAGCCTGATATTTGCGGTGATCAGCCATGCTGTGGTAGATGGAAATGTGGTCTACATTTTGTTGCCGCTTATCGCGATGGCACTACTCGCGATCTCCTATTTTTCTAATCAAAAATTGCGGTATACAGAAGTACAAGGAGTACCTGCCGGAAGTCCTGGTGTTGAGGGATAAACACTTTAAAATAGTCGCTGGTCGAGTTAGTGCATCTTTTGTGTTTTTTGTTTTTTTGAAAAAAAATTTGGTGGTTTGATTTTTCTTGCATTAAATTTGCAGCAGTTCTTTAAGATTACTTATTCAGAAAGGTGGAGGGATATGGCCCTGCGAAACCTTGACAACCTGCCGCGATCAACAGATCAGGTAAGGTGTCAACTCCAACTCCGGACAACCGGAGAAAGATAAGTTCAGATAAATAGCATTTTCTTTTTCTTCTAAAATATTGAAAAGCTCTTCTGACTATCAGGAGAGCTTTTTTTATGAGCTCTGCTGTGAGTGAACTGCATAAGTGATTTCATTTTTTGATCTGTAAAAAATTTAATCACGATGAGTACCAACAACACATCAAACACCAACATCATTCATGCGATCCCTGTAGATCCGCTAACCGGCTCCATCTCGGTGCCCATTTACCAAACTGCAACCTTTGTGCAGGAAGCGCCCGGCGTCAATAAAGGCTATGATTACGGCCGCTCCGGTAACCCAACCCGTAAAGCGCTGGAAAGCCTGGTCGCCAGCCTTGAAAATGGAATTCATGCTTATGCTTTTGCTACAGGTCTGGCTGCCATCGACGCTGTAATAAAGCTTTTGGCAACCGGAGATGAAATTATTGCTGTAGATGATATCTATGGCGGGGCTTACCGTTTGTTTACACAGGTTTACGAAAAGTTCGGTATTAAAGTACACTATGTAGATACTTCAGACCTGGAGGCAATTAAAGAAAAGATCAACGAAAAAACGAAGCTTATCTGGCTGGAATCGCCCACTAATCCCACGCTTAAAATATCTGATATAGCGGCTATTGCAGCGCTTATCAGAAACAGCGGTATAAAGCTGGTAGTCGATAATACCTTTGCGACACCGGTTGCCCAGCAGCCCTTAAGCCTTGGTGCCGATATTGTGATTCATAGTGGTACCAAGTACCTGGGCGGGCACTCCGACCTGGTAGCCGGTCTTGTTGTCGTAAAAGAAGAAAGCCTGGCCGCAGAGGTTAAGTTTATTCAGAATGCAACCGGTGCGATTCTCGGTCCTAACGATTGCTGGCTGCTTATCCGTGGCATAGAAACCCTGAACCTGCGTTTCAGGCATCAATCTGCTACCGCATTGCAGGTCGCCCGCTTCCTGGAAGCCCATCCCGCCATTGATACGGTTTATTATCCCGGTTTAAGCACGCATGCCCATCATGCCGTCGCTGCAGTACAACAGAATGGTTTATTTGGTGCGGTACTTTCTTTTACCCTAAAAGAAGATGCAACACATATTGCCAATGAAATAGTCTGTAGTACGCAATATTTTAAACTGGCAGAGAGCCTGGGAGGGGTGAAAAGCCTGATTTGTAGCCCGCCGCAAATGACCCACAAATCGATACCAAGGGAAAAACGTTTGGCCGCAGGGGTAAAAGATTCTTTGATCCGGATCAGTATTGGTATTGAAGAGGCGGCAGACCTGATTGCGGACCTGGAGCAGGCCCTGGCAAAAGCCTTGACACAAAATGTTATAGCCCAAACTCAAGTGGAAGTCCTGGCTTAAAAATATACGGTATATAAAATTAAACCCATAAAAATAGTCAAATAAATAATGGAAAATAATAAGCAATTAGTGATCGGCCTTTTCGGATTTGGAGTAGTAGGAGAAGGTATTTACCAGGTACTTAAAGATACAAAATCGCTTAACTCAAGCCTTAAAAAAATCTGTATTAAAAATCCTGAAAAAGACAGGAATGCACCGGCAGCCCTGTTTACTACCGATGCAGATGAATTACTGAACGATACTACAATCAACGTGATCGTAGAGCTTATTGATGATGCGGATGCAGCGTACAATATTGTCAGTAAAGCTATCAAAGGAGGTAAATCTGTCGTCACCGCAAATAAAAAAATGCTGGCCAATCACCTGGCTGAATTGATTGCTTTAAGAGATGAATATAATGTTTCTTTATTGTATGAAGCGGCTGTTTGTGGTTCGATCCCGGTGATCAGGAACCTGGAAGAGTATTATGATAATGATCTTTTGTCCTCTGTGTCGGGTATTGTGAATGGCTCTACCAATTACATACTGACCAAAATGGCAAGTGAAGGGCAGGATTACCAGGAGGCCCTGTCTCAGGCACAGGTATTAGGTTTTGCCGAAAGCGATCCTACCCTTGATGTAGAAGGTATTGATGCGGTCAATAAACTTACCATTATCCTGAAGCATGCTTATGGCATTGATGAAGTGCCGGATGATATTCCTTATTGCGGTATTACACAGATTAAGCCATCTGATATACAATATGCCAAAGAAAAAGGGTACCGTATAAGATTAGTGGCGCAAACCATTCAGGGTGATGATGATGCTGTAGCTGCATTTGTACTCCCGACTTTTGTGAGTAAAGAGAGCCAATTGTATAATGTAAATAATGAATTCAACGGTGTACTGATTGGCAGTAAACTCGCCGATGAGCAGTTCCTCTATGGTAAAGGCGCCGGACGTTTTCCTACCTCATCCGCCGTATTGAGCGATATCGCCGCCTTAAGATATGATTACCGGTATGAGTATAAAAAAACCAAATCGTCAGTAAAACTGAAGCTTAAGAACAATACTTACCTGAAAGTTTATGTGAGCTTCGATGTTTGGGATGCAGTAGACCAGGCGCAATTCCTGGATATAGAAGAGGTTTACAGGAGTAACGGGAAAAACTATATTGTAGGTATTATAGATGTAAATATCCTGTTCAATACAGAATGGTTTTATGATAAACAGGTTTCTGTGGTGCTCGTGGAAGTAAGTGCTGAAGATAAAGTGGGAGCGCGCAATCAAAAAGAAACCGTATTGTATGTATAAATTGCCCGGAAATATAAACTGATTATAAACTTTGTCTTGGTTAACTAAACACCTGCACCTTTTCTTGATTTATTGATGTTTAGAAGATGGCTATCTTAACAGGGTAGCCATCTTTTTTATAGAGCTGGTAGCCACAATTTCGGACATTGAATCCGGGTACAAGAGAGAACAGAAAGAAGAGATTGTCTAAAAAGGGCAACAAATTTGTCATCCTGAGTTTATGGAAAGATAGACAAATCTGAGGCTCAATTCCTGCCGTACTAAGCCTGCCGAAGTATCGACAAGTTCAATGTGACAAGAATTTTAGCTTTTTAGACAACCTCCGGATAACAAAAAGAAGGATACCTCTGGTAGCCTTCTTTTTGTGCGTATAAAGCAATGAATTATTTTTTCATTGAGTTCTTAGCCTCAATGCTTAAGGTCGCATGGGGCACCGCACGCAGGCGGGCTTTATCAATCAGTTTACCTGTTTCGCGGCAGATACCGTACGTTTTGTTTTCAATACGTACCAGTGCTTTTTCCAGGTTATTAATGAATTGTACCTGGCGGGCAGCCATCATGGATAATTGTTCTTTTTCCATGGCGCCGCTACCGTCTTCCATACTGTTTAAACGGTTGTCTGAATCATCACCGATCTCATCCTTCCTGGAAATAAGGTTCTGATAGTAAGTCAGGTTGTCTCTTGCAGCTTCAATTCTTTTCAGAATTAATTCTTTGAACTCATTTAAGTCTTCGTCGCTATAACGGTAGATGGGTCCTGTTTGTTGTTCTGGCATATCTAATACGGATCTGGTTTGCGGGCTGAACTCTTTCATGACACTTCCTGGTTTCTCTTTAGGAGCCGCCTTTTCTATTTTACGATGAGCAATTATTGGTAAAGGTTTATCTTCTTTTTTGGCCGTTGAACGGGGGGCTGGGCTTGGGGCCGCCTTTTTTGGTTCCACTTTTTCTATTCGTTTTGGTGCAGGTGCCGGGCTGGATTTTACCGGAGCCGCTTTTTTAGGAGCGGGTTCCTGTTTTTTTACCGGGGTTGCTGCTTTTTTTACGGGTACTATTGTCTTTTTCGCTGGTACTGCTTTCGCTGCTGCTACCGCTTTTTTAGCTGGTGCTACAGTTTTTGTCGCAGGAGCCACCGCTTTCGCAGGCGCTGCTTTTTTTGCCGGGGCTGCAGCTTTCTTAGCTACCGGAGCCGCTTTTTTAGGAGCTGTTACTGCTTTCGCCGGGGCCGCCACTTTTTTGGCTGGCGCTGCTGCTTTCTTAGCGGCAACGGTCTTTTTCGCAACGGGTGCCGCAGCTTTTTTAGCTGGTGCTGCTTTCTTGGCCGGCGCTGCAGTTTTAGTAACCGTAGCCTTCTTTGCAGGTGCCGCCTTAACAGCTTTTTTCGGAGTTGTTGTTTTTTTTGTGGCCATAATTACGATATTTTAGTTATGAAGACGGCAAGCTCCTGATCGTTTACTTCAATGACTATGCCATCCGAAATATTGTTTACAATTTCAATTTTATCGGCTAATATTTCATTGGAAATATAAGCTTCATTATTCTGGATCGCTTGCGCAATACCGTCTTTATTTTCAATTTGTACTTTGATACGATCAGTCAGTTCAAATGCCTGGTCTTTTCTTATTTTCTGAATGCGGTTAACCAGCTCCCTGGCATTTCCTTCTTCCAATAAGGTATCGTTTAAAGATATGTCCAGCGCTACAGTCGTGCTGTCTTTACTTGCGACCGACCAGCCCGGGATATCTTCTACAATAATTTCAACATCTTCTAAATCTATGCTCACTTCTGTACCTTCTATAGCAATGTGCAACACTTTGTCATGTTCCAGTTTTTCTATTTCAGCAGCTTCCATACTGTTAATATGTGCTGCGACTGCTTTCATTTTTGCACCTACTTTTTTACCTAATGTCTTGAAGTTAGGCTTAATACTTTTCTTAAAGAAGCTGTCATCCGTAAGCATATCCAGCTCTTTTACATTCACTTCTGACAGGATTAGGTCTTTCACCAAGGCCAGTTGCTCCTGTTCTTTCCTGCTCAGTACAGGTACCAGTATCTTTTGTAAAGGCTGACGTACCTTGATATTTACTTTTTTACGGATAGACAATACCAAAGAACAGATATCCTGTGCCTTAGCCATCCTGCTTTCCAACGCTGAGTCGATAACGGCTTCATTCACCTTAGGGAACAGGGCATGGTGTACAGAATCAGCTTCCACTTTCCGGCTTACTTTGTTTAAATTATTAAACAGCCAGTCGGCAAAGAATGGGCTCACCGGAGCAATTAACAAACTTAAGGTTTCTAAGCATTCAAACAAAGTTTGATAGGCACAAATTTTGTCAAATTCGTACTCGCCCTTCCAGAAACGGCGACGACAAAGGCGTACATACCAGTTACTTAGCTGTTCATCTACAAAAGATTCTATCGCACGACCCGCCTGGGTAGGCTCATAGTCATTCATGTATTGCGCTACCGTCCCGATCAGTGTATTTAAAGAAGAAAGTATCCAGCGGTCAATTTCCGGACGCTGGTCTACAGGAATATAGTCTTCTTCAAATGCAAAGCCATCTACATTAGCATATAATGCGAAAAACTGGTAAGTGTTATATAAAGTACCAAAGAATTTGCGTTGCACTTCTTCGATACCTTTCAGGTCAAATTTCAAGCTATCCCATGGCGAAGCATTGGTGATCAGGTACCAGCGTGTGGCATCCGCACTATACTTTTCGATGGTTTCAAAAGGGTTGATCACATTGCCCAGGCGCTTACTCATCTTGTTGCCGTCCTTGTCCAGAACGAGGCCATTGGCGATAACGGTTTTATAAGCTACCCCAGGATATTTGTCCTCCGAAACTTCGATGCCTGCTTTTTTCAATTCCTCATGTACACTTTCTTTCAATAAAGCACCCAGGGCATGCAGGGTATAAAACCAGCCACGTGTCTGGTCCACACCTTCCGCGATAAAATCGGCCGGGTAGTTTTGGGCAAAAGTTTCCTGGTTCTCAAACGGGAAATGCCATTGTGCATAAGGCATCGCGCCGGAGTCAAACCATACATCTATAAGATCCGGCTCTCGGTACATAGGTTGATTGTTAGCATCCACCAAGACGATATCGTCTACCACAGGTTTGTGCAAATCAGCCAAAGGTAATTCTATAGTTTGGCTAAAACCTGCGGCCTGTGCTTTACGGATTTCGGCTTCCAGTTCGGCAACCGACCCGATGCATTTTTGTTCCCCGGATGCGCCAACCCAGATTGGGAGCGGAGTACCCCAGTAACGGCTACGGCTCAGGTTCCAGTCCACCATATTCTCCAGCCAGTTGCCAAAGCGGCCTTCACCGGTAGCTTTTGGTTTCCAATTGATGGTTTTGTTTAAAGCCACCATCTTATCTTTCAATGCAGTAGTTTTGATGAACCAGGCATCTAATGGATAATAGATGATAGGCTTATCGGTACGCCAGCAATGTGGGTAGCTGTGCTCGTATTTTTCTACTTTAAACGCTTGTCCGGTTTGTTTTAAGAAAACCGAGATGTCTACATTCACATCTTCGTAGGCCGGATCATCTTTGTAGTTTTTGACAAACCTGCCGGCGTATTCACCCGTACCTTCCACAAATTTACCTTCCCGGTCTACTAAGTTGAAGATACCTATATTGTTTTTCTGACCTACTTTATAGTCATCCGCACCAAAAGCTGGAGCGGTATGTACGATACCTGTACCATCTTCTGTAGTTACGAAATCGCCGGTGATCACACGGAACGGATCGCCGCCGCTTAATGCAGCTTTATTACTTTCAAAAGGTAATAATTGCTCATAGCGTAAGCCTTCAAATTCTTTTCCTTTAAAAGTTTTTAAGATTTTCCAGGGTAATACTTTGTTGCTGCTGTCCCAGTTGTCTATATCCTGGTTTTCACCTTCTGCTTTAAAATATTTGTGTACCAGGGCTTGTGCGATGATTACCGATTGTACCTGGTGGGTATATGGATTAAGGGTTTTAATCAACACATAGTCAATATTTGGCCCTACAGTTAAACCTGCGTTGGAAGGTAATGTCCATGGGGTAGTGGTCCAGGCCATAAAGTAAACTTCCTGGTCGGTTTCCTCTACTCCCAATGCCTTCCGGGAAGCCGGTTCCAAACGGAACATTACCGTAGCCGAAGTGTCTTTTACATCTTTATAAGTGCCGGGCTGATTCAGTTCATGAGAGCTCAATCCGGTACCTGCAGCCGGGGAATAAGGCTGGATACTGACACTTTTGTATAAATAACCTTTTTTGTAAAGTTCGCTGAGCGCCCACCAAAGGCTCTCTATGTACTTGCTGTCAAAGGTGATATAAGGATCTTCAAGGTCTACCCAATAGCCCATTTTCTGGGTCAGCTCGTCCCATTTATCTTTATATTTCATTACTTCTCTGCGGCAGGCGTCGTTATAGTCTGCTACAGAGATTTTTTTACCAATATCTTCTTTAGTGATGCCCAACATCTTCTCGACACCAAGCTCTACCGGCAAACCATGAGTATCCCAGCCTGCTTTACGCTTAACCTGGAAGCCCTGCATGGTCTTATAGCGGCAGACCATATCTTTAAGGGTACGGGAAATCACATGGTGAATACCCGGCATACCGTTGGCGCTTGGAGGACCTTCATAAAAAACAAAGGCAGGGCTACCTGCTCTCAGCGCCACACTTTTCTTGAAAAATTGGCCTGCTTCCCACTGCTGATGCTGGTCCTGCTCTATAGCAGGCATATTTAATTGCTTATATTCCGGATACTTATTACTCATTATCTGATCTACGCGATTACGCTAAAAAATTGTGTGCAAAGTTATGATTATTTTAGCGATATTTCAAATTGCATAACCTTAAATATAACTATAAAATAATGGCCCGGGCGAAAATAATTTCATCCGGGCCGTTATAAAGAAGTATTAGTTAATTGTTTAAATAAATGAACCTGTTATGAATTAGGATTTGCGTTTATGTATGAAATTGCCCGGTACTTTATTTAACCGCAAGCGTTTTGATCACGCTTTCATGTGCGCCGCTGTACATCAATACGTAGTATAGGCCACTACTCAGCTGGCTTACCGTGAAGGCTCCGCTGCTCACATTCGGGTATTGGCGCACTACCTGTCCGAGCGGGTTCATTAGCGATATGTTGGCTTTCTGCTCGTCCGGGAGGCTGGCAACAATCGTTACCTGGTCGGAGCTGGCTGGGTTTGGGAATATTTGCAGGTCTGCAGTGCCATGGTTGCTGCCCATTTTTACCGTGTTGGAGTAAGCATAGGCTCCGTCGGGGTTAAAGGCTCTTACGCGGTACAGGCACTCTTTGTTTTCCAGGTCCGTGTAGAAATATTCTTCATATGTACCGGCTGCAGTAGTTTCTTTTGGTCTTTCAATACCCACTTCCCGCCAGCGGTCACTTCCTGTAACCATTTTTTCTATAGCATAGCGGGTTTCATCAGCCGGCACCTTCCAGTATAAGCGGTTTACCATACCTTCCCTGGCCCCGCTAATGACCACGTTGTTGAGCGCTAATGGGACAGAGCAGTCCGGAACTGTAGTAGTAATGATCGTGTTGCCGTAGGTGGTTACCTGGTTGTTAGCGGTATTGGTCACCGCGATATTGCCCAGGACAAAGAAGAGTGGATTGTTGTTTTTGGTTGCAGACCAGGAGAATATGGTCGTCGGTATACTGTATGGATTGCCGGCGCTTACATCAGGTATGGAAGCGGCAGGGTAGCTGGCAATATGCTGGTTGTCGACAAATGGATTGAACGCTCCGTTACTATCCACATCTGCATAAACATCTACACTATAATCCACCGAATAGTTAGGCAGATCAGTAGATACCGTAAAGCGGTATTGCGCTGGTGTAGTGCCGCGCTGACAGGTCTGTAGGGCATCTATTACAGGTATGTTGGATAAGTAGGTGAATCCGACCATAGAGCATTGTACATTCAGGGAAGCGGCATTGGAAGACCAGGCATCTCCTTTAAACTTGATCGCCTGGTTGCAACCTCCGGGATAGACCAGGGTCAGGTTTTTGATCAGGTAAAAATAGTTGCCATTACCCATATCATTTACCTGTAAAATAAGTCCGTCCGCAGCGTCTTTTACCTGGTTGATGCAAGGCAGCGTATTGTCATCGATGCTGGGGTCGATCGCATAGCTGGACATCATAGTTGCCGGTGTGGTGTTCCGGTTGATGATAATCGTGGCCAAAGCATTGTCCAATGCCCCATTGCCACTGCTCTGGCTGGATGTTGGCGCATTATTTAAGGAATAAGCAAAAGAAGGACTGGGATAAGCGGCTTCAGACCATAAATGTAACACAGTGTATTTATTACCATTATTAATGTTGATCGTAAAGCTGAGGTCTACATTGACGATACAGTTACCATTAACATCTGTAGTGGTAAAGTTAAGCTCCACAGCGGGGCTTACGAAAGTACAGGCGCTGGTTTGCGCGTGCATTTTTTGCGATAATACCAGGCTTAGACACATAGCCAGTAAGCCGGATAAGGTAGTAAAGTTTTTCATGTTCATACTTTTTAAGGATGATTTTGGAAATAATGCGCAAGGGCTGCCACAACATTTGACCAAGTCATTGTTTTTTTCAGGTATAGTTACAGGACATATAGGCGCCACCCGTTGTTTCGTACAGGTTACCGCTAAGCCTATTAAATATGGCAGGTAAGGGAAATGATTTGATTACCGGCATTGGGGCCGGGAAAGGAAATTATGGAGTAACAATATAAGGCTGGATACAGTAAACTATAAATACTGTACAAGGGAGTTGCAGCTAACTTTTCCCGCTTCAAAAAATACGCCTATTGGGTTTCTGGTAATGCCCAGGCCTTTCGCAACCTTAAGCTATCAGGAGAAGATGATATGCTATTGCGACAGCATAGGGGACAATTTCTATAAAGATTTTTGAATAGGGGAGATCAATCAAGATCAGCAATAGGAGTGCTTCGTGTTTAGGTCATCAAGGTTATTCGTCAAGGAAATATCGTCGGGATTATCACTCTAAACAGCTTGAAATCACCGGGATTGTTTCTGCTTCTAAGTTACGACGAAAAAACAGCTATATATTAATAAAATTTACTGTTAACAAATCAATAGCAAGACTATTATTGTAAATAATAAGCTGTAAGCTGCGAATTCTCCCTAAGTACAATATTTTTGTATTGTTTATGCAGATTTTAAAGCGAACAGGCGTGTGCTGCCTTTTTATGGGATGAATAACAGGAGTATAACGGACGTGCTGCAACAGTATTGGGGCTATACGGAATTCCGTCCCCTGCAGGAAGAGATTATCCAAACTTTACTATCGGGTAAGGATGTTTTTGCTATACTCCCTACCGCAGCCGGAAAATCTTTATGTTACCAGGTGCCCGCCTTGTTGTTTGCAGGGGTGACTATAGTCGTCAGCCCACTGATCGCTTTGATTGAAGACCAGGTAAGACAGTTGACGGCAAAGGCCATCCCCGTAGGTTACCTGCATTCCGGAATGGATAAAGTGACGGCGTCCAACACCATGGATATCCTGCTTTCCGGAGGTTATAAATTGTTTTATGTCTCCCCGGAAAGGTTGCAGAGTGAATTATTCCTGGAACAGACCGCATCGCTTAAGATTGACTTCCTGGCGATAGACGAAGCACACTGTATTTCACAATGGGGACATGACTTCAGGCCTTCTTACCGGGCTATTAACGAATTTAAGCAGCTCTACCCGGACATCGTTACGCTTGCACTGACCGCTTCGGCCACTTCAATAGTGAAAAAAGATATCGTGGAGCAATTAGCCCTGAAAGCGCCCAAGATCTTTGAGCGTTCAGTGATCAGGCCCAATTTGTCTTACCACGTCCGCTATGAAGAAGCTAAAGTGCCCGAACTGGCTCATTTGTGCTCAGAAAATAAAGGCAGCAGTATCGTGTATTGCGGTACGCGCCGGAAGACTACAGAGGCCGCCGGGGAGTTGAGTCAATTGTTGGATACCAGGGTCTTTAGCTATCATGCCGGGCTGCATAGAAAAGAAAAGGACTTTGCTTACCGGGAATGGAGTGCTGGCGAGCATGCCATCATTTGTGCTACCAGCGCTTTTGGGATGGGAATCGACAAAGCAGATGTGAGAACGGTATATCACCTGGACCTGCCCACCAGCATTGAGCAATATTACCAGGAAGTAGGCCGTGCAGGCCGGGACCAGGCACCAGCCCGGGGCATTTTGTTTTTTAACCAGGGGGATCTGAATCGGTTGTCCCGCCTGCCGGACCTCCAATACCCGCCGCTGGAGATTATTTATATGGTTTATGAAAAGCTGATGAACTACTTGCAGGTAGGTATAGGCGAAGGTGCCGGTTGGGTGAAAGCTTTTGATCTGGTGCACTTTACGAATAAGTTTACCTTACCCGTATTAGAAACGATCAGCGCGATCAGGATACTGGAGCAGGAAGGTTTCCTGATCTGGTCCGAAGATGCCCGCACTAAATATATAGTCAGGTTGACCACGACCAGGACGCACCTGGAATACCTGGAGAAGAACTATAAAAGCCTGTATGCAGTATTAGAGGTCTTGTTGCGGCATTATGGCAGTGTCTACCACTTTGATACGGCCATACAGATCTTTGAATTGAGTAAGGAGTTGGGCATAGATAAAACTATGTTTGAAGACCGCCTGTTCCGCTTACAGGATATGGGTATCCTGGAATATACACCGGCTATAATAGGCAGCTTTATGGTATTGCAGGAAAAGCGCCTGGAGCTGGCTTATTTGAATATTAATAAACAAGCCCTGCATATGCGTAAGGCAGCGTTTATCGCTAAGATACAGGCCCTGATCGCCTATATTGAAGATGGGGTACATTGCCGCAACCTTTTATTGTCCCAATATTTCGGGCAAGGCGCAGACATTGCCCCTTGTGGTAAATGTGATAATTGCCTTAAGCGGTCGGTGACGGGTGCTTCAGGGAGTATAGAAGCGCAATTGATGATGCTTTTAAAGGAACAAAAACAGCTGCCGGTAACGGAGGTGATTAAGGCTTTTGCGCAGTATCCCAGGCATCATGTGCTAAAGCTGTTACAGGAATTGGTCAATGCCCGGAAAATATTTCTTAAAGGAGATGTTATCTCCCTGTAAATCCATTTGATTATGTGCTTTTGTTTCTCTACCTTCGCGCAAATTTGAATTATTTTAATTAATTATATTTTAAAACCATGGCTAATAACAAAATTGTTGAATTGCTGGGCGCTGATGCCGAATCTTTATTGAATCATGAGTGTAAAACGATTAGCAAGTCGATGCTACACACGCCATCTCCCAATCATATTGATGAGGTTTGGGCATTGTCTAACCGTAACCCTCAGGTTTTAAGAAGCCTTCAACAAATTTTAGGACATGGTCGCCTGGCAGATACCGGTTATGTTTCTATCTTACCGGTAGACCAGGGTATTGAGCACAGTGGTGGTGCTTCTTTCTCACCAAACCCGATCTATTTCGATCCGGAAAATATCGTAAAATTAGCGATCGAAGGTGGTTGTAACGCAGTTGCTTCTACTTTTGGTGTTTTAGGTGCGGTTTCCCGTAAATATGCGCATAAAGTTCCTTTCATTGTAAAGATTAACCATAACGAATTCCTTTCTTACCCGGATTCTTACGATCAGATCATGTTCGGATCGATTAAAGAAGCCTGGGAAATGGGTGCGGTAGCGGTAGGTGCTACGATCTATTTCGGTTCTGCGGAGAGCAATCGCCAGATCGTTGAAGTAGCTAAAGCATTTGAATATGCGCACTCTTTAGGTATGGCTACCGTATTGTGGTGCTACCTGAGAAACTCTGCCTTTAAAGTTGATGGCGTAGATTACCATGCTGCAGCGGATTTAACGGCACAAGCTAATCACTTAGGCGTTACTATTCAAGCCGATATCATCAAGCAAAAATTACCAACGAATAACGGTGGCTATAATGCGATCAAAGTAGGTAAAAGTTCTAAACTGGTTTACGATCAGTTAACTACGGATAACCCGATTGACCTTGCCCGTTACCAGGTAGCGAACTGCTTCATGGGCCGTGCCGGTTTGATCAACTCCGGTGGGGAGTCTAAAGGTGCTTCTGATATGGCGGAAGCAGTAACTACAGCGGTGATCAACAAACGTGCCGGTGGTATGGGATTGATCTCTGGCCGTAAAGCCTTCCAGAAAGATATGAAAGTTGGCGTTGAATTGTTGAACGCGATCCAGGATGTTTACCTGGATGACAGCATTACTATTGCTTAATTATTTATTGCTGATGTAAGCAGCAAATGATTTTATAAAATTTATAAGAGCTTCGAATGATTCGGAGCTCTTATTTTTTAATAGGGCTAATGAACAAGACGCAAATATTTAAAAGCGAACGCTTAAAATTCCTGCTAGCAGTAGTTGTTGCTCTTTTGATGAGTCAATTCGCTTTTCAATCCTACTTCCGCGAGGGTTCATTAGATATTCATTTTCAGGACACTTATTTGGTAATGGATACCTTTAGTTTCGGGCTTATTCTTTTTATGCCGGTTTATTATTTAGTGCAATTATTGCATTTGAGTTGTACCCGGCGAATTGTTTGGCCTGCGTTTATTTTATTCCTGTCTGGTTCGCTACTATTCTTCTTTGTGTTATACCGGTTCCATTTGTTGTTCTTGCTTTTTACGCATTTGTAGGATTATGGAGGTGTTTGGCGGGGGAGTCATACAAGTGATGTGACTGCAGATTTTAATCTTAAAGAAATGTTTTGGCCCATTTTGTTTCTTTTGCTTTCATCACTTTGGATTTGCATCAAATTTTACGTGCAAAAAAGAAAGCATAATTAAATTACTACTGGTTTGTCAACCAGGATAATGAAGCGGATGGTATTTTAGTGGAGGGTATTTTCCGGGAACCATAGATTTTGATTATTAAACTTTACAGCTTCCTCCTGCTCATTGCTTGCTTTATTATGGATACCTTGGTTAGTAATTAAACCAAGCATTTTTCCCGCTTAAATAGTATTTATTTTCATTTCTTTGGAATTATATTAAATTTGGCCTTCTAAAGAAAATCCCTTTGAACCTGAAATATATTTTCACCTCTTTTTTAGGCTTATTTTTATGTCATTCGCTGAGTGCCCAGGAAGCCTGGGAGGGCGTTGGCATAGAAAGCAATTATTACCATAGTAATATGATGCGCCATAGTAAAAAAATTACGGCGCCCCTGGCAAAGAACACCTCGACCTTCGAGTTGAGCCTTACCAAAAAGTTTAAAGGCACCAGGGACTGGCAGGTACGCCGTGGCTATCCCGAGGCAGGTCTGGGTATGTTCTACCTGAATTATAACAACCGCAACCTTTACGGCGAAGTTTTCGCTATAGCACCGCATCTAAGACTTCGAATTATCACCAAAGAGCATTTTACCTGGTCGCTGCGGGCAGGTATGGGTTTTGGCTATGTAACTAATCCTTACCAGAGAGTGCCTAAAAATAACCTGGAAAATGAAACCATCGGCGGCAACCTGAATAATTTTACGCCTTTGCAAACCGACCTGCGCTATATTGTGAATGAGCATTTTGAAGTACAGGCCGGTGCGCATCTGATCCACGTTTCCAATGCCTCTTTCAGAAGACCTAACTTCGGCATTAATATCTGGGGAGTGCAGGCCGGGCTGCGCTATTTCCCCGTGACCAATAAACCACAAAGGATCGCAAGAGATCTGCCCGTTTTGAAAAACAGGATACTGGTCTACGCCAAAGGTAGTATCGCCTTTATAGAAAAAGACCTGCCGGATGGCGGCTTGAACCGTATTTATAATGCCGGGGTGTTTGCTACGAAAAGATACCTGGGTAAAAATAAAGTGATCCTGGGTGTAGATTACACTTATAACACGGCCATGTATGCCAACCTGAAATACAACCAGCGTCATGTAGGCGAGGAAAATAAATATTCCAGCCAGAGCTCTGTATTTTTAGGGAATGAATTTGAGTTTAACCGATTTGGAATTGTATTACAAGCCGGTTATTACCTGAAAAAAATAGACCAGCAAACCGAGAAATATTACCAGAAAATCGGCGCGAATTTTTATTTTTACAAACAGGAAACCGGCATCTTAAAGGAAGGCGTTTTCTCACTCCTGCTTAAGGCACACACTAACAGGGCCGAGCTCCTGGAATTAGGCCTGAACTTCGGATTTTAGTATTTATGACCGCACAATTACCTCAAAACGTATTTTCGGCAGCACCCGGTTGGGATGAAGCCGCTTTCATCGAGGCTCACCAGGGACGGGTCCCGGTTTCGATTCGCCTGAACCCGCATAAGCCTGCAACTATTGAAGCTGTAGCAGCAGTGCCCTGGAGTACGCATGGTCGTTACCTGTCTGAACGGCCCCGTTTTACCTTAGACCCTTTGTTTCATGCCGGGGCTTATTATGTCCAGGAAGCCTCTTCTATGTTGATCGAACAGGCTTACCGGCAATTCATAGATGCTTCAAAATCGATAAAAGCCCTGGACCTTTGTGCCGCGCCCGGTGGTAAAAGTACTTTGCTGGCCTCCCTGCTGAAGCCGGAAGATTTGTTGCTCTCCAACGAAGTAATACAGACGAGAGCAGGTATCCTGGTTGAAAACATGACCCGCTGGGGACAAATGAATACCTGGGTATCGAATAATGATCCTAAAGATTTTAAAAGACTGGAAGGATTTTTTGACTTGATGCTGGTGGACGCACCCTGTAGTGGTTCCGGCCTGTGGCGAAAGGATAATAAAGCGATAGAAGAGTGGAGCCCGGCAAATGTGAACCTGTGTAAGGAACGGCAGCAGCGTATTCTCTCAGATGCCTTGCCCGCGCTGAAAAAAGACGGGCTTTTAATCTACGCCACCTGTTCTTTCTCCCCGGAAGAAAACGAGCAAATGCTGGATTGGCTGGTAAAAGAGCATAACTTAAGTTCACTTACCTTACAATTAGAGGAGTCCTGGGGCGTGACCGAAACGCTTTCAGAGCAATGCCAGGCACGCGGCTACCGTTGCTATCCCTGGAAGCTGAAAGGAGAAGGTTTTTTCATGGCGGTATTCAGGAAAAATGAAGGGACGGATGTAGATCAGTTATGGTCGGGCAGTAGCAAACCGAAGATAGATGAAAAGCTGTTCAAGCGCACTACAGAAGCTTTTCAGCCTTATTTAAATACTCCTTTTGCTTTGTTACAGCACCAGGAAATGAATTATGCTTTACACCCGGAGCATATGCAGCATTGGGCCGGTTTGAAAAGTAATTTATACATAAAAAAAGCCGGTACTGCTTTAGGGCAATTGCTTAAAGATGTAGTGCCGGAGCATGACCTGGCTATGAGTATCCACTTGTCTGAGGCTGTACCGAGGGTACACCTGGACTTACAGGAAGCATTACATTTCCTGAAAAAGGAAGCGGTGCAAACAGATAAGGGGTTTAAAGGCTGGCAGGTCGCGACCTATCAGCAATTAGGATTGGGTTGGGGGAAATGGATGCCGAACCGGATGAATAATTACCTGCCCAAAAGCCACCGTATCCGCATGGATATAGATTAATGGCGGGTCTTTACATAAAAGTACATCAAGAGGCACAGTAAAATGCCTATAGCGAGCAATAACCAGAATATGTTTTTCTGGTACCAGTCTGCAGTGCGCTTTTGTTGCTGAATACTGGAAATCTTGAAATCAATATCTTCCAGCTGCTGTCCCAGAGTATGCCTCAGCCGCTCAAATACCTGGTCCCTGAAGGTTTTGGGCAAGTCTTTCGATAAGAAAAGAATATAGTCCGCAAAAGCTTCCTGCTCGCTTTTGTTTGCCTTAGCCTGGAATACCGACATGTTTATTTCATTCATTGCATCCAGCAGAAAAGCAGTGAGATGGTCCTCCAAAACGAAAAAGCGCTTTTGTACCAGCACTGCTTCTGCAAGTCTTTGCAGCCTTTTGATCATTAATGCCGGACTGACTGTCGTTCCCTGGTAAAAGGATTGTTTTTGAGCAAGCCATAATTCCGTGTCATAAGCTTTTCGCTGCTCGGGATCTGACAGTATTTGATAGGCTTGCTGGATCAGCAGGTAATGTGCCTGGCTGAAGTTATTGCCGTCGTTTTTGTCGGGGTGGTATTGCATCGCCAGCCGCCTGAACGATTTTTTGATCGTCAGCAGGTCGGCATCTGCCGGTATTTCTAATATCTGGTAGTAAGTGGCGGCCAATAGAGCTAGCTTTTATGCCTGGTCAACAAAAATAAAGATTCGCCGCTTTTCAGGGCCATAAATGTTTTTCAATTTGGAATAAAATGGGGAACGGTCTTTGATTTCTAATAGCAGAACATTATCTTTGGTAAAATTTGAGAATAAACTATATCATTATGCAGAAGCATTTACTAAGTTTTGGTCTTTCGGCAATCTTATTATCAGGCGCAGTTTTTGGCATGACTTCCTGTGTGAGAAATTATCGCTGTGAGTGTAAAATCACTTATGAAGGAAGACCAGGATTACCTACTTCTCCGCCGCGGGAATATGAAATAAAAGATACCAATAAAAATGCAAAAAGCTTATGCGAGGCCGGTTCCAAAACCTATACGGATATGGGTATCGTAACCACAGAGGATTGTAAAATAAAATAGATTTGACTACCTTATAAAAGCCGAAAGACATTCCCTGGGAATGTCTTTCGGCTTTTAATCTATTTTAAGCAAAGGATTTCAAACGCTTAATGAGCTCCGAACCCGGTGCGCCGCCGGTATGACGCCATAATAGCTCTCCTTTTTTGAAGATCATTAAAGTGGGAATAGATTGCACCTGGTATTGACCGGCAATCTCCTGGAATTTATCCACGTCGATCTTCACGACCCGGGCGGTTTCGCCCATTTCATGTTTTACATTTTCGAGCACGGGTGCCATTGCCTGACAGGGGCCACACCAGGTGGCGTAAAAGTCAATTAATACCGGTTGCTCACTGCTGATCAGTTCCTGGAATTTATCTTGCATACTATTTCTTTTTTAAGTTGATGAATACTTCAGCTCCTTTTCGGGGCGGGATGCTGTTATAGCAATCTTCCATTTTTTTAATTTCAAAAAGTGTGCCAAAAATGTTTTTATACGCCTCTATAGTGCCACCGTATGGCGGACCCTCCTGTTCGAACTCCCTGTTGAATAAAACCCCGGTAATTTGTCCGTGCTCTTTCAATAAAGATGCCGCTTTGGCTGCATATTGCTGCCTTAATGCCGGGTTTAGGGCGCAGAAGAAGGTTTGCTCAATCATAAAGTCATATTGTGCTTCATGTTCGAAAAAATCTCGGTGAATTACTTTGATCGCATCCAAATTGCCATATCTTGCTTTCAATTGTGTTACTAAGGTTTCCGAAATGTCCAGCAGGGTGATGTCCGTAAAACCTGCTTGTACCAGAGCTTCCGCTTCGTAAGCATTGCCACATCCGGGGATCAGTATTTTGATATCCTTGTCCGTTATCGTCTGCATGAATGCTATAATAGCCGGAGCCGCATGGCCGATATCCCAGCCGGTTTCAGCAGCTTGCCAGCGCTGATCCCAGTAATTACCGTTCACCCATTCTGCGGTATTCATTACAGAACTTTAGATTGGCAAACAAAATCAGATACCGGTACGCTCGTATTTTTGATAGCATTGAAACCGCCATCCACTTCTGTAAAGTTGCGGATACCCCTCGATTGTAAGATGCTGGCTGCGATCATACTGCGGTAGCCACCGGCACAATGCAAAAAGAAGTGTTCCTGTGGCAGATCGCCGATCCATTCATTGATCGCCGCTAAAGGTCTTAAGTACGCTTCGTTTACATGGGAAGCCTCGTATTCTCCTTCTTTACGTACATCTATTACGGTATCATTTTCTTTATAACGACCGGCAAAAGTAGCGGCATCAATACGGTCTACAGTATCTATTTCTTTACCACTGTTTTGCCAGGCCTCAAATCCACCTTGCAGGTAACCGGCTACCTGGTCAAAGCCGACACGGCTCAGGCGCGTGATCACCTCTTCCTCCATACCTTCATCGGTGACCAGGAGTAGGGGTTGTTTTACGTCAACGATCATAGCGCCTACCCAGGGTGCGAAGTCGCCTTTAATACCTATATTAATTGAATTAGGGATAAATCCTTTTGAAAAAACGCCACTGTTCCGGGTGTCCAGCACCAGCGCCCCGGTTTCTTCAGCTGCGGCTTCAAATGCATCCGGAGTTAAAGGTGTTTTTGCTTTACGCAGCACCGCTTCAAAATTTTCATATCCCAGCTTATTCATCGCTACATTCATGCCAAAATAACCGGGCGGCGGTAAAAGCCCGTCGGTAACGGCAGCTACAAAGCTGGCTTTATCCGGCTGATTAAGGGCATAGTTAGTTCTTTTCTGGTTTCCCAGCATGTCTACCGTTTCCTTCTGCATATTCTTACCACAGGCAGAGCCTGCGCCATGTGCCGGGTAAACGGTCACCTCATCTGCCAACGGCATAATTTTAGTTTGCAGGCTTTCATAGAGCATACCGGCAAGATCTTCCATGGTCATATCCGCAGCTTTTTGTGCCAGGTCCGGGCGACCTACATCCCCGAGGAATAAAGTATCCCCGCTGAACAGGGCGATATCTTTGCCTGTTTCATCTTTCAGTAAGTAACAGGTACTTTCTAAAGTATGGCCGGGTGTATGTAATGCAGTAATGGTAATGGCCCCGATTTGAAAAGACTGGCCATCTGTCGCTATGGTGGCATCAAAAGCCGGCTGTGCCGTAGGGCCATAGACTACCGGTGCACCCGTAGCCTTGCTCAGGTCCAGGTGACCTGATACAAAATCAGCATGGAAGTGAGTTTCGAAAATATATTTAAGCGTGACATTTTCTTTCTGCAACCGCTCCAGGTAAGGTTTCGTTTCCCTTAGCGGATCAATAATCGCCGCTTCACCGTTGGAAACGATATAATAGGCACCTTGCGCCAGGCATCCGGTGTAAATTTGTTCTATTTTCATTCTTCCGTATTTTAATATGTGATTGTTACCGCAAAATCTGTGCCCGGTAAATTCTATCAAAGTTCGGAAATACTCCGGTAAAGTGTACCGGCCACTTTATTTTTAACGTATTAAAAAAGTCCTGACATGATGAGGTGCAGGACTTTGAAATATTGATACAATTTATTTATTCTTCAGCAGCTTTGTTTTTATAATATGCTTCGGCGGTAAGCTCGAGGTCTTCATAGAAATCTTCCCCGTACTTGCGAATGATTGGCTCTTTTAAGAATTGATAAACAGGTACTTGTAGTTTTTCTCCCAGTTTACAGGCCGGGCTGCAGATGCTCATATTGGGCTCGTAATTTAAAGCATGAAAATTTTCATTTTCAACCACCCGGATTGGGAATAAATGACAGCTGATCGGTTTTTTATAGTCAGTCTTTCCTTCGTAATAAGCTTTCTCTATAGCGCATTTGATAAAACCTTGTTCGTCATAATAGCCATAAACACAGATGCCATCGTCAATAGTAGGCGTAACAATGTCATGCTCGTCGTCAAAAGTATAGGCACCTTCTTCTTCTATGATTTTGCGTGCCCTCGGCAATAAGTCGTCTTTGATAATAGGGTAGAGGTCTTCGATAATATTAGCCTCTTCCATCGTAATAGGCGCGCCACAATCGCCTACTTCACAACAGGCACCTTTGCAACGGTTAAGGTCACAGACAAACTTTTTGTCAAAAATTTCATCGCTGATTAAGATATCTTCTATAGCCACCACGGGTTTGTTTTTTTACAAAATTAAGACAAATAAATGGCTTGTATGCTTTTGCTCGTACCGGAGGTATCTGGAGCTATAACTACTTTGCAGTAATAGCTGCCGGAACAAGCCTATTTTTGTTACATTTGAAGGTATTAAAAACGAGATTATGCCTAAAGTTCATGTTTTAGATGTTATTTTCCAGGACCAGGAAGAAGCCATTGCCACTTACTTAATTGAGACTTTAGCCGGCCCCGTATTGATAGAAGCCGGCCCGGAAAGCACTTTTCCTGCTTTAGAAAAAGCAATCAATGCTAAAGGTTACCAGGTAGCGGATATACAGCATGTATTCTTAACCCATATACACTTTGACCATGCCGGGGCAGCCTGGAAGTTCGCTGAACAGGGGGCTAAAATTTATGTACACCCGGCAGGATTGCCGCACCTGAACGCACCGGAAAAGCTTTGGTCTTCGGCGAAGCAGATCTACGGCGACCAGATGGAAACGCTTTGGGGCGATATGCAGCCTATCCCTTTGGAACAATTGGTAGCAGCGGATGACCAGGATGTATTTGAGATTGGAGATTTGAAACTGAAAGTAATTTATACCCCCGGACATGCGGTGCATCATAATGCTTATAAATTAGGTGATGATATCTTTACAGGAGATGTAGCCGGGGTGAAGATCGAACAGGGACCTGTGGTGGCGCCTTGTCCGCCGCCGGATATCAATATTGCTTTATGGAAAGCGTCGATTGCTAAATTAAGGGCGGAGCAGCCTAAAGGGCTTTACCTGACGCATTTTGATTACCATACGGATCCGGAAGCACATTTTGATGCGCTGGAAATAGTATTGGATGAGTGGGCTGATTTTATTAAGCCATTTTATGATCAGCAAACCCCTTCAGAAGAAATCGTGCCGGAATTTATGGCCTATATCAAGGAAGGTTATGAAGCCGCCGGACTTTCTGAAAAGCTGCAAAAGATTTATGAGTATGCGAATCCCAGCTGGATGTCGGTGAATGGACTCCTGCGCTATTGGAAGCTGAAAGAGCAGGGAAGGATATAGTAATCAGGGTATTATAATGTTAAGTAGCGTTATTTCGACTGGAGCATAGCGAAATGGAGCAATCTTCTGAATGCATTTTAATAGAGATTGCTCCGCTCCATAAACTCCTTCGTTCCTCAAATTTCTTCCGGTCGAAATGACGCCTTTTAGACAAAATTATTTAAAGTTTCTTTAGCTGATTACCTGGTGGGGGGCTAGCATATTTTTAGGATCGAGTATCTCATCCAGTTTCTCTTGAGAAAGAATGCCGTGCGCCAATACAAGATCATAAACACTTTTACCTGTTTCGAGCGCTTCTTTAGCGATCATAGTCGAGTTTTTATAACCGATATATGGATTCAGCGCCGTAACAATGCCGATACTGTTCTTCACCATATTCAGGCATACCTCGCGGTTGGCCGTAATGCCTGTGACACATTTTTCTACCAGAGTTTCCAAAGCATTGCCCAGGAAATTGATATTCTCCATGATAGCATGGCATAATACCGGTTCCATTACATTCAGCTGTAACTGGCCTGCTTCAGCGGCAAAGGTTACGGTCAGGTCATTGCCAATTACTTTATAGCACACCTGGTTGACTACTTCGGGGATTACCGGGTTTACTTTACCAGGCATAATAGAAGAGCCGGGTTGCATGGGGGGCAGGTTGATTTCATATAAACCTGCACGCGGACCGGATGATAACAGGCGTAAGTCGTTACAGATCTTGGAAAGCTTTACCGCCATACGTTTCATGGCCGAAGAATAGATCACATAAGAACCCGTATCCGGCGTGGCTTCAATGAGGTTAGGGGCTGCAATAAAGGGTATGCCAGATATGTCGGCCAGGTTTTGTGCGCATAGTTTTGAATAACCAATGGGCGCATTGATGCCTGTTCCGATAGCCGTTGCGCCCATATTGATCTCTACGAATAAAAGTGCATTGTTGTTGAGCTTGGAAATGTCTTCTTCAAGAGTAGCTGCGAAGGCCTCGAATTCTTGTCCTAAGGTCATCGGTACGGCATCCTGTAGCTGGGTCCGGCCCATCTTCAGGATGTCGGCAAACTCAAGCCCTTTGCTACGGAAGGCAGCTACTGCTTTTTCCAGTTGCGCCACCAGCTTTGCATTCATGAGGTACAGCGCCAGCTTGATCGCAGTAGGGTAGGCATCATTAGTTGATTGGGAAAGATTTACATGGTCGTTCGGCGAACAGAATTGATAAGCTCCTTTGGGATGCCCCAGGAGCTCTAATGCCCGGTTGGCAATGACTTCATTGGCATTCATATTTACCGAAGTACCGGCGCCGCCCTGGATCATGTCTATCGGGAATTCGAGGTCGAATTTACCGTTGATTACCTCATCACAGGCCTGGTCGATCGCGGTATAGATATCTTGCGGAAGCTCACCCAGGGTGAAATTGGTTAAAGCTGCGGCTTTCTTTACCAGTCCGAGTGCTTTAATGAATTCCGGGTAGGACGAAAGGTGTTGATTGGATATTTTGAAGTTATTAATAGCTCTTTGTGTCTGAACCCCATAGTAGGCATCTTTGGGTACATTGAGTTCGCCCAAAAGATCGGATTCTTGTCTAAATTCCATGATATGATTGAATGAAAATTAACTGAATAAATTGGTGCCCAAAAGTAGGCAAATTTGGCTCATGAAATCGTAATTAAGTTTTAATTAAGGATTGGCCCGAATGCTCTTTTGTCTTTTGCTTTCGATATAAAATCAATATAATAATCTGCTATAAATGCCGTAACTTTGCAATCTTGTTTTTATATGAAGAATATTCGTAATTTCTGTATTATTGCCCACATCGACCATGGTAAGTCTACCCTGGCCGATCGTTTATTGGAGCATACCAAAACCATTTCTGAACGCGATATGCAAAACCAGGTCTTAGATGATATGGACCTGGAGCGGGAGAAGGGTATCACGATTAAGTCTAAAGCCATCCAGGTAAAATATTCCAAGGATGGTGAAGAATATATTTTAAACCTGATCGACACACCCGGTCACGTGGATTTCTCTTATGAAGTTTCCCGTGCGCTGGCTGCCTGTGAAGGAGCTTTATTGTTGGTAGATGCATCCCAGGGTATCCAGGCGCAAACAATTTCCAATTTATACCTGGCCATCGGTAATGACCTTGAGATCATACCGGTGATCAATAAGGTAGATATGGACGGTGCAATGATCCCGGAAGTTACCGACCAGATCGTGGACCTGATCGGTTGTAAACCCGAGGATATTATCCTGGCGAGCGGTAAGAGCGGTATCGGTATCGAAGATATCTTACATGCAGTAGTTAATCGTATTCCTGCGCCACAAGGCAAGCCGGAAGCGCCTTTACAGGCATTGATCTTTGACTCCGTATTCAACCCGTTCAGAGGGATCATCGTTTATTACCGCGTATTAAACGGATCGATCAAGAAAGGCGATAAAATTAAATTTATCAATACCGGCAAAGATTACGAAGCCGATGAGGTAGGGACTTTAGGTCTTGGACTGATTCCTAAGCAAGAAGTGAAAACCGGTGATGTAGGCTATATCATTACGGGCATCAAAAATGCGCGGGAAGTAAAAGTAGGGGATACAATTACGACACTGGTTAATCCGAGCACAGAATCTATACAGGGATTTGAAGATGTGAAGCCGATGGTATTTGCGGGTATTTTCCCGGTAAATACAGATGAGTTCGAGGAACTGCGTGATTGTATGGAAAAACTGCAATTGAACGATGCTTCCCTGACTTTTGAACCGGAAACTTCCCAGGCCCTGGGTTTTGGTTTCCGATGCGGATTCCTGGGTATGTTGCACATGGAGATCATCCAGGAGCGCCTGGAACGCGAGTTCAACCAGACCGTGATCACAACCGTGCCAAACGTAAGTTTTTATGCCTATACCACCCGTGAAAAGGATAAAAGAATTATAGTGAACAACCCGACAGAAATGCCGGACCCGAGTACACTTGATCGTGTGGAAGAACCATTTATCCGTGCGCAGATCATTACCTCCCCGGATTATATCGGTAATATCATGTCTCTGTGTTTAGGTAAACGTGGTTTCCTGATCAACCAGAACTACCTGACGCCAACCCGTGTAGAATTGATTTTCGATATGCCATTGGCTGAGATTGTATTTGATTTCTACGATAAATTGAAGTCGAATACCCGTGGATACGCTTCCTTCGATTACCAGCCTTTGGATTACCGCGAGAGCGATATCGCTAAGATGGATATCTTATTGAATGGGGAGAAAGTGGATGCCCTGAGCGCTTTGATCCACAGGAGCCGTGCGCATGATTTCGGTCGTAAGCTGTGTTCCAAATTGAAAGAATTACTGACGCGTCACCAGTTCATGATTGCGATCCAGGCAGCTATTGGTGCTAAAATCGTAGCCCGGGAAACGATTTCCGCGATGCGTAAAGACGTAACCGCTAAATGTTATGGTGGTGATATCTCCCGTAAACGTAAATTATTGGAAAAGCAGAAAGAAGGTAAGAAGCGTATGCGCCAGATTGGTAACGTAGAAGTACCTCAGGAGGCCTTCTTAGCGGTATTGAAACTGGACGATTAAGTTGTTTATAAACTAAAATAGTTAGGGCGCAAGATCTTGCGCCCTTTTTTATAATATAGATGAAAGAAAGGTTTAATTTTATAAGTATTTACTTATTTGGCCTGTTATGATGCTAGTAAATAGGTTTGGGATTATTTGTCTGTCTTGCAGTTTGCTTGTTTCCTGTCAGCGTAGTGCATCTGTACAAGGTGCTTCTTTCAAATTTGATGTTTTAGCAAAATCAATATTCCCGGTTAATGATTCTGCTTATCCCGAAATTGTACGCCAATGGCAGATTCAAGCTGCATTTGACCAGGCAAAATTTAACCTGTATCTCACCGATATTTCAGATACACCGAGGATGTATTTAGATAGGGATTATGCATTTACACCGCCAAAACCAATGTCTGCCTATCCTTTAATATTAGATACAGTATTAGGTACAAACGATAGCCCGGTGTTTGTTTTTAGCTACTACATTAATGGAGCGTTAATTTCAGAAAAGGAAGCCTGGAAGCATAAGATTAACGTAACAGAGGCAGTCTATTTACGTCCCGGACCAAAAAAGAAAACGATATGTTTTCAAACCAGGGGCTACTCTGAATCGTGTTTAGATATAAACTATACCTGCATTGAGCCAATTACTTCGGCTGATCTTCAAAAAAAACGTTTATCACAGGAAGCTATTGACAGTATCTTTTCCATAAAATACTTTAAGATAGGCTATTTAAATAATCCCGGAACAATATCTTTTATCCGCGCCAATTATAATAGTTTGAATTCTTGGTTTGTAGATATGGCAAGGCAACGGGGATATGTAAATTAATCAGGGATTTGGCTGTTTTGCTAAGTAGAGTTGCCTTTTTTTTGGTCATTATAATTCTTTGCTCTATTTTCGCAACGATTAGTTCTTATCAATCAACGAAAATGTTATCAAGAAAGGTGGAGGGAGTAGACCCTGTGAAACCTTAGCAACCCTTTGTCCTGCAAAGAAGGTGCTACATTCTAGCCATTATGGATAGATAACAACAGTCTTAAACACGACTTTCTTTTTTTCATTTTTCGGTTATAATTATTTGCTGCGGTATTTACCCTGCTGATTTTTTAATGCATTTAATCTTTAAAACTGTATGGTTTATAAAGTTTGATTTGCGGTAAGAACTTTTGGCCGTTTTTGTGGCTCCAAAAAATAAAAAATGAAAAAGGATATAAAAGAATTATTAAAAGAAAGGATCGTTATACTGGATGGCGCCATGGGTACCATGCTGCAGCAATATGCTTTTGATGAAACAGCGTTTAGGGGCGATCGTTTTAAAGACTGGCATATGCCGGTAAAAGGAAATAATGACTTGCTGTCATTGACACAACCGGAAGCTATACGTACCATTCATAAGCAATATTTTGATGCCGGTGCGGATATCGTCGAAACGAATACCTTTTCTTCTACAACCGTAGCTATGGCAGATTATGATATGCAGGAGCTGGTCTACGAATTGAATAAAGTATCTGCCGAACTGGCGCAGGAAGCGGCCCGCCAATATATGGCGGAGCATCCCGGTTCCAGTAAATATGTAGCCGGCGCTATGGGGCCCACAAATAAAACGACCAGTATCTCCCCGGATATCAACAACCCGGCCTTTAGAGCTATTTCATTTAACGAATTGAAAGAAGCCTATATCGGGCAGGTTAACGGCCTCCTGGATGGTGGTGTGGACCTCTTATTGGTAGAAACTATTTTTGATACGCTCAATGCCAAGGCGGCATTGTTTGCTATTGAAGAAGTAAAAGAAAGTCGTGGGATTGACATCCCGGTTATGGTAAGCGGCACGATCACCGATAATTCGGGTCGTACCCTTTCCGGTCAAACGCCGGAGGCTTTCCTGATCTCTTTAGAACATTTCCCGATCTTAAGTATTGGCTTTAATTGTGCTTTAGGGGCGAAACAATTGGAACCTTACCTGGAAGTACTATCCAATAATACGGATATCGCGATCTCTGCTTATCCGAATGCCGGGCTTCCCAATGCTTTTGGCTTGTACGATGAAACGCCTGATTTGATGGGTGCGCAGATTGAAGCCTACCTGGAAAAAGGATTGATTAATATTATAGGAGGCTGTTGTGGGACTACCCCGGAGCATATCTCTGCTATCGCTGACCTAGCGAGCCGATTTGCACCACGAACTTTAAATACCGACCTGGCCAAAGCATGAAGCAATTAAGATTAAGTGGGCTGGAAGCTTTGCTGGTCACTCCTCAGAGTAATTTTATAAATGTAGGGGAACGGACTAATGTAGCCGGCTCCAAGAAATTCCTGAGATTGATCAAAGAAGGCAACTATGCCGAAGCATTGGATATTGCCCGGGATCAGGTTGAAGGCGGTGCCCAGGTACTGGATGTAAACATGGATGATGGCTTGCTGGATGGCAAAGAGGCTATGGTTACTTTCCTGAACCTGATCGCCTCCGAACCGGATATCGCCCGTATACCCATAATGGTCGACAGTTCCAAATGGGAGATCCTGGAAGCGGGTTTGCAGGTATTGCAGGGTAAAGGAATCGTCAACTCAATCAGTTTGAAAGGTGGGGAAGAGGAATTTATACGGCAGGCAAAGCTCGTGAAAAGGTACGGTGCGGCCGTGATTGTAATGGCCTTTGATGAAGAGGGGCAGGCCGATAATTATCAACGCAGAATTGAGATCGTAAAGCGCTCTTATGATATCCTGACACAAGTGGTAAAGTTTAAAGAAGAAGATATCATTTTTGACCTGAACATCTTCCCGGTAGCTACCGGACTGGATGAGCACCGGAGAAATGCATTGGACTTTTTTGAAGCAACAGCATGGGTAAAACAAAATTATCCGGCAACGCATGTAAGCGGTGGTGTAAGTAATGTTTCCTTCTCCTTTAGGGGTAACGATTCCATAAGAGAGGCCATGCATGCGGTATTCTTGTACCATGGTGTTAAAGCCGGTATGGAAATGGGGATCGTCAATCCGACCTTACTGACGGTTTATGATGAAGTGCCCAAAGATCTGCTGGAGCTGATCGAGGATGTGATGCTCGATCGTAATGAGGAGTCTACGGAAAAGCTGATCCAGTACGCTGAGCAGCATAAGGGGGGTAAAAAAGAAAAGGTCGAGAACCTTGCCTGGCGGGATTTGCCGGTGCAGGAGCGCATCACACACTCACTCGTCAATGGTATTGATAAATTTGTGGATGAAGATGCTGAAGCCGCAAGGCTTTTGGTAAGCAAACCCCTCCAGGTCATCGAAGTTTTCCTGATGAATGGGATGAATGTCGTTGGTGATCTTTTTGGTTCGGGTAAAATGTTCTTACCACAAGTTGTGAAGTCGGCACGTGTAATGAAAAAAGCGGTTGCTTATTTACAACCTTTTATTGAAGCCGAAAAAGATAAGGCAAGGCCCAGTGCTGGAAAAGTATTGATGGCTACCGTTAAAGGCGATGTGCATGATATTGGAAAGAATATAGTGAGCGTGGTATTAGCCTGTAATAACTATGAAATTGTTGACCTGGGCATCATGGTGCCTGCGGATAAAATACTGGAAAGAGCGATCGCGGAACAAGCCGATATCATTGGCTTGAGTGGCCTGATCACGCCAAGCCTGGATGAAATGGTACATGTGGCGGCGGAAATGGAGCGGTTAAATTTAAATATACCATTGATGATCGGTGGTGCTACGACTTCCAAAGTGCATACTGCGGTAAAGATCGATGCGAAGTATTCGGAGCTGGTCGTGCATGTAAATGATGCTTCCAGGGCCGTAGCTGTAGTCAGTAATATATTGAGTAAAGAGAATGGCGGTGATTTTAAATTGAACATAAAAGCGGATAACGCACATGTGCGGGAAGTCTTTTTGAAAAACGTAAACCAGAAAGAATATGTTAGTCTCGCCCAGGCCCGCGCTAATGCTTTGCCATTAACTTTTAATGAAGATAATATTGTGCGGCCGCAACAATTAGGCGTGCAGGTAATCCAGGAGCAGGATCTTGGATTGTTGGCCGAAAACATTGACTGGGCACCGTTTTTCAGGAGTTGGGACCTGCATGGGAAGTACCCGGATATACTTGAGGACGAAGTGGTAGGTAAACAAGCTAAAGAATTGTATGCTGATGCCCTGTCTTTATTGAAGAAGATTATTGATGAAAAATGGTTCACCGCGAAAGCCGTATTTGGCTTGTTCCCGGCGAATGCTGTTGGTGATGATATAGAAGTGTATGATGAGGAAGGGAATGTACAAGAGCTGTTTTTAACCTTAAGACAGCAATCTAAAAAGGCTGCGAAGATTCCCAATATTGCACTATCCGATTTTATCGCACCTAAAGCAAGTGGTAAGACAGACTATGTCGGTTGCTTTTGTGTGACGGCCGGATTTGGTGCCGATGAGAAAGCAAAAGAGTTTGCCGATGCACACGATGATTATAATGCCATCATGGTGAAAGCGCTGGCGGACCGTTTTGCTGAGGCCTATGCGGAGTTTTTACATACAGAAATACGTAAAAAATACTGGGGCTATGCAACAGATGAAACCCTGGGCCTGGAGGATATTATAAAAGAGCAATATAAGGGAATTCGCCCGGCACCGGGTTACCCGGCTTGCCCGGATCACCTGGAGAAAAGCACGATCTGGAAACTCTTATCTGTAAAAGAAAATATCGGGGTTGAATTAACGGAGAGTCTTGCCATGTGGCCGGCAGCAAGTGTAAGCGGTTATTATTTTGCGCACCCGGACAGCAAGTATTTTGGCTTAGGTCGTATTACAGAAGAGCAGGTGGAAGACTATGCCAAAAGGCGCGGTATTACTAAAGCATCCGCTTTGCAATGGCTGGCCCCTAATCTTGCCTGATAATTATAATGATGCGCTGCATATGGGAAACAATAGGACAATATTCCCTGCATTTTTAATATGGCTCATCAGCACATTTTTCAAATCCACAAATTATAAAATGAAAGTAACGGAACATATCTCGAAAGCGCAAGGCAGCACCTTATTCTCTTTTGAAATTTTACCTCCTTTAAAAGGAGAGACGGTGCAGCAAATCTACGATACGATTGATACTCTGATCGATTTTAACCCAGCCTTTATTGATGTGACTTATCACCGCGAGGAGTACATTTTCCTGGAGCGGGAAAACGGGCTGCTGGAGAAAAAAGTAGTCCGTAAAAGGCCCGGAACAGTGGGCATTTGTGCTGCTATACAAAATAAGTATAAGGTAGATGCGGTACCCCATATTTTATGTGGTGGCTTCGATAAAGAGGATACGGAAAATTTCCTGATCGATCTTGATTTCCTGGGGATTGATAATGTACTGGCTTTGCGTGGCGATGCGATTAAAAGTGAAATCTATTTTAAGTCGGAGCGTAACGGACATGATTATGCCAGTGAGCTCGTCAGCCAGATAAATGGATTGAACCAGGGAACTTACCTTGATGATTATCTGGAGAATAATACACCTACTGATTTTTGTATCGGTGTGGCGGCTTATCCGGAAAAGCATATGGAAGCGGCCAGCCTGCGCCAGGATATCAATTACCTGAAGCAAAAAGTTGATGCCGGTGCGGATTATATCGTGACGCAGATGTTTTTCAATAATGAAGCTTATTTCGATTTCGTGGATAAATGCAGGGCTGCAGGTATTAATGTGCCCATTATTCCGGGATTGAAACCTATTGCTACCAAAAGCCAGTTAAGCATGATACCGCATCGCTTTAAAGTGGACCTGCCGGATGACCTGGTGATGGAGGTGTTGAAATGTAAAGACAATAAAGAGGTCAAACAGGTAGGTGTGGAATGGTGTATTGCCCAATGCCGAGAATTAAAAGCAAAAGGCGTTCCTACATTACATTTTTACTCCATGGGTAAAAGTGAAAACATCAAGACGATTGTTAAAGAAGTATTGTAGTGTCGGGGTGTCAATTGTCATAATAATTTTACAAAATAGGGAATATTAATGGTTAAAGCTTTATAAACAGGCTGTTTCAGAGTAATTCATATTTATTTTTGTTGCCTGAAAAATTCAATATTCAAACATTATGATATCCGAGCAATTAAAAAGCCAGACCAAAGAACTGCACGATAAAGTGGAGGCAAGTATGAATTCCAATAAGATCTTTGATCAGACTTATACCATTGATGACTATAAAAATCTTTTAAAACAAAATGCCTTGCTGATCGCAAAATACGAGCAGGCTGCAGTAGATGTGTTAGCTGCGGAACTGGGTACTTCCCTGGAGCTGGATAAGCGTGTAAAAGCTAGTGTGATGCAGTCTGAGCTGGCTAACCTGGGCTTGCAATATGATGCTTCTGTTAAGCAGGACACTACGGGTATCAGCCCTGCAAAAGCATTAGGTATCTTGTATGTGATTGAAGGGTCTACTTTAGGCGGTAATGTGATCGCGAGAGCTTTATCAAAAAATGAGGCGTTTAAAGAGGTGACTTTTAACTATTTCTCTTTTTATAAAGACCAGACCGGGCCAATGTGGACTAAGTTCAAAACGGTACTGGACGAGTATGTAACTTCTGATGAAGCAAAACAAGAATGTATTGATGGTGCTAACTTAGCTTATGGTACTTTATTGAATTAATAAGTTATCAGCAAAATAGAAAGGTGTCCTGCAATTTTGCAGGACACCTTTTATTTTACCAGATCACGATGCGGGAAGCAGGATCGAGGTACAGCACATCTCCGGGCTTGAGCTGCCAGGCTTCCTGGAATTCTTTCAAGTGTGGCATAGGGCCATTAATACGGTCCCTTGCCGGGCTGTGCGGATCCGTCAGCACCTGTTGGCGTAAGGCCTTCTCGGTAATATTGGTATGCCATACCTGTGCCCAGCCCAGGAAGAACCTTTGCTGCCAGGTAAAGCCATCAATAGGAGCGGGGGCTCCATTCTTGTCAATAGATTTCTTTAAAGCATAATAGGCCAGGGTAAGGCCACCCAGGTCGGCGATGTTCTCACCGATTGTCAGTTTACCATTAATATTAAGTCCTGGTAATACTTCTTTGTGGTCAAAATATTCGATGTATTTATTGGCTAATGCGTCAAAGGATTTGCGGTCGCTTTCAGTCCACCAGTTGTCCAGGTTGCCTTCCGCATTGTACTTGGATCCTTTATCATCAAAGCCATGGCTGAATTCATGACCAATTACGGCAATGATACCGCCATAGTTAATAGCATCGTCCGCATCCGGGTTAAAGAAGGGTGGTTGCAGAATACCTGCCGGGAATACTATTTCGTTATTCATCGGGCTGTAGTAAGCGTTTACCGTCTGTGGCGACATACCCCATTCTGTTTTGTCGACAGGTTTCCCGATCTTATTCCGGCCTTCATTCACCCGCCATTTTCTGGCGGAGATAATATTTTCGATCAATGTGTTCGCTTTTATTTCAATAGTGGAATAGTCTTTCCAGGTGTCCGGGTAGCCGATCTTATAAGTAAAGGCCGCAAGCTTTTTGCGGGCGGCAACTTTTGTTTCGGAACTCATCCAACTCAACGCATCGATTCTTTCCCCAAAAACAGTGCGCACGTTTTCGATCATTTCCGCTACTTTTTTCTTAGAGCTTTCCGGGAAGTATTTTGCCGCAAACAATTTACCTAAAGACATACCCAGTATATTGTTGGTAGCATCTATAGCCCGGTCTTCAAGACCTTTGCGTTCTTTTACCCCTTTCAGTACGGTATTGTTAAAGTGAAAGCTTTCTCTTTGTAACTTTTCAGGAAGTGCAGTGGCGAAAGAATTTAATAACTGCCAGCGTTGGTAGGCCTTTAAGCTTTCCAATGATTGCGTTGCTAAAAGTGTATTGATGTTTTTAAGGTAATCCGGATTTTGCACAATAAGTTCTGCAAAATCAAATTCCATTATTTTCAGATAGCTGTCCAGGTGCAGGTTGTTCACCAGGAAGTAAAGTTCCTTCTTACTGATTTTATTATAGGTTTTTTCCGGGTCCCTGAGTTCCACATTACTTAATTGAAAACCGGCAATTTTAGTTTCAAATTGTAAAATGGTTTCCCCGGGATTTTTGTCTTTCCAGCCGGCAAGGCGGAACATCTTGTCGATATGACGGACCATTTCTTTCCTGATGGCTACAGAGCTGGAATCTGATTTGGTATAAAATCCTCTTTCTCCTAAGGTTAAACCGCTTTGATAAAGATAAACCGCATTCCATTTGCTGTTTTTGCGGTCGGCATTCACGCCCAATCCATAAATGCCGGATACACCTATGCTAGCTAAATGTGCGTTGGTATTATTCCATTCTTTGAGGTCTTTAGCTTTAGCTATGAGGTCCAGGTAAGGCTGTAGCGGTTTTGTACCCAGCTTTTCAATTAAATCGGTATCCATGTAAGACCTGTAGAAGTCTGCTATTTGTTGTGACTCCGACCCGGTATTTGTTTGCGGACTGGCTACAAGTTCTTTTATGATGGCTTTTAAACGTACTTCGCGGTTTTCTTTATCCAGGATGCCAAATGCGCCCCAACGGCTTTCTGTTCCGGGAATAGGATTGGTTGCTTTCCAGCCACCATTGGCAAACTGGTCAAAATCAACGCCCGGCTTTGTAGATTTATCTAAGTCTGAAACAGGAAAGGCCGGAACCTGGGCCATCATTAAGCCGGAAGTAACGCCTACTATAGCTAAAGAGAGTAGCCAGTTTTTGGGGTTTAACATATGCATGAAGCAACTTTTAAGTTTGAAAAGCCTCAAAAATATAAAAAGATTTTTTTAAAGAGAGTGACTTGCCTGTTTATTGAGTTGTTATTAGCCAAATATATATGTGTACTTTTGTTTTTTTTGGTTAATTTCGTAGGATTATAATTTTTATTTTAAACACAAAATTTTTATGAAAAAGTTGCTAGCTATTATCTTTATCGTATTGGGTACGGTTTTGGTTTGTTCTACTTTGCAAAGCTGTGCAGGTGGAAAGCGTGGTAAATATGATTGCCCTAAAATATAAGTTATAGCTTAAGAAAGAAGTCCATGAGTACCGGAAGCGTTGTAAAGTGACTTTAACGCACGGTTAACCGGCGACATGTTCGAATTCTAAACTTGATGATTAACTTTGTAATCAAATAGATTAAATCAGAGTTTGGCATGATGCAACTGCAGGGTGTGACTTAAATTAAACTATTGATTTTTTATCCAATCAAACACTACCATTAAATAAATTTTCAGGTAACAAAAAAAGTTCAAATGAAAAAACCACTATTATCACTTGTTGTTCTTTTGACCATGGGTACTTCTGTAGTATTTGCACAAGAGAATAGAAAATCTTTAAAAAAGAAAGATAAAACTGAAGCGGTTGCTGTCGCTGCTGTTGCAGACCCTGCTGACGTTATGAAATTTAAAAGCGAAGCGCACGATTTCGGAAACGTTAAAGAAGGAGACAAAGCTGAATATGAGTTTACTTTCGTTAACAAAGGTAAAAAACCGATTACGATCCAGAATGTAACTACAACTTGTGGTTGTACCAGCCCGAACTGGTCAAAAGAGCCGGTTGCGCCAGGTAAAAAAGGTACTGTTATGGTTTCTTATTCTACCCCGGGACGTGTAGGGCCAATCAACAGGCAAGTTACTGTGATGACGGACTCAGGAAATAAAGTATTAAAGATTAGCGGTACTGTGGTTGCGAAACCAACTGCTTCAGTTCCTCAGAACAGTTCAGCAATTAAAGCAAACTAATTTATTTTTTCAGGAAGCAAAAAGGTTTATAATTAGATATGAAAAAGTTATTGTCTGTTTTACTTTTATTCTGTGTGGTAACTGTTTTCGCACAGGGTAATGGTCCAGCCTTCAAATTTAAAGAAGCTAATAATACGCACAACTTTGGTACTGTTAAAGAAGGAGAGGATGCCGTGTACTCTTTTGAATTTACCAACGTAGGTCAGCAG
>Ga0256900_1000018_pt1 | contig 44796 bp, 39 predicted proteins | sample MC6MC0688MT_FD_190190 | JGI IMG/M metagenome (GOLD analysis project Ga0256900, IMG submission 190190) | Metatranscriptome of enriched soil aggregate microbial communities from Iowa State University, Ames, United States - MC6-MC0688-MT... | ecosystem: Environmental > Terrestrial > Soil >... | reverse complement strand
CGGTAGCAGTAGCGGCAGCAATGGCGAACTTCTTCATGTGGGTCACTCCTGTTTTTTCGAAAGGTCTGCGTAGTAAAAAATTTTTTCGTGCTAGATGGAACCGTCTTCGCTGGTCGCGGCCTTGCCGTTCTCTTTGATGTTGTGAACGAATTCTTTAGCGGGTTTGAAGGCCGGAATCAGGTGCTCCGGAATTTCAACTGCTACGTTTTTCTTAATGTTCCTACCAATTTTAGCCGCTCGCTTTTTAACGATAAAGCTACCAAAACCCCGGATAAAAACGGCTTCTCCCTCTTCAAGAGAATTCTTGACTTCTTTAAAAAAAGTTTCAAGAGTTACCAGCACATCCACTTTTGGGATGCCTGTTTTGTCGGCTATTTTAGCGACCATGTCTGCTTTTCTCATAAATATGATTTAAAAGTCTGAGTTATAAATATGCAAAGTCAAAATAGTTACCCTAATACCATGAATGACTTTACGGAACAAAATTAGTGAAATGAATGAGTTGTGTAGAAGTATTAATGTTAATATGATGTTTTTTATTGTTAAAATCGGTAACAATTAGCTTAATTTTAAGCTAAATCCATTTTTTCGATCTCCTGGCACAGTTCTATAAGCACAGAATTAGTGCTTTTGGGGTGAAGAAAACAAACTAATTTATTATCAGCGCCTTTTTTAGGTTCCTCCTGTAACAGGATGAATCCTTCTGCTTTCAGGCGGGCCATTTCAGCGCGGATATCTGCTACGGCAAAAGCCAGGTGATGGATGCCTTCGCCTTTCTTTTCTATGTATTTTGCAATAGCACTGTCTTCGGCTAAAGCAGCTACCAGCTCCACTTTGGTCTCGCCCGACTGGAAAAAAGCCGTACTTACTTTTTCGCTTTCAACGGTTTCTGTTTTGTAGCTTTTGACCTGTAACAGTTTTTCGAACAAGCCTTTAGATGCTTCCAGATCCTTAACCGCAATACCAATATGCTCTAAGTTTTTAAACATAATGTTTTAATGATAAATATTTCAAATTTTCAAATCAACAAAGCCTATTAAGGCAAAGGTGCAAAACTAATACAAAGGCTGTACTTTTGTATTTTATGTGCTTAAATCTTTTGGTGGCTTGATATATTTAGATTACAATGCAACTACACCCTGTTCTGTTGAGGTGGTGGAGGCGATGTTACCTTATTTTTTAGAAAAATTCGGTAACCCGGCGAGCCGTACCCATGCTAAAGGCTGGCAGGCTGATGAGGCGGTAAAGCAGGCCACCGCTCACCTGGCACAAATGATTAATGCTACACCTGCAGAGATCATTTACACCAGCGGTGCTACGGAAAGTTGTAACTTGGCTATTAAAGGGGTTTATGAACGCTTAAAAGCTTATGGCAATCATATCATCACCTGCAGTACCGAGCATAAAGCAGTGTTGGATACCTGCGCGCACCTGGAACAACTGGGTGCCCGGGTTACTTACCTGGACGTGGACAGGACCGGTAATATTGCCTTAAACGATCTTGAGGCTGCTATTACAGAGCAGACTATTTTAATTGCGCTCATGCATGCCAATAACGAGACCGGTGTGATCCACCCGGTAGCGGAAATCGGGAAAATAGCGAGGGAAAGAAAAATATACTTCTTTTGTGATGCCACCCAGGCTGCGGGGAAGCTGAGCATAGATGTGCAAAGGGACCAGATTGATCTGTTGGCCTTAAGTGCCCATAAATTTTACGGACCTAAAGGAGTAGGCGCTTTATACATCAACCGCAAAGTGCCCCGGGTGCAGCTGGTGGCGCAGATAGACGGCGGAGGGCATCAAAACGGGTTCCGGAGCGGAACCCTGAACGTACCAGGAATCGTGGGTATGGGAAAAGCAGCGATGCTGTGCAAGACAGAGCGACACGCAGAAGAAATGGTCCGGATTGAAGCCTGGCGGGATGAAATTGAAGCGGGGTTGTTAACGATTCCTGGTTCGTTGATCAATAGTGCAGGTGCGAAAAGATTACCCAATGTGATCAATATTGCTTTCACAGGTATCAAAGCGGAGCGCCTGGTGAGTAAGTTAAATGATGTCATCGCTTTTTCGGTCGGGTCAGCCTGTACTTCAGCGCAGCAAAAAGCCTCGCATGTATTACAGGCTATGCGGATTGATAAAGAGGTACTTGAAGGGTCGGTAAGGTTAAGCCTGGGCAAAATGCTGCGGGCAGAAGAGGTCCCATTAATTATGCAACAATTTAAGCAGGCGGTTACCGCACTGCAACAGTAAAAATAGTTTAATAAAATGATATACATTACAGATAAAGCCGTAGAGCGCGTATTACAGATCCAGAAAGAAGAAAGCCTGGAAAAGAATTTTTTTGTGCGCGTAAGTGTAGTAGGGGGTGGCTGTTCGGGGCTTTCCTACAAATTGGATTTTGACAACCAGTCGCAGCAGGGCGACCAGGTATTTGTAGATAAAGGGATTACCCTGGTAACGGATATCAAAAGTTTCCTTTATTTATGTGACACTACCCTGGATTATTCTGATGGACTGGACGGTAAGGGCTTTCATTTTGTGAATCCTAACGCAGCCAGGACCTGCGCCTGTGGTGAAAGCTTCTCCGTATAAGGAGCTGTCTTTTTATTCCATCAAATCGACTTTGTTTAGCTTTAATCCCTTAATTTTGCTAAAATTTTTTTGAGGGCTTAAAGAAAATGAACAGTGTAGTGCAAGTTTCAGAAAACAACGAACAAATAAGGCCATCCAAGCTAAAAGATTACTTCACCCTGGCGAAGGCGAATCTTAGTTTTATGGTGGTTTATTCCAGTCTTATCGGGTATTATTTTGCGCCCGGAGTCCTTTTTTCTATTAAGGAGGCCCTGATCCTGGCGATAGGCGGTAGCCTCATCACGATCAGTGCCAACATCATCAACCAGATCATAGAAAAGGAGAGTGACAAATTTATGCGCCGTACGCAAAACCGCCCGCTACCGGGAGGGCGCATCGGGGTTACGGAAGCCTGGATCATTGTTTTTGTTACCGGTACGCTGGGTGTTGTGGGCATCAGCTTTTTCTTCAACTTTTTTGCCGGTATGCTGGGTTTATTATCGCTGTTGCTCTATGGCTTCGCGTATACGCCCATGAAAAAGATCCACCCTATAGCTACTTTCATCGGCGCTATTCCGGGTGCTTTACCCCCATTAATTGGTTGGGTTGCTGCTACCGAGAGTTTATTTGCCTGGTCCGACATAGGCGGCTGGTCTTTATTCCTGATTCAATTCTTCTGGCAGTTTCCACACTTCTGGGCGATAGCCTGGCTTGGATATGATGATTATGTAAAGGCAGGTATCCGCATGCTGCCGACAACAGGCGGTGAGAAATCCAGGCAGGCGGGTTTGCAAAGTATGTATTATTGCCTGACCCTGATCCCGATAAGTATGTTACCCTATGCGGTCAACCTGACAGGTACGATGTCTTTGTACTTAGTCATTGCTTTAGGCGCTGCTTATTTTACCGCTTCTGTCCTTTTTTATACCCGTAGTGATAATTCCAGTGCAAAAGGATTGATGTATTCTTCCTTTTTCTATTTGCCTTTGTCATTACTGGCACTGCTCTACGATAAAATTTAATCTAGATAATTTCCTGAATAATGGATACAATCAATTCAACAGAATTCATGCAAAAAGATATGCCTAAACAGGCGCCCACCCGGAAAGTGAACCCCCAAAAGTTCGCCATGTGGTTTGCAATCGGGAGCATTACGCTTACGTTTGCCGGCTTTACTTCTGCCTACCTGGTAAGGCAGGGGCAGGGTATGTGGGAATCTTTTGAGATGCCGGCTATTTTCTACTATTCTACCGTAGCGATCTTAATCAGCAGCCTTACTTATTTACTGGGTCTGAGCGCGTTTAAGAAAGAGCATTATGGCAATTATAATATTATGATGCTGCTTACCCTGGCTTTAGGCATTACTTTTATGGTACTGCAGTTTATGGGTTTTAAGGAGCTATATGCGCAAAATATCCGGATCAATGGTAATGTCAGCAATTCTTTCTTCTTTGTGATTGCCGGCGCCCACCTTTTACATATCCTGGGGGGTGTAGTTGCTTTGATTATTGTATTGATCAGGAATGCGGTAATCGCAAAAGAAAAACGCAAAGCAACAGGCCTGGAGATCCTGGGAACCTATTGGCATTTTATCGATATTCTATGGCTTTATCTCTTCATCTTTTTGATGATGAATCGTTAAGGGAAAAGGGTTTCAGCAGATTACAATAAAAAATATTTTAACAAAAATATTAGTTAATTGAAATTCCTTTGCTAAATTGCACTCAATTTATAATAATCTTGGGTAATTATACACATAATTAAACTGTTTTTACAAAATTATGACACAATCCGGTGCACAAGCTAAGGCCTCAGTCTGGAACGGCGGCCAGTCACCTTTTAAGGTGAGTTACGGAAAAATGATGATGTGGTTTTTCCTTTTAACGGATGCTTTAACCTTCAGTGGTTTATTGGCATCTATGGGTTCAAGCCGTTTCTTACATGACATATGGCCTGATCCGAACCACGTATTCCACTCCGTACCATTTTTCTCTAGTTGGGATGCTCCTTTGGTGTTTGTAAGTTTCATGACCTTTGTGCTGATCGTATCTTCTGTAACGATGGTATTGGCAGTACATGCGGGGCATTGTAACGATCGTAAAGGGGTGATCAAATGGATGCTTTGGACCATCATCGGTGGTGTTATCTTCCTGGCTTGTCAGGCATGGGAATGGACGCACTTATACCACGCAGGCGCCTGGTGGGGATCTCATCCAAGCCTGGAGGCAACTCCTGTATCACAGTTCGGGCATTATTTTAATACCCATAAGCCCCTGGTAACGGAAACACTGGCCAACAATCCGGAAATGGCATTGAGCGCTACGCATGATTTTTTCAACTACTTCTTTACGATTACCGGTTTCCACGGTTTACACGTAACTTCAGGTGTTGTTTTAAATATCATTATCCTGTTGAACGTAGTGAATAATACTTACGAGCACAGAGGTCACTATGAAATGGTGGAAAAAGTTGGTTTGTACTGGCACTTTGTAGACCTTGTTTGGGTATTCGTATTCACTTTCTTCTACCTGTTGTAATCGTAGCAGTACTACTGATAAAATTGATTTTTAAATTAAGAACTCATTAGAAATATGTCTCATCATCATCATAACGCAAACGATCTAATTCACCTTTACGAGGGAGATCAGTCTAAATTGTATTCCGGTGTTTTAGCACATCATGAAGATATTCATTCGGGGGAGAGCAAAGCAAAAGTTAAGAAGATATTGAAAATTACTTTGCTGCTTACCATCATCACTATTTTCGAGGTAGCGGTTGGTTTAATACTATTTAAAAGCAACCCGGATATTTCCAAAATGGTGATCCATTTGAGTATTATTGCTTATTTCATTATCCTTACGATGCTTAAAGCATTTTATATTGTAAAAGTGTTCATGCACCTGGGTGATGAAACAAAAATGTTTGCCAAATTTATTCTTACGCCCCTGGTATTGATTTTATGGTTAGCTACTGTATTATTGGTAGAGTCTGTGTATCACTTAAGAATCAGTGAAACCTTCGGACACATCGTAGAATCAGTTTTGGGTAACCATAAGCCATAGTGTAAATAATGCTTTCAAAAAGAAAATCAAAAGGTTTTTTAATAGGAATTGCGGTGGCTATTTTGCTTCCGCTTTCTTTTTTTCTGTATTACAATGATTCGGTAACGCATGCGATCAAAATACCGAAATTTTATCGGCCCGTAGCTGTCGATAGTCATGAAGTAAAAGGAAAAATGCAATACGATACTACCTTTCATCAACTGAATGGTATTAAGCTGGTCAACCAGCTGGGGCAGGAAGTAGATCTTAATAAAGACCTGAAAGGAAAAATATTGCTGATCAATTTTTTCTTTACCCGTTGCCCGAGCGTATGCCCGATGCTGACGGACCATATCAGTGTAGTCCTCAAGTCCTTCAATAAGAAGAATACAGATATTGTACAGTTTATTAGTATTTCTGTTGACCCGAATGATTCGGTACCGGCTTTAAGGGCTTATGCCGATAAGTATACAACACAGCATGATCGCTGGTGGTTCCTGACCGGGAATAAAGACAGTATTTACAACTATGCTAAGAATGAACTGGGATTGAAGCTGGAAGCGGAAACCCCGGAAGATTTTATCCATTCACAACAGGTGGTATTAGTCGATTCTTTCCGCAATATCAGGGGCTATTATGATGGTCTTGATGTGAATAGTATTTCTAAAGTGGGCGATGATATCATCCTTTTAAAGCTGGAAAAACGTAAAAAGAAATAGCAGATGCAGGGAGCAATTAAAAAAAATGACAAGAAGGCCAAGATCCTTATTTACCTGGTTTCCGTGGTGATTTTTGGCGCAGTGGTATTGCTGGATAGCAAAGTACTTAAGGTACCTTATCCGTTTGAATTTGATGTACATAATTTTGCTGCGTTCAATGCAATCGTCAATAGCCTGGTTGCAATATTATTGGTTGCGGCCTTAGTAGCTATCAAGAACAAGAATATTAAGTTACATAAGAACCTTATCTTAACAGCAATTATCTGTTCGGTTCTGTTTTTGGTATCTTACATCTGCCATCACTTATGGGCTGGTGATACTAAATATGGCGGCGAAGGTTTGATCCGCTATGTGTATTATTTTATTTTAATCACGCATATTGTACTGGCCGCGGTTATTCTTCCGTTTATATTGTTTACAGCATACCGTGGGTTGATTGGTGAAAACGATCGTCATCGCAAACTGGCCCGCTACACCTGGCCGCTTTGGTTTTATGTATCGGTAACCGGCGTTGTGGTTTACCTGATGATTTCTCCCTATTATACCTAAGAAAAATTTGTCCATAAGCGGGAAATTTTCGAAATTGCTGTATGCTGGTTAGCAAATAGAGATTTAAAGTAAATTATACACTATCATGGAAATGGAGCATAGACCCTGGGGTGAATTTTATGTATTAGAAGATGCCCCTACGCATAAAGTAAAGAGAATTGTAGTAAAGCCCGGCGCAAGATTGAGTTACCAGTATCATAATCATCGTTCCGAGATCTGGACGGTGATCGATGGGGAAGCTACGGTAACACTGGATGGAGCCATAACGGTATTAGGACCTTCAGAAGTATTCAGAGTGCCGCAGGGAGCGAAGCATCGCCTGGAGAATAAAGGAAGTGTGCCTTTAACGATTATAGAGATACAATACGGGACCTATTTCGGGGAGGATGATATCATCCGGCTTGATGATGATTATAACCGGCAATAAACAAGTAACTTATTTAAAAAGCCCGCTATCAGATGGATAGCGGGCTTTTTTATTCCGGATCATTTAGAAAGCGGGCAAAAAAATACGGAAGCGAATAATTTCGCTTCCGTATTTTTTATTACCTATCAGGAATTATTATTTCTTAATAGTGAATTTGCTGGTTGCTCTTTGGCTACCTGCAGTTAATTCGATTGCGTAAACGCCATTTGCTAACTGAGTTAAGTCCATTTTGAACGCTTGCTCACCAGCAGCTTGTTTACCATAGTTTTGAGTGTATACTACACGACCTACAAGATCCGTAACTTTTACCGCTACTTCAGTTGCAGCTGCAATAGTGTGCTTGAAGTTTACAGAACCATTAGAAGGGTTAGGGTAAACATTTAAAGCTTCCGCTTTGTTAGCAAACAGATCTTTCAAAGAAGATGGCGTACCTAAGATATAGCTTCTGTTACCAGTAGTGTTATTTCCGGTTAAAGCACCATCACCATCTGGATTAGAGTTGTCTACGCCCGGGTCATTAAATAATTCACCGTTATTGTCCCAACCATAACCTTCCAGTAAAAGGTAGTTAGTATCATTATCCCAGAAATAGTTGATTAAAGTATCATCATTACCAAGATCAATATAGCTGTTTTTGGTAACAGTATGCTCGTAGTTGTAAGATTGGCCTGCAGGTATAGATAAACCTGTTACTATGTTTGGCATCCAGTATAAAGATAAGTTACCGCCAGATTCTTGTAAAATGGTATAACCGCGATTCCACATCAGGATCGTATCTGTAGCCGCTACAGCATCCGTACCACTATTGCTGATTTTGATAGTAAAAGTAAAGTCACCGTTAGCAGCAACATTAGGGTGTGTAGATAATTCCGCAGGATTGGTAATTTCAAATCCCAGGTCAACATTTTTTTGAGCAAAAGCTCCAACCGCACAAGCAGCAATAACTGCTACCGAAGTAAAAATTTTTTTCATTGTCTCTTCTAATTTTTTATGTTTAGGGGGCGAATCTAACCCAAATTATAAATACAGCCAAATCCTGGAGTTAATTTTCCATTACTTTAACTTATAAATAAGCCCCAAAGTGAACCAGCGACCAGGTAAAGGCACTACTCCCGATTCTATATATTTAATATCAAACAGGTTGTTGACATCGGCATCTATCTGGAACCTTTTCACCTGGTAGCCTAGTCTCAGGTCTGTAAGTACATATTGTTTGCGGCCATAGCCATTGAGCGGATTACCGGCATTCCATCTTTGCTGGTAACGGTTATGAACACCGATAGTAAAGTGTTGGTATAGGGTGGCATTTATTCTAAGTACTGCCTGGTGCTTTAATGCATTTACGGCGTACTGAGACATCCAGCCCTGCTTGTTTTCATCTGTTATGCTGCCTATTTTAGGATGGAGGAAGGTATAGCCGGCATAGATATTCAGTAGCACCTGGTTAAAGGTTTTGCCATAACCGGCATCCAGGTGAACGCCCTGGTTATCCAGGCTGGTGAAATTCTGCGCCGTCCAGGGACTGGCAGTATCCGGCCGCACCCAGTCAATGAAATCCCGGCCGTTTTTTAGAAAAACAGAAGCATTGGCATACCATTCATTTTTCCGGTACTTTAAACCAGCTTCATAGCCGATCATATATTCAGGGTTGAGGAACTCATTACCCTGGTTGCCCGGTCCTTTATAATAAAGGTCGGTAAAAGTAGGTAACCTTTGGCCATATCCTGCATTGGCAAAAGCACGCAGCTCAGGGTTAACCTGGTAGCCGATATCTATGCCGGGGTAAACATTAAAGCCGTAAACGGAATTTTGATTGACATAAGCGCCCAGGTTAATATCCAGCTTTTCCTTCCATTGGTATTGATATTCCAGGAATGCGCCATAGTTCATGCGGCTATGATCTTTAAGATTGGTACTTTTTATTTGCTCACTGCGCACATTCAGTCCCACTACAATATTACCAAAGCCAGTACTAAAAGTATTGTCCAGGCTGGCATCAATGGTATGGGTACGGTGTTTATTCTGGCTCACCTCGGGCCTTTGCCTGATATATACATAATGATCGTAGCCGTTCCGGTAATTTACAGAAGGACGCAAAGTCCAGTGCTCGCTGATGCGCACGGGTGCGCGCAGAGCCAGGTAGCTGGCGTTTACTTCTTCTGTTGCATTTTTATCCCCCGGGGCGGCATAAAAGGCATTGGCGCCAAAATCGCTGTTGGCTACGCCGCCTAAAAGTTCCAGGCTTGCATTTTTGCTCAGCTGGCCTTTACCAGTGTAAAGTACCTTTGTGTTTCTATAGGCGGTGTTGTAGCGGTAGCCATTACCCTGCTCCCAACTGGCACCCACCAGGTGTTGCCAGTTACCGGTATTCATTTGGCCTACCAGCTGCGTACCGAAGCCGCCATACATATTGCCGGTGGTATCGTCATTCCGGAAAGAAGAGCCGGTATAAAGTCTTGCCGAAAATGTGTTGCCTTTATCTTTTTTAGTGACGATATTAATAGCGCCCATCAGGGCATTAACGCCGTAGATGCGCGCTGCTGCTCCTTTGATGACTTCAATACGTTCGATAGCGTCGATCGGGATGGGTAGGTTCATCATATTATGCCCGGTCTGCGGATCGCTTGCTTTAAAGCCATTGATCAGTACCAGCGTCTGGTCAAAGGTGCCGCCGTCAATGCCAATATCTGCCTGGCTGCCGTTAGGGCCTTTTTGTCTTACATCGACCCCCGCAATATAGGCAAGCAAATCATTTACCGATTTTGCGGGTATCTGAGCAATCTGTTGCGCGGTAAGGATCTGTATATTGCGGTTTTGTTTCTTAAAAGGTATTTGCAATTTATCTGAAAGCACGACGATGTCTTCCAGTTGCTGATTGGTACTATCCGCCTGTGCCAAAGCACTTAGGCCAGAGCTGCACAATAAGGGTAAGGAAAGTAAAAATTTCTTCATCTATACTAATTTTCTTTTATTTCAATAACTGAAAAGCGCCGCGAATGTAGGCTGATTGCAATAAAAAATGCAAGGTTGATTGTCATTTTTTTGCGTTAGATATTTATAGGTGTAAATTATAGCGTTTAAAGAAAAGAGTGCATCAGGTTAAGTAACTTTCTACAGGCAATCAAAAGTTGCCTTGATGTTGAAACGCTACCTTTTAAGCCTTAATCTGTTAAGTTTTTATCAATCCTGATTTATATCATTTCTTTTCTTTGGCGATTTGTCTTAATTTGTAATTAATAAAAGCATCTAAAACAATTTTTATGCATACGATACTTGTTCCTGTAGATTTTTCAGTCACATCTTTAAATGCTGCCCGCTATGCGGTGCGGATGAGCCGGCAACTGAAGGCCCAAAAACTGATCCTGTTTCATACCTACGGTGGTTCCTACCAGATCTTAGACCAGGGTGCCGAAGTCGTTTACGAAACGACTAAAGTGCTTTTGGAAAATATGAAAGAAGAGCTGAATGCTTTGCAGCAGGAGCTGAACGAGATTGCCCCGGCAAACCTGGAAATAGATAATATTGTTTCTGACGGCTTCCTCATGGAAGAGGTGCTGGACCTGATCGGGAAAGAAAATATAGGCCTTATCGTAATGGGCATTACGGGTAAAAATACCATTGAGCAAAAACTGATCGGAAGTAACACCTACAGGCTGGCCAGCGAATCGCCGGTGCCGGTACTGATCGTGCCTTCAAAAGCCGATTTTACCCGGGTAAACAATGTGGCCTTGTCGCTTAAGTTCAGAACCGGCATGATGGAGGAAACACCCTACCAGGAGATAAAATATATGTTGCGGGAATTAGGAGCCCAGTTGACTATCCTCAATGTGGCAGATGATGACTACAGGACCCTGCCGGCGGATATTCAATCCGGAGTTACGGCCAGTCACCAGATGTTTGACGATATCGAGGCCCATATCGTTTACCTGGGCAATGAAAATGTAGTGCCTTCAATCGTAGAATATGTCAGTGATAATAATATCCAGCTGTTGATTGCGGTAACCCATAAGCATGGCTTCCTGCAGTCCCTGTTTAAGGGTTCGGTGACCAAGCAATTAGCATTTCATACCGATGTACCATTAATGGTATTCCGGGCACATGAAGACTAAAAAATAATCCCCGCAGTAGCTCGCTCTGCGGGGATTATTTTTTAAGGGTAAATCATTATTGTGTTTTTCCCTTGTAGAAAATCTTATACATATTCTGCCCGAAGCGATATTGTAATACATCATAATCCAGGCGCCATTCTGCCACCTGGGCATTGGTCACATCATATACTTCTCCATCCGAGAACATACGGATCATACCGGCAGTATTGGTATACACCAAGGAGTTATACTGGGCTACATAGTTATTGCCCGGGTGATAAGCGTCCAGGGTATATACTTTTCCTTTATAGAACACTTTAAAATAGCCGCTGGGATCTTTATACGAAACCACGTTGTCTGATACCCGGTAAGATTCAGGCGTGAAATAACCTACTTCCAGCGCTTCTCCTTCGTAATAAATTTTAAAATAACCATCATTGGAAACATAAGCCATTACATTGTCCCCGGCTTTGTAACTTGTGGGTGGGAAATTTTCTATTTCTTCTGTATTGCCGTTATGAAATACTTTAAAAATCCTGTTGGCATCCACATAAGCGACCAGGTTACGACCAACATCAAAGCTGGTCACGGTAAAGTTTTCCTGCTCGATCATCTCTCCGTGATAAAATATCTTAAACCTGTTGGCATAAGTGACGAAAGCGGCGATATTATCGGAAACCTTAACCGAAGGAAGCTGCCCGGCTGCAATACTGGCGCCATCATTAACGGCATTCGTGTCCCTGTTCAGTATATTAGTCGCGCCTAAAAAGCTCTCAATTTCGTAGATTTCACCATTGTAATAAGCTTTGTAAAGAGAACGTATGTTGTCAAAAAATAAAACAACACTATCCCCTACAGAATAGCTGGAAATATAATTGGATAATTTGGTTGACTTGCCATTTTCCCAAACAAACAGGGAGTTGTTGTTGCGGTAGGCTACCAGGTTGTCGGTAATCGTAAAATCAGTGGTAAAGCCCTGGTTGATCTGCTGTACGCCGCCTTTGCTGTATATTTTAAAATTACTTGTATTGTCGATATAAGGGATCGCCACACGGCCGACCTTATATTTTATAGGGATCAGGCTTTCAATCCGGCGTTCTACACCATTGTCCCAGGTCATAAACTGGTTCTGAAAGTTGACAAATGCAGAAACCGGTTGCGCCTGCGACACACCAAATTGTGCTAATACAATTAGGATTACAAAGTAGAGTTGCTTCATATCGGATTAAATTCAGTATCCCGTAAAATTAATGATTTTCTGTTGTTGCGGCCTTTTTTTTGCGGAACAGGTGGTAGACCTGTATCAGGGCAATGATACCATTGGAGATAATTAAAGGATATTTCCAACCTAAGAGGATCCCGTAAATCACAAATAAAACACAGCCGACAAAGTTGATGATCCTTACCCAGCGCAGCTCTCTGGGTATGAAAGAAACTACGAGAATGGCCATGGCCACATATCCAACTACTTCTACAGCGTTATTGTCCATTGATTAAGATTTAACTTATAATGCAGGTAAAATTTCTTCCATTTTAGAGCCGCGGGAACCTTTGACGAGGATGCTGGCATCACCCAGCGGGTGTTCTTCCAGCCACTTTTTGGTCAGGCCTGCATTTTCAAAATAAAGAAAGTTATGGGTCGTCGCTTCAAACTCTTTTCCTACCAGTACTACATTTTCAAAGCCTAAAGCCTGAACCAGGTCCGTCAATGCCTGATGCTCGAACAGGCAGTTCTCGCCCATCTCTTTCATGGCACCCAGGAACAACCATTTTGTTTTCGGGGTCTGTAAAGCGGCCATATTTTCCACGGCCAGCTTCATACTGCTGGGATTGGCATTGTAAGCATCCATGATAATGGTATTACTGCCTTTTTGCAGGAGCTGAGAGCGGCTGTTGGAAGGTGTATAAGCCTCAAGTGCCGCTTTAATCGTGTCTACATCCATACCGAAGTGTGCCCCGATAGCAATAGCAGCGAGGGCATTGGGCAGATTGTAATCGCCTACCAACTGGGTCTGGATCGTGGTTTCCATATGAGCGCTTAATAAAGCAAACTTTAATAGGCCATCTCCGGAAAGTGCTTTGCCGATGTAATGGGCATTGCTGGTCCCGTAAGAGATCTGGTGTACAATACCCTGGGCCATTTCCACCAGGTAGTCCAGGTCGCTGTTGATGAATATCGTACCCTGTATGGCACGGATGTAATCATATAGTTCCCCTTTGGCCCTTTTTACGCCTTCAACACTACCAAAGCCTTCCAGGTGTGCCTTGCCGACATTATTGATCAGGCCATAATTAGGCTCCGCAATCGTACAGTAAAAGGCGATTTCTTTTTCATGATTGGCGCCCATTTCAATGATGGCCATTTCCGCATCTTCTTTGATGCTGAGTATCGTCAGGGGAACGCCGATATGGTTATTTAAATTGCCCGCAGTAGCATAAGTTTTGAACCGCGCGCTCAGTACCTGGTTGACCAGTTCTTTGGTAGTGGTTTTGCCATTGGTACCGGTAATGGCGATGAAAGGAATGTTCAATTGCCGCCTGTGGTGCAGCGCCAACTGTTGCATCGTGCTTAATACATCATCCACAAGAATGCACTGCTCGTTATGAACAGCTGCGGCTTCATCTACGATCGTATAGGCAGCTCCATCTTGAAGGGCCTGCAGGGCAAAATCATTGCCATTGAAACGATCACCTTTTAAGGCAAAATACAGGTCACCCTTTTGGACCTTACGGCTATCCGTTTGAACCGAAGGGTGCGCTTTATAAATTTCGTATAATGCAGAAATGTCCATATTATCTAAACTTAAGTATTGCTTTTTTGAAAATGTAAATGTAGGATATCTTTTGTCGCGGGATTTACTTTAAAGCGCTCATCGCTTCGGATCCCGCAAACCCAGACAATTTTTTTATTGGATTCAAGGACCCATACCTGCTCTTTTTCGTGCTGGGGTATTTTCAGGTCGATCAATAATTTTTTTACTTTCTTCTTCTTCATGCCCATACCGATGGGGTAGAGGTAATCGCCCATACGCCAGGGGCGGAGCAATAAAGGGAAGGTTAATGAACGTGCATCAATATAGGCTTCTGAAGCAACTATCTGCGCAGGTCTCGGCATTTCGGTCACCCGTTTTGATTTAAACGAAAATTGTTCCCTCTGGATATGCGCTACCGGGTCTTCAACCAGTATGTTTTCACTATGATCTGCCTCTATTGGAGTAATGATGAAAAAGTTACGGTCTTTGAGCAAACGGTATTGTTCAAAATCGATGTACCGGCCGGAGTCGCTGTCAATCAGCTGCAGGGCATCCTGTAGCTGATTGGGGCTTAAGCCAAAAGGCTTCAGGAGCTCATAGACGATTGTTGCCAGCGGTTGACAGTGTATCAATTTCCTTAATGGGATGTACAGGTCCTTACCTCTTTGTTCCACTAGTTTTTTCCGGTATCCCTGGATGGACTGTTTATATAGTTGCTCGATCTCCCCGAAACGTAAGCTGTTTTGATAGATCGAGTGCACCGCATTGGGAAATATGTTTTCTATTGCCGGTAAAAGGTCCAGCCGGACTTTATTTCTCAAGTAATCTGTTTTTTGATTAGAGACATCTTCCCGCCAACTTATGTTTTCCTGTTCGGCATAGGCAAGCAGCTCTGTTTTATTAAACGTAAGCAATGGCCTGATGATGCGTCCTTTTTCGGGCAAAATGCCATGTAATCCTTCTATACCGGTACCTTTGAAAAAATTCATCAGCATCGTTTCCACGCTGTCCTGCTGATGATGTGCCGTAGCGATATAGTCGAAATTTAACTCTTTCCTTAAAGTCTCAAACCATTCATACCGGAGCCTGCGTGCCACGATTTGCACATTGCCTGCTTCGGCAACAATGCCTGCAGTATCGAATGTATTCTGGTAATAGGGTACGTCATTAAGCGCGGCCCATTCTTTTACCAGTCGGGCGTCTTGCTCAGAATCCTGCCCTCTTAACTGGAAATTGCAGTGCGCGATCACGAAATCGAACCCGGCCGTGCCATAAGGGCTTTTTGCAAAATATTGCTTTGCCGCGGCAAATAGCTTTGCCATACACATACTGTCGATGCCGCCGCTAACGGCCAGGATTACTTTGGCATACCGCCATTCCTGCTGTTCGAGGTTTGCTGTAAAAGAGTGAAATAAGGTCAAGAGATTGGTTTAAAATTTAGCGGCATAAAGATAGTATTTATGCCCGTTTAAAGCATATTATCAGTACGCAAAAATGTTGGTAATTTTTATAAAGGAAGCTTACAGTTTTTGATTAAGACCATTCATTGCCTCCGCCGGGGTGAGCTGTACATAGTCATTGATAGCTTCAATATAAGTGCATCCCGGGCGGTTTTCCTGCTTAAGCTTTACTGCCATATTGTTCAGTACTTTTTGTACTTTATCACTCAGGTCGGGGCTTTCAATAGCAGCACTCAGCTGACCATTCAGTTCCTGTATCTTTTCTTTCGCTGCTTTTAATACGGGTACATTCTGGCGCATGATATACCATTCTGCAAACTCATGCACATAATAAGAGATCAGCGCTTTGGCTTTAGGAACTTCTTCCTGGCGTTTTTTCAAAGTAGCATCATTGATCTTCGACAGGTCATCTACATTGGCCAGGGTAATCTTATCCCTTAAGCCGAGTTCGGCGCTCACATTATTCGGGATAGAAAGATCTATAATAATTTTATAGGTATCGGATTCTATCATTTCCTGCACGACTATAGGCTGAGGGGCATTGGTCGCTACAATGATGATATTGCTTTGGTTGATCGCTTCCTGCATTTGTGCAAAAGGGATCACGTTGATGCCTAACTCTTCCGCAAAGGCTTTTGCCTTTTCTTCCGTCCTGTTAGTAACCGAGAGATGAAGTTCTTTATTTTCCTGTAAGAGATTTTTGCAGGTGTTCTTCCCGATGTCACCGGTACCGATCACCAGGATTTTCTGCTCTTCCAGCGTTACGGCATGCTCTTTTAAAAACAGGATAGCTGCGTAGGCAACGGATACCGTTCCCGAGCTGAGCTCTGTTTTGCTGCGGATGGCCCTTGAAGATTGTAAAACGGTATTGAAAAGCCGGTCCAGGAAGGAACAGGTAGCGTTACGCTCTTTAGCAAAGCTATGCGCGATCTTCAACTGCCCTACGATCTCATAGTCTCCCAGGATCTGTGAGTCAATGCCTGCAGCTACATTAAACAGGTGTTGTATCGCTGTAGTGGCATTTTTAGTGTACGCAAACTCTTTAAAGGCTTTGAAATCGCCGGTGGTAAACTTGCACATTAACGCGGCCAGCAGGGTGGGGTCTTTAGCGATGCCGTAGACCTCTGTGCGGTTGCAGGTGGATAATACAAACAGAGAAGACACACCATAATCTGCTGCGGATTCAAGCATTTGCTCATACATAGTTGTATTAATCGCAAAGCGGCTCCTGAACTCTACAGTAGTATTATGGTAGCTGATTCCAATACACCAAAAAAACGGTAAGCTGTTTTTTTCTTCTAATAGCATCATAACTCAAGGTCAATCTCAATCTGACTGCGCGTTGGCAAAGATACACCTTCTGGATTACACCGGGAAGTCTTATTGTCATAGTATTGTCATATAGGCGTATTGGTATTCGGTATGGCTGCAAACAGGCTTATGGGTGAAATAATACCCTAACTTTGCTTCCTCTAAAAAGAACATACGTTTTATGGCAAAAAAAGGTTTGATTTTAATGAACTTAGGCTCTCCGGACAGTACTTCGGTGAAGGATCTGAAGAAGTATTTAACGGAATTCCTGATGGATGAAAGAGTGATTGACAAACCTTATTTACTAAGAAGTATTTTGGTGAAATTAATAATCGTCCCGTTCCGATCGCCTAAATCTGCGGAGGCTTATGAGCAGATCTGGTGGGAAGAAGGTTCTCCATTGGTGATCTTGACGGAAAGACAGCGGGCAGCGCTTAGCGAGCAGGTAGACATGCCGATCAGCATCTCGATGAGATATGGCAATCCTACACCAAGGGCGGCCTATGAGGCATTATTAAAAGCCGAGCCAGACCTGGAAGAGGTAATCCTGTTTCCATTATACCCCCATTATGCCATGAGCAGTTATGAAACAGCGGTAATTCATATGCAGGAGGCGAAGAAGGCATTAGGCTATTCCTTTAACCTGAAAGTTGTACCGCCTTTTTATGAGCACCCGGCTTATATACACGCCCTGGCGGAAAGTATGCGGCCACACCTGCAGGGTGATTTTGACCAGCTATTGTTCAGCTATCATGGTATCCCGGAGCGCCACATCACTAAAGCAGACCCCTCGGGTAATCACTGCTTGCAGGAACGTGACTGCTGTTCTGTAGCAAATCCGGCACATAATACCTGCTACCGTCACCAGGTCACGCGCACTACCCAGCTGGTAACGGAAGCGCTGGGATTGGATAAGAGCCGGGTGCAGCAGGCTTATCAAAGCCGCCTGGGCCGCGATCCCTGGCTTACGCCGAGCACACAGACCGTAGTACCGGAAATGCCGGCTAAGGGGATCAAAAAGCTTAAAGTGGTTTGCCCTTCCTTTGTAAGCGACTGCCTGGAAACGCTGGAGGAGATTGAACTACGGGCTAAGGAAGAATTTTTAGAATTGGGGGGAGCGCAGTTCGATTATATTCCCTGCATGAATACGCAGGAGGTGTGGATAAAAGCCATGGCTGAATTAATCCAAACAGCCCGGTAATTTTTTAATAGTATAGTGTGTAAAGATGAGCATTAAATATTCGGTCCTGGACCTGGCAACCATTGTTAAGGGTGATAATATTCAAAAAACATTTGACAAATCAGTATTGGCCGCACAACATGTGGAAGCCTTAGGGTACACCCGCTACTGGTTTTCGGAGCATCATAATTTTCCTAACGTGGCCAGCGCTGCCACTTCTTTATTAATCGGTCATGTGGCCGGTCAGACCAAAACGCTGCGGATTGGTTCGGGTGGTATTATGCTGCCTAATCATAGTACCTTATCGGTAGCCGAACAGTTCGGGACCCTGGACGGGCTTTATCCCGGGCGTATCGACCTGGGCCTGGGCCGTGCGCCGGGAACGGATATGCATACCGCCAGTATACTCAGAAGAGGTCAGTTGGAGCAGCATTATGATTTCGAAGGGCATATTGCAGATTTAAGGAAGTACATGAGTACGGATAATGAGCAGGCTACGGTACGTGCTATTCCGGGAGAAGGGGCTGATGTGCCTTTATATATATTGGGCTCTTCAACGGATAGTGCTTTTTTAGCGGCTAAGCTCGGCCTTCCTTATGCCTTTGCCGCACATTTCGCACCGGGGCAACTGGAAATAGCGATGCGGATCTATGAAGAACACTTTGTGCCTTCGGCGGTATGTAAAGAACCCTATAAAATGGTCTGTATTAATGTGATGGCAGCAGATACGGATGATGAAGCACATTTCTTATCCTTATCACATTTCCAGGCCTTTATTAATATACTGACCGATAACCGGCAACCATTGCTGCCGCCGGAGGAAACCACCCTGGATAATTTGCCGCAGGAAGCATTGGTACACCTGAACCGGATGGCGGCCAGGACGTTTGTCGGCAGTAAAGCAACCCTGAGCCAAAAGTTAAGCGAATTTGTTGGCGACCTTAAGCCTCATGAAATTATTGTCTCCGGGAATATTTACGATTTCGAAGCTAAATTGAAATCATATACTATTGCCAGCGAAATTTTTAAAGATTTTTAATCCTTCAAACAACTACTTTAATAAGTACTTAATAATTCCATAACAATTAGTTGCTTTTTTGGTAATATTAAGTTCAAACCTTTGCACGCATAATTAAAAAGAATATCCTAACCAATTATTTATGCGTACTTCATTAACTGCAATAGCTCTGGTGGCCACCACCGCGGCTTATGCGCAAACTGCTACAAGCAGAGTTTCAGGTGTTATCTCTGATGCCAAACTCAATGAAACCCTTATCGGAGCCAGTATTTATGCAAAAGACAGCACAGACCCTAAGGTAGCTTATGCCGTAACGGACATTGATGGTAAATACGAACTTGAGCTTAAACCAGGCGCTTACACTCTGGTAGTAGAGTATGTAGGTTACCAGACCAAAGAAATTAAAGACGTTGTGGTTGCCGATAATAAGCCAATCGAAGCGCTCAACATTTTAATGGATGAAACGAAAAGTGATGAACTGGAAGGTGTTGTAGTAGTAAGTTCTTATAATAAAGAGAGTGTTAATTCACTGTTCAGTACGCAGAAAAATGCGGCATCCGTATCTGATGGTATTTCTGCGGAGATGATCAAGCGCACACCGGATAAAAACACCGCAGATGTATTGAAACGGGTAAGCGGTACTACAATCGTTGATAATAAGTTTGTAATTGTAAGGGGCTTGAGCGACCGTTATAACACTGCCCTGGTGGATGATGCTGTATTACCAAGTACCGAGCCCAACCGTAAGGCTTTCTCTTTTGATATCATTCCTTCTACGGTAATCGATAATATTATTATTACAAAAGCGGGAACCCCTGATTTACCGGCCGACTTCGCCGGCGGTGTCATCAACGTACTGACCAAAGAAGTACCTAATGATAACTTCAATACCATCAGCATAGGTACAGGTATGAACACCGCATCTACTTTCAAGGATTTTAAAACCGGTTATAAAAGCAGCACGGATATCTTAGGATTTGATAATGGCCGCCAGTTACCCAAAAATTTTCCTTCTGATAAAGATATTCAAAAAGGTCCTTTAAGCCCGCAGAAAAGTGCAGAATACCTTTCTATGTTAAATAATGATTATTCAATCAATAACAGGAAAGCTATGCCTACCGCGAATATACAGCTGGGCATGGGCCGCGTTTATCCTTTAGGTAGCGGCAAGAAATTTGGCTTTTTTGCTGCGGCGAACTATAACCACAGTGAAAACATCCGCCCGAATGTGCTGCGCCAGTATGATGACTTCAATTATAACGATAATATTTACAACTATTCTACCAGCTTAGGTGGGGTGTTTAATATGGGTTATTATTATGGTAAAAGTAAAATCAGCTGGAAGACCTTATTCAACCGCAACTTCGATGATAATCTGCTGGTGCGTGAAGGTACGAATACAGGCCGTTCCAGTGATATCAACTATTACGCATTTGACCTGGTTCAGAAATCATTGTTTAAAACAACCCTGGCAGGAGAGCACCAGGTAGGTAAAAAGAATAAACTAAACTGGTTAGCTTCTTATAACTATATCAGCAATAACCAACCGGATCAAAAGAAAGTATCTTATGGTAAGCTGAGCGGAACCAGCCAGGATTTTACTGCCGACTTGGGTACTTTAGGTAAAGCAAACAACCGTTTATTCTCTAAATTAGGAGAGTCCATTGTCAATGCAAATGTTAACTATTCTATCCCGGTTGACCTGTTTGCAAAATCTACCGTAAAGGTGGGTGCTTTCGGCCAATACAGGTATCGTGATTTCTCTAACCGTTATATCGGCGCCGTTTACAACCTGGCTATTCCTGAAAGTGCTAAAGCAAGTCCGCTGGATCAACTATTCTCCCCTGAAAACATCAATAATCATTACTTCGACTTAGCAGATCAAACCAATGAGCAAGATGCTTACACGGCTTCTTCTATCACAAGTGGTGCTTATGCTATGATGGATAACAAAATCAATGAAAAGTTGAGATTGGTGTGGGGTGCCAGATTTGAAGCGTATAAAACCGACCTGAGTACCGCTACTAAAAAGCAAGTAGATGAGTTCTGGTGGGATGTGTTACCTTCTGCGAACTTAACTTACGCGGTAAATGATAAAGCTAACTTCAGGGCATCTTACTTTAGAAGCCTTGCCCGTCCTGAGTTCCGGGAGTTAGCATTGATGTCTTACTATGATTATGAGTTGAGCGCTAACTTCAACGGTAACCCAATGTTGCAACGCACGACAATCAATAACTTTGATATTAAGTATGAGTATTTCATCACCCCGGGTGAGATCATCTCCGGTTCTGTATTCTATAAAACATTCAATAACCCGATCGAGCAAAGATTAGCGGGAGGTAACAGTGCTTATGACATCACTACCGTAAACTTCCCGACTGCAAGAAATATCGGGGTTGAATTTGAGATCCGTAAAAAATTAGGATTCTTAGGTTCCGAATTCCTGGATCAGTTCACGGTATATGCGAATGTTGCTTACATCAATTCCAGGATGAACCTGGACCCGGTTAGGTACATTAATAATATTGAGTCTTCCAGCAGGCCATTGGCTGGTCAGTCCCCTTATATGGTGAATGCAAGCCTTTCATACCAGTCGGTAAATAAGAAGCTGAATGTAACGGCAAGTTATAATGTATTTGGTCAGAGGATCTATTTAGTAGGAGATAAGCGTTTTGGTGATGTTTATGAGTCTCCAAGAAATGTTTTAGACTTCCAGGTAGCTTACCAGGTGAGCGAAAGAAGTGAGTTCAAACTGAACGTAAGAGATATCCTGAACAATCCTTATCGTTTCTATTTTGACCAGGACGTTGATGGTAAATTTGGGGGTTCTGCATTCCAGGATGGCCGCATCCAGGCTAATAAAGACTGGATATTACAAGAGTACAGACCGGGTACTAACATCTCTCTGAACTATACCTACAAGTTTTAATCGATAAATTTTCAATTTTTATAGTTAAAAAATAAAACGGCTGCAGCTCTGCAGCCGTTTTATTTTTCTGCAGGGCTTAATTTTATTATTTTTGGACTTCCATCTGATTATTGAAACAATAAAGTAGTAGACCACTTGGCGACATTGAATTTTGGTGAAGCAGCACTGCAGACCTCTGTAGAGTTCCTGAAAGGTATCGGCGCTTTCAAAGCTGTATTGCTGCAGAAAGAGCTGGGTATTTTCAATTTCAATGATCTGCTTCATTATTTTCCCTATCGCTACCTGGATACGACACAGGTGCAATCCATAAGCTCCTTACAGCCCGACCAGGAATGGGTGCAATTGAAAGGAATCATTATGAACTTCCAGGAACATGGCACCGGGTTTAAGAAGCGGCTTACCGCTACTTTATATGATCCCAGCGGGCAGCTGGAACTGGTCTGGTTTCAGGGTATCAGTTATGTGACCAAAAATATCCAGGCAAATACGGCCTATTCCGTTTTCGGAAAACTCAGCTTTTTCAATGGTTTCCCTACTATTACCCATCCCGAACTGGAAAAAGTACAGGTGGGAGCTAATGATAAAACCGAAACCATGTTGCCTACCTATAGCGTCACCGAAAAGCTAAGGGCAAAAGGGATTACCAACCGGAATTTTGCGAAGATCACCCAGGGCTTATTTTCAAAAATACAGCCTTATGATGTCTATGAGACATTACCACAGTCCTTACTCCAGCACTATGGGTTGATGGGCCGCTTCGAAGCCCTTAAGCAAATACATTTCCCGGTAAATGCAGATGCACTCTCGCGGGCAAGGCACCGCTTGAAATGGGAAGAGCTATTTATTGCCCAGCTGAAGATCAGCCAGAGCAATCTGCGTAATAAAAGCCAGGCCGGGTTTTCGTTTCCGAGTATCGGTAATGTCTTTAATGACTTTTATGAAAAATACCTGCCCTTTCCCCTTACTAATGCACAGAAGCGGGTAGTTAAGGACATACGCACGGATACTTTAAGGGGCAGGCAGATGAACCGCTTAGTGCAGGGCGATGTAGGTAGCGGTAAAACGATTGTCGCCTTACTGAGTATGCTGATGGCACTGGATAATGGCTTTCAGTCCTGTATGATGGCACCGACGGAGATACTGGCACAGCAACATTTTGAAGGCATCAGTAAACTACTGGAAGATATGCCGGTGAATGTAGTCTTGCTAACAGGTTCCGTAAAAGCAAAACAAAGAAAACCTATTATGCAAGGGCTCGCCGATGGGACGGTGCACATTGTAGTGGGCACCCATGCGCTGCTGGAAGATAAAGTAGTTTTTAAAAACCTGGGGCTGGCTGTGATCGATGAGCAGCACCGCTTTGGGGTAGGGCAGCGCGCCAAGCTCTGGCAGAAAAACAGTTTACCACCGCATATCCTGGTGATGACCGCGACGCCGATACCCAGGACCTTAGCCATGACTATTTATGGTGACCTGGATGTTTCTGTAATTGATGAATTACCGCCTGGCCGTAAGCCTATTATTACGATGCATCGCTTTGATCATTACCGGCCTAAGGTAATGGACTTTATACGGCATGAAATCTCGAATGGCCGGCAGGTTTATATCGTCTATCCTTTGATTGATGAAAGCGAGAAGATGGAGTATGAAAGCCTGATGGCGAACTATGAGCAGGTGAAAACCCATTTTCCTGATCCCCGGTATAATGTGGCTATGGTACATGGCCGGCAGGATCCCGGAGATAAGGAACGCAATATGCAACGCTTCATAAAAGGGGAAGCGCATATCCTGGTAGCCACTACAGTAATCGAAGTGGGGGTAAATGTGCCTAATGCATCCGTTATGCTGATCGAAAGCGCCGAGCGCTTTGGCCTTTCCCAATTGCACCAGCTGCGGGGAAGAGTAGGGCGCGGGAGTGAGAAGTCCTATTGTATTTTATTAACTTCAACGGAGCTCTCCAAAGAAAGCCGGCAGCGTATGAGTATCATGACGCAGACTTCAGACGGTTTTGTGATTGCGGAAGAAGACCTGAAGATGCGCGGTCCCGGGGATATGTATGGTACCCGGCAAAGCGGTGCTTTGGATTTTAAGATCGCTGATATCGTGCAGGATGCGGCACTTGTAGAAGCTACGAAAGTAGCCGCAGAGCAGCTGTTGACGAATGATCCGCAGTTAGCGGCACCGGATAACCGTTTACTTTACCTGGCACTGCACCAAACCCATAAGGGCCAGCCTATGCCCTGGAGCAAGATCAGTTGATTGTTTATTTTGCCTTTTTAATTCCAGATGGCGGTGCTTTCGTTCCTTGAAATTTCTTCCGGTCGAAACGACGGTTGGAGTGTAAAATAAACAAGGGTATCATATTGTAATAGTTATAAATTTATTCCTGGCATCCTTTCGACCGCAGTAAAAGCTAAATGTAATGCAGCAATTTACGCAGTGGAGGAATCTGTCAAGTAGGTATTAACTTGTACGGGATTGTGTATCTGCTGTAATTTTGTACTATGATTTAGAGATTTCTCCGCTTCATCAATTTCTTCGTTCCTTGAAATTTCTTCCGGTCGAAATGACGGTTGGAGTGTAAAAATAAGCTAGGGTACCATATTGTAATAGTTATAAATTTATTCCTGGCGTCCTTTCGACCGAAGCAAAAGCGGAAGGTAATGTAGCTTTTGCTTAGTGGAGAAATCTATAGGCTCATTAAGGAAGTACATCTTAAATAGAGATTTAAAACAAATGCTATTCAAATGCATAGAGGCGGTTACATTTACATAATGACCAATTTACATCGAAATGTACTATATATTGGTGTAACATCCGATCTGAAAAAACGGGTAGAAGAACATCGTAACCACATCTATAAAAACAGTTTTACCGATCGTTACAATTTAGTGTACTTAATCTATTATGAAGGTTTTAATAATATCAAAGAAGCTATAGAAAGAGAAACCCAGGTAAAGAACTGGAGCAGGAAAAAGAAGGAAGCAATAATAAATATAAAGAATCCCGAAAAGCTGGATCTTTATGATGAGATAATGAATGATGTGTTCAGATTATTGTAATTGCTTTGGGATTATATAGGTGGCGCCGCTTCATCAATTGCTTCGTTCCTTGAAATTTCTACCGCAGTAAAAGCGAAATGTAATGCAGCAATTTACGCAGTGGAGCAATCTATAACTACTATTGTGAGTAGTGTATGATACTTTAATGAATATTGCCGATGGGGAACAGTTTAATCCCCGGGTATTTTTCAGCGGCAGAATGATTAACTTTGCCGTTTATACAACTGACAACCCAAATATTATGAGTTTAGAAGCAAAAATAATGGAGCGCCTTAAAGAGGCTATGCGTGCAAAAGATGAAGTGGCACTGCGTACCTTAAGAGCCATCAAAGCAGCTATATTAGTAGAACAAACGGCAACAGGAGCCAAAGAGAGCCTTACAGAAGCAGATGAGCTGAAACTCCTGACCAAAATGGCCAAGCAAAGAAAAGATTCCCTGGATATCTTCACGCAGCAAAACCGTCCCGATCTTGCCGCAAAAGAAGCAGAAGAAATCGAAGTAATCAACCAGTTTTTACCGGCGCAACTTACTGAAGCGGAGCTGGAAGCAGCAATCAAAGATATCATCAGCCAGGTAGGGGCCAGTTCCCCGGCAGACCTGGGTAAAGTTATGGGCCCGGCTAATAAAGCTTTGGCGGGTAAAGCCGATGGTAAAGCGGTGGCAGACATGGTCAAAAAATTATTATCTTAATAGTCTGATGTAAATAACCAGGAATAGTCTAAAAGTTCAACTTTAAACAAGTTGAACTTTTTTATCCTTATTAAACAGTTAAACCTGGTTGCCGGCGCCGGTTTTTAGTAAATATTATGAAGCGGCATTTACCCGGCAAGCTGTACTTTTGAATTTATGGGATTAGATCTTGTTTTACTGGCACTTCTTACCTGGTATGGCTTCAAAGGCTATAGGAAAGGAATTGTACAGGTATTATTCTCTACAATAGCCATGATCGTTGCGACCCTGGGCGCCTTAAAGCTCTCGGGTAAGCTCTCTGGTTACTTTTTTCAGAAAGATTCGGATATAAGTCCCTGGCTGCCGGTACTTTCTTTTATCCTGGTATTTGCAGCCATCCTTTTCCTGGTATATCTGGTTTCAAAAACGATTGATTCCAGTCTTAAAAAAGTGAGATTGGGCTGGCTGAACCGGCTGGCAGGAATGGCCTTGTACCTGCTCATCATTTCATTTGTCTTCAGTACCGTACTGTGGATAGGTGATAAAGTGAATTTAATCAAGCCGGAAACAAAATCCGCTTCCGTTACTTATCCTATCATTGCCCCTATAGCGCCTATGGGATTTGAATTTTTCGGTACCATATTGCCTTTTGTAAAAGGTAGCTACGCAGAGCTGGAAGCGCTTTTTGATAAAATAGACGGGCATTTACCTTAAGGAATAACGATGTGGTTACTGATCGATAATTATGACTCTTTTTCGCATATCCTGCTGGACTACTTATTGCAAATCAACCCGGATACAATAGTTATTCAGAATGATACCCATGATGTGGCAGCAATTATTGCCATGGCTCCGGAAAGAATTATCCTTTCCCCGGGCCCGAAAACGCCTGACCAGGCAGGAATAACCATGGATGTAATCAACTATTTTTACGATAAAATTCCTATCTTAGGGGTATGCCTCGGGCACCAGGCCATCGCCCAGTTTCTGGGTGCTAAGGTGGCCAGAGCTCCTTATCCTTTTCATGGGAAGACCAGCCAGATAGCACATAATGACAAGGGTATTTTTAAAGGACTGGACAATAATTTTAAGGTGATGCGCTATCATTCCCTGAGTGTAACTGAATTTGAACACACTGGTATTGAACCCTGGGCCATCGCTTCAGATGACGGTAGTCTCATGGCTTTTGGCCATGAAAAGTATCCCGTTACCGGGATCCAGTTTCACCCTGAATCGGTGCTTACAGAGCATGGTTTAACCTTATTAAAGGCATGGGACACGTATTTTAAATGAATCAACTGACAAATGCGTAATTTCGCGTCCGGAACTGATCCAAATTAATTATAGAATTTTGACTTTATTATAAATATGAGTGCAAGTAATTACGACGAGAGTAGTATTAAGTCCTTAGACTGGAAAGAGCATATACGGCTACGCCCGGGTATGTATATCGGTAAGCTGGGGGATGGTAGCAGTATGGATGATGGTATCTACATCCTTGTAAAAGAGGTGGTGGATAACTGTATCGATGAGTATACTATGGGCTTTGGTAAGCAGGTCAATATTACGATCCAGGACGGTATCGTAACCGTAAGGGATTATGGCCGCGGTATTCCATTAGGTAAGCTGGTGGATGTGGTGAGTAAGATCAATACCGGGGCAAAATACGATAGCAAAGCATTCCAGAAATCAGTAGGATTGAATGGTGTCGGTACCAAGGCGGTAAATGCCCTGAGCAGTAGCTTTGTGGTGACCGCCTACAGGGATGGGAAAGCCAAAACGGCTACTTTTGAGAAAGGAGAACTGATCACAGAAAGTAAGGAAACTAAAACTACGGAAGAGAATGGAACAGAGGTGATTTTTACACCAGACAATACGGTGTTCAAAAATTACCATTTCATCAATGATTATGTTCAAAACCAGATCTGGAACTATTGCTACCTGAATGCGGGCCTGGCGATTTACCTGAACGGTAAAAAGTATGTTTCTAAAAACGGGTTGCTGGACCTGCTGGAAAATAAAACCAATGCAGATGATCTGCGTTATCCGATTATTCACCTGAAAGGTGAAGATATTGAAGTGGCGATCACGCATACCGGAGCCTATGGAGAGGATATTTATTCGTTTGTAAACGGGCAGCATACCACCCAGGGCGGTACCCACCAGCAAGCCTTCAGAGAGGCTTATGTAAAGACCATAAGAGATTTCTTCAAGAAGGATTATGATGCATCTGATATACGCCAGACGATCTGTGCCGCTATCGCGGTAAAAGTCCAGGAACCTGTTTTCGAGAGCCAGACCAAAACAAAACTGGGTTCACTAAGTGTCTCGCCGGAAGGGCCATCCATGAAAACATTCGTGCTGGACTTTATGTCTAAAGCACTGGATGATTTCCTGCATAAGAATGCCGCAATTGCTGAAGCGATTAAAAAGCGTATTGAGCAAAGTGAGCGGGAGCGTAAAGAATTATCGGGTATCCGCAAAATCGCTAATGAAAGGGCCAAAAAGGCAAACCTGCATAATAAAAAACTCCGGGACTGCCGGGTACATTTAAATGCAGAAGCGCCTGCAAAAAATAAAGAGGAGTTTCAGGTTAAGCAGTTGGCATCTACCATTTTTATTACCGAAGGAGACTCTGCAAGCGGATCGATTACCAAAAGCAGGGATGTGGATTCACAGGCAGTATTTAGTTTAAGGGGAAAGCCTTTAAACAGCTTCGGGCTCACGAAAAAAGTAGTGTACGAAAACGAAGAGTTTAACCTGCTACAACATGCCTTAAATATAGAAGACGGGCTGGATGGCTTGCGCTATAATAATATCGTGATTGCAACCGATGCCGATGTGGATGGTATGCACATTCGTTTATTGATCATGACCTTCTTTTTGCAATTCTTCCCGGATATTGTACGTAACGGGCATGTATACATCCTGGAAACACCATTGTTCCGGGTAAGGAATAAAAAAGAAACGATTTATTGCTATTCAGAAACCGAGAAGCTAAAAGCAATGGAGAAGCTGGGTAGCAAACCGGAAATCACAAGATTTAAAGGATTAGGAGAAATTTCTCCGGAAGAATTCGGTAAATTTATAGGGGAAGATATGAAAAAAGACCCGGTGCTGATCAGTAAAGACGCACCGATACAGAAGTTGTTGGAATATTATATGGGTACGAATACCCCGGCCCGCCAAAAGTTTATTATCGAAAACCTGGTGGTAGAGAAAGATGATGCGATGGAACTTAAAGAAGCGCTTGTTGAAGCAAACTAATGAATGATTATTCAAAATTATAATAACCCTTAATAAAGAATACAAAATGAAAAAACTAATTTTTGCTTTAAGCATATTGATGTTAAGCCTTAGCTCAAGCCATGTGGTAACTGCGCAAAAAAAAAGGTGGTGGTAGCAGTGTACAAAGAACTGCTTTGCTGGAAAGCTCAACCGGTTTAATGGCCTACAGTATATACAACAACAATAACCTCTTAATGGAATCGTTTAACGGCAGGTTAATGAAGAAAGAAGAAGCGCTTAAGCAAGCGGTTAATCTGGAGAATACCCTTGATTTTGTTATAGGCCAGGTGGACCGGGTTTTAAATGCAGATGTTTCGGATATAAAAAATGATGAAGTCCGGTATTATAAAGATTTAAAGAAAGCACTGGTAGTCTTACAAAAACAAGCGATTAGCCTTAAAGGACATATTAATGGAGAGTCGGATGCTAAAAGTAAGTTTGATACCTTTAAAGAGCTTGCCTGGAAGCAGGTGACTAATGTAATGTCTAAACAATCTTAAAAAAGGAGCGGTTAAATCACCGCCCCTTTTTTTTTATAAAATGATATCCTGTAGTATAGCACCCTTCACCGGGTAATCGGTTGTATAATGCAGGCCCCGGCTCTCTTTACGAAACTGGGCGCTCTTCACGATCAGGTAACCCACTGTAATGAGGTTTCTTAATTCACAAAGTTGCGGCGAAAGAATAGAGGCATCATACAATTGCTCCGTTTCTTCATGCAAGAGGTCTAGCCGGCGCATCGCCCTGGCCAGCCGCACATCATTGCGCACAATACCTACATAATCGCTCATGGTAGCTTCCAGTTCCTTTCTGCTCTGCGTGATCAGGATCATTTCCCTCGGTGCTGTGGTACCCTCAGCATTCCATTCCGGGATGCCGGCCTGGTAAGGGGAGTGGTCAAACAGTTCTGCGGCCCTGATGGCACAGCGGTTACCAAATACAGCCGCTTCCAGCAGTGAATTGCTGGCCAGGCGATTGGCACCATGCAGACCCGTACTGCTGCATTCACCACAGGCAAACAGGTTGTTGATCGATGTCTCACCATCCAGGTTCACTTTTATGCCGCCGCAGGTATAGTGTGCTGCCGGTGCTACCGGGATTAACTGTGTAAATACATCAATACCTACGCTTTTACATTTCTCATAAATATTTGGGAAGTGGTGCAGGAATTTTTCCTGGTCCATATGCCGGCAATCCAGGTACACATTCGGGGTACCTGATATTTTCATTTCATTATCTATAGCACGCGCTACAATATCGCGAGGCGCAAGGTCTTTTCGTTCATCATATTTTTGCATGAAAGGAATCCCTTTTACATCACATAAGATACCGCCGTCACCACGTACTGCTTCAGTGATCAGGAAAGAAGGGCTTACGCCGGGTTCGTATAAAGCCGTGGGGTGGAACTGGATAAATTCCATGTTTTCAATTCTTCCTTTAGCCCGGTAGACCATTGCGATGCCATCACCGGTCGCTATGACAGGGTTTGTCGTACTCCGGTAAACCTGGCCGGCACCACCGGTAGCGAGTAGGGTGACTTTTGACAAAATGGTTTCCATCTTATTCGTCTCCATATTCAGCGCATATACCCCAAAGCATTGGATATCCTGTGTAGACTTGGTCACTAATCTTCCCAGGTGATGCTGGGTAATGATGTCAGCTACAAAATATTCTTTATGAAAGTGGATATTGGGCAGCGACTTTGCTTTTTCCAATAAAGCTCTTTCAATCTCCCATCCGGTAATATCTTTATAATGCAGGATCCTGAATTCGGAGTGGCCACCTTCTTTGCCCCGGGCATAATCCCCGGAATCTTCTTTATCGAAATTGGTTCCCCATTCGATCATCTCCTGTACGGCTGCAGGGCCTTCTTTAATCACTACATTTACGGCCTCCTGGTCACAAAGGCCATCCCCGGCAATAATAGTATCGGTAATGTGTTTTTCAAAAGTATCGCCTTCCGCATTGACTACGGCGATACCGCCCTGAGCGTATTTAGTATTCGTTTCATTCTCAACCTGGGCTTTGGTCAGTATGGTAATGGCGGCTTCGGGAAATCGTTGCGCGGTTTTCACGGCGAAGGTCAGGCCTGCGATACCGCTACCTACCACTAAGAAGTCTGTTTTCATCAATATACCAGAATTAGTAGGGCTAAATTAAGCCTTCTATTGTTAGCACTAAGTAAATAATTGGCGCAGGGATCAAAGAAACGATAAACCAATACTATTGTGGTTAAACCTGCAACCGGCTAGCGTTGTAAGGGAATAAAAGTCTTTATTCACCAGGGACTAAAATCATATTTATTCTTTAATGGTTTACTGCTAAAATATTCTTTACCATTCTTATCAATGTACCCTTTAAATGCTTTCCGGTAAGCAAATCCGTTTTTTATTCCGGTCGTGCTTACTTATACCTATTAAAACAATTGGAGCAGCTGTCCTCCTTTCAGAAAATCCAGTGCTCCAATGTCTTTACATTAATCCCGGTCAAACCGGGTATATTATTTGCCTTTAAAACTTCACTTGCTTAATGCCCATATTCCAAAGGGTGAAGGCCCAGATGTCTGCGGCTTCTTCGATCACCTTAGAAGTAGGTTTACCAGCACCATGTCCTGCTTTCACATCGATACGGATCAATGTCGGCTTGTCACAGCCTTGCTTTTCCTGCAGCTCTGCTGCAAATTTGAAAGAGTGCGCCGGTACTACACGGTCATCATGATCGGCTGTAGTAATCATGGTTGCAGGGTAACAAGTTCCTTGCTTCACATTGTGTAAAGGAGAATATTGGATCAGGTATTTGAAATCTTCTTCTTTATCGCTGGAGCCATATTCTACTACCCAGCCCCAGCCTACAGTAAATTTGTGGTAACGCAGCATGTCTAAAACGCCTACCTGTGGAATGGCTACCGCATACAGGTCCGGGCGTTGGGTTAAGCAGGCACCTACGAGTAAACCTCCGTTAGAACCGCCACGGATGGCCAGTTTAGCGGAGCTGGTATATTTTTCTTTGATCAGGTACTCGGCACCGGCAATAAAATCGTCAAATACGTTTTGCTTGCTGCTCAGCATACCGCCTTTATGCCAGGCCTCGCCATATTCGCCACCACCTCTCAGGTTAGCGATACAGTAAATGCCACCGGCTTCCAGGAAGGGGATCAGGCTCATGCTGAAGGAAGGGGTAAGATTGATATTAAACCCGCCATAAGCATACAGCATAGTAGGGTTAGTGCCATCCATTTTCAATCCTTTTTTATAGGTAATGAACATGGGGACCTTTGTACCATCTTTAGAAGTGTAAAATACCTGCTTGCTTTCGTATAATTCAGGATCGAATTTGGCACTTGATTTACGGTATAAGGTCGAGTTCCCGCTCCGGATATCATACTTGTAAATCGTAGGCGGATTCACGATATTAGTAAAGGTGTAATAAAACTCTTTATCCTCTTTGTAAGCGCCAAAGCCGCTAGCCGTGCCCACTCCCGGTAATTTAACATTACGTTCCAGCTTTCCGTTGTAATCATATTGAGCAACAAGCGTAGTTACATCTTTCAGGTAGTGCGCAAAAAGTTTACCCCCGCCGGTGGATACCCCGTCCAGTTTTTCTTTTTGCTCCGGGATCAAAGTCTTCCAGTTTGCCGTTGCCGGGCTCTTAGGATCTACCAGCACCACACGATAGTTAGGCGCATTATTATTGGTGGTCACGATCAGTTTATCACCTATGTTATCAACAACATCAGCATTGGTCTTAAAACCTTCTACTACGGTGATGAAAGGACTATTATCGCCTGCTTTCAGGTCTCTTACTTTGATCTCGCTGCCATCAGTTCCTTCAGAAATGCCTAATACCAGGAAACGCTCATCTTCCGTAAGACTTGCGCCTACATATCGTAATGGATGCTCCTTGTCTTCATAAACCAGTACGTCCTGGCTTTGGTCGGTACCCAGTTTGTGGAAGAACACTTTCTGGTATTCGGTCTTTGCAGAATATTTCGTGGCTTCATCTTTAGGTTTGGAGTAGCCACTATAATAGAACCCTTCTTCTCCTTTCCACGAAATACCGGTGAACTTTACGTGTTCCAGTTTATCGCTTAAAAGTTTTTTACCGGAAACATCCATTACAAATACTTCCTGCCAGTCACTTCCAGAAGCGGATACTGCGTAAGCAAAATACTTTTGCTTTTTGGAAAATGAAGTAGCCTGAAGGGCAACTGTACCGTCGCTAGACAGTTTATTAGGGTCTAACAGCACCTCCGGAGTACCATTGATGCCGTCCTGGATGTACAACACCGATTGGTTTTGTAAACCATTATTTTTATAGAAAGTATAGTATCGGCCACTTTTAAAAGGGGCAGAGAACTTTTCGTAATTCCACAAAGTCGTTAATCGATCAATGATAGATTGACGATAAGGAATCTTGTTCAGGTAGTTCCCGGTAAATGCAGACTGTTTTTTCACCCAGGCTTCCGTTTGTGCAGAGGTGTCGTTTTCCAGCCAGCGATAAGGGTCTGAAATGTTCTTGCCAAAGTAATTATCCTCCTGGTTTACTTTTTCTGTTTTAGGATAATTAAGTTTTTCGGGTTTTAGATGGTTGCTTTTCTGCGCATCAGCTGTGCCAGCCATAGTTACCGTAATTGCTAGGGATAAATAAAAAAACTTCATTCTATATAAAAATTGAATCATTCAAAAATAAACAATTCGGGGCAATAAAGGGTTAAAATAATAGGGTGCTTCTTTTTGAAAAGGATAAATGCTTACTTTAGTTATTCAATAAAAAGAGACATATATGAAGATAAGCTTTCATGGGGCTGCCCGTGCAGTTACAGGATCGAAGCATTTGATCACATTGGAGAATGGCAAAAAATTATTGCTGGACTGTGGTATGTTCCAGGGAATGGGTCCCGAGACCCTACAGTTGAATACCAATTTCGGTTTCCGGCCTAAAGATATTGATTACATGATCCTTTCTCATGCCCATATTGATCATGTAGGACTGGTACCTAAATTTGTAATGGAAGGGTTTAGCGGGACTATTTTCTGTACAGATGCCTCTAAAGCACTAGCAGAAATACTGTTGGCCGATTCCGGCAGGATCCAGGAGTCGGAGGCTGCATTTATCAATAAGCGCAGAAGAAAGCAGGGCAGGGATCTTGTAGTGCCCCTATATGTAGAAGATGATGTGGCACCCGCTATCCAAAGAATGAAAGTAGTGCCTTTAGGGGAATGGTACCAGATTGATGAGCATATTAAGGCGATGCATACGGAAGCGGGTCATATTATCGGCAGCACCTGTATCCATCTTGAAATACTCGAAAATGGCAAGCCTGTAAAAATAACCTTCAGTGGTGATGTAGGCAGGTACGATGATGCGATCCTGAATGCACCGGAAACATTCCCGCAAGCAGATATTATATTGATGGAAAGTACTTATGGTAACCGGGAACATAATAAAGCGGAGCCTTACCTGGAGCGCTTTCTGAATGTTATTGTGGAGACCTGCCTGGTGCGGAAAGGAAAACTGATTATTCCTTCTTTTAGCGTGGGCAGAACCCAGGAACTCTTGTATGCCTTAAATACCTTGTCTTTACAGAAGCGCTTGCCGCCGATACCTTATTACGTGGACAGTCCGCTGTCGGTAGAGGCGACAGAAATGACCAAACGCTTTCCCAAACTGTTTAACCCGGCGGTACAGGATGTGCTGGAGCATGATGATGATCCTTTCGCGTTCCCTGGCCTTACGATGATCAAGGATGCGGATGCCTCAAAAGCATTGAACTTCAGGAATGAACCGATGGTTATTATCTCTTCTTCCGGTATGGCAGAAGCGGGCCGGATCAAGCACCACATTTCCAATAATGTGGAAAGTTCCAGGAATACCATTTTAATCGTAGGCTATTGTGAGCCCAACTCCCTTGGTGGTAAACTGAAGAGTGGTCATAAAGAAGTAAAAATATTCGGAGAAGAGCATGAAGTAAATGCTTCGGTAAAAGTTATTGAAAGCATGAGCGCTCATGGTGATTACCACGACCTGTTACACTGGCTGGAATGCCAGGATCCAAGCCAGGTAAGGAATTTATTCCTGGTACATGGTGATTATGAAGCACAGGTATCTATGCGGGAGAAGCTACTGAATGCCGGGTTTACAAATGTCAGCATCCCGGAAATGCATGAAAGCTTTGAGCTATAAAAAACATAAGGCGCCGATTCGATAAGAATATCCGTCGGCGCTCCTGTATGTGATGTATAGAAAAAGTTAGGGCTATCAATTATGAAATAGCAACTTGTTTTGAATTTGATTGGACATTATCCGCATTCTGTTGTTCCGTCTCCTGTTTCTTTAACTTATAAACTTTCAGGGAACGGTTAAACTTGTAAATTTTACTCAGGTCGTAGAAAATAACCACCGTAAGGAAAGCAACTACAATAAAGAACACGTTGAACTTTAAAGACTGGTATAAGAATGCGGCGATAAAGGCACCTAAAAGGTAGGAGCTGAAAATGCTGATCAGTAATTTAGCCTTATCCTTGATGTCTTTATTGTTCCTGTATTTCTTATGGGTAAACATAGAGAATACAATGGCCAGGTCGGTAGTCGCACCCGTTAAGTGGGTCGTCTTTACCGCGAAGTTGGAAATACTTGCTGTAAGCCCGTTTTGCAATCCCATCGACAATAATAAGATCATCAGCAAGAGCTCGGTTTCAAACAGGGTACCATTATAGAAGCTTGTTCCGTAAATCGCTACGCCCAGGATACAGAGCAACTCCAGCATAATAGGCATGGCATGCGCCAGGTAAGTATTCCGCCTGTTAAAGTGAATAACGATAAAGTTCGATATAAAACTTCCCAGGAAGAAGGACATGATCCAGAGCAATACGATAGCGATCTGGTAATAGTTATTTTGCGATACCTCTGAAGCGAGAATGGCAAAATAACCGGTAACATTGGAGGAGAAGGAATAAAAGAGCATAAATGAGGCAACATTCACCATCCCGGCAACTATGGCCGTTAAAATACCGAGCTTTATATTATCTCCTAAACTTCTTGTATTACTATATTTTCTTAACATCTTATACAGGTTTTTCCTAGTCTAACTACTCCGCCTGATGACCAGCCGGGCATAATCTTTTACAAAAGAAGGGGCGATATAGTTGAGTTCTATTTTCTCATCAGACAATAAGTTAATGTCATAATATTCGGTCACTACACCATCTGTAATTTCTAAAATATGTCCGCGGCCTTTCAGGCGCCATTCTAATTCTTTTTCCTCGTGCTTATCCTGGAGGATCAATACGCCGCCCGGCCTGAATTTCCAGCTTTTGGCGGTATGGAACCTTATGGAGTCCCGGTCTTCTTCGCTCGGTGGTTGTACCAAACCCAGGTTGGTCACTACCGATTTTTCTGCTCCTTTAATATTCCAGTCGATCTCATCCCAGGAGCCTACAAACTCGTTTTCAGGATTGTATTTATTGCCGATAAATGCTAATACAATAACTGAAATACTGGTAAAAAGCAGGATTAATGCGATTCTTATTTTCATAATTAGTCTCCTTTTTATATTAAGAGAAAGAGCCGGCGGTATTGAATATTACGGTTAAATCATCCGTAGCTACATTACGCGCTTCTTTTTCTTTATAAGTGATCATGATCTTATTCACTTTTGCTTTCTGTACCATACCGGACAGATCGAAACTTCTCTTCACCGTTTTATGAAACTTGCTGTCTGCACTAAAAACAATTGTATCAATTTTATTGCCTTCCAGGTAATCATCAAATGTGGACTGAACGGCACCGCTGAACAGGTCAACATTTACAGAATGTAAACTGTTGGCATACTTGTTCCGGATAATACTGATCGCATCCATAAAAGCATCTGTATTCAGGCTTCTTAAGATTTTATGTTTAGAGAAAAACAGTAAGTCTGTAATGCTTTCAGAAAGATGATAGCCGCAGGTCAGTAATACATCATACTGGTTGGCGCCATTATCCTTTTGTAAAAACTCTTTTAAGATATTCAGAGAGCTGATAGAAAAGTCTGTCGGTATTAAGATTCTCTTTGGCATAACCTTATTGTTTTTTGTTAAGGCAAAAGTAGAACCGGGAAATTAGAGCCGCCTAAGCATGGATTAAGAATTGCATTAGAAAGTGCCGCTCAAATTAGAAAGCGATTAGAAAAGTCATAAGGAAACCTTAAACAGTCCTTTTATTTCTTAAAGGAATGTTTAACGCAGCAGTAAAATTGAAATATAAGACAGTAAAAAGTGCCTAGTCGTTAATGACGGCAAGTGGCAATTCAATGCTTACCGTAGTGCCTTTATTTTCTTCGGCGCTTACCAGGATCTTACCGGAATGCAACCGCACAATGTTGCGGGCAAGGGGCAGACCAATACCATAACCATCATAGTTTTTGGTATTAGATGCGCGGAAAAACGGATCATAAATATAAGCCAGTTCCCGCTCCGGGATACCGATGCCCTGGTCCCGGATCACAATGACTACTTTACGGTCCGAGGAGCCTATGGAAACGGTTACGACCTGGTTGTCGGAATATTTGCAGGCATTGCTGATGATATTGGTGAAGGCCAGGTGCAGTAACTGCTCATTGCCAATAACTTTAAGCCGGGTGGAGTTCTCCGGTAGCAGGCTGGTATCAAAGCTTACTTTTCCTTCGGGGTTTAATTTCTCTATGGTATCAATACAATCCCAGATCAGCTGGTCGATCCGCATCCGCTCGAACTTCTGCGCTTTACCATTAAAGCCGGTCTGCGCCAGGAATAATAAGGCTTTTGTCTTATTATCCAGCTTTTCCGTTTCATGTAATATGATCTGCAGGGTTTCGATATACTCTTCTGTGGTCCGCGGGCGGGAAAGCGTTACATCAGCAGTCCCCATGATGCTCGTAAGCGGTGTTCTGAGCTCATGAGAGGCATTACTAATAAAGTTATTCTGCGTTTCAAAAGAAGTTTCGATCCGGCTCAGCATATCATTAAAGGTCTTCACGAGTTCTTTCAGTTCCTGGCTATAATGCGTATCGTCTAAACGTAAGTGCAGGTTTTCTGAAGATATCCTTTTAGCCATATGCGTTACCTCGCTGATGGGTTTAAAGATGGTTTTGGAGATGTAATAAGCGCTGAGGATGCCTATAGCCACCGCTACCAGGATGGCAATAAAGGAGATGCGTTGCAGGTGAGAGATCAGTTTCTGGTTAAAATGACTTTCTGCAGAAGCAATAACAATATAATCCTTGCCCTGGAAGCTGTATAAGATCCCTTTATATAAATAGTGCCCTCTCTGGTAATTAGCTTCTTTACTCTGGCGGATAATGGTCAGGAAACTAAGCGGTACGCCCAGGGAATCTGCTATATGCTTTTCATTCTTTGTATTCAGTTTTGAAAGCTCCAGGATATAATCTCTTTCATGGATCAATTTTTCTGCTACTTCTTCTATCACCGATTGATAACCTGCCACAAAGCTCGTATCATTATAGGCACCATCAATATTGGCTTTGGCGATTACATTGGTACGGATCTTCAGGGTTTTTAAAAAATCATCGTACACAAAGTTTCTCAAAGACAAATAAATGAATACGCCAAATAATGACGTAATGGCTATGGTAGAAACGAATATGGTTAAGATCGCTTTTGTCTTCAGGTTCAATTTGGATAGTAGCGTCATATGCAGCGTTTATGAATGAGGTTCGACTTTCAACACATAGCCCATGCCAATAACGGTATGGATTAATTTTTGTTCCCCCAGCGGTTCTATTTTTTTTCTTAAATAATTGACATAAACATCCACTACATTGGTAGACATGGAAAAGTCAATGCCCCAGACACTTTCAAGGATTTCCATCCGCGATAATACCCGGTTTTTGTTTTTCAAAAAATGGAGCAATAACCTGAATTCAGTACTGGTGAGCTGTATCTCTTTGTGGTTACGGGTGACTTTTTTCTTGTAATCGTCCAGCTTCAGGTTATCAATACTCAATACGTGCTCCTCATGTTCTTCTTCTTTATGCTCAGTAACGGAGTTAGCCTTCTCGGCCCTCCGGATAAGCGTCCTGATGCGCGCGACCAGCTCGATAAACTTAAAAGGCTTTACCAGGTAGTCGTCGCCGCCACACTCCAGTCCCTGGACGATATTTTCTGAGGTACCTAAGGCAGATAAAAATAATACCGGTACCAATTGATCTTTCTTCCTTATGGCCTTACAGACTTCTATGCCATTGGCGCCCGGCAACATGATATCCAGGATGATGAGGTCAAATTTACTTTGCTCAAACATCCGGATCCCGGCAAGCCCGTCCATAGCCACGCTTACCTCGTACCCTTCTTCCATTAGCCCTTTATTGATAAAGGACACTACGTGCGCTTCGTCTTCAACCAACAATATTTTCTTCATGACTTAAATTATTTCTGATAATCCGGGAGGTTTTATGCTTTAAAAATAAAAAGAAATTTTAAAACCTTTCTTCTGCGCCCATGCCGAACAGGGCATAATCATATTTTACAGGGTCTTCCGCATCCAGTAAACGCAGGTGTTCAGTCAGCTCTACAGCCGCTTTCCAATCGTTCTGCGTTCTTTCCAGCAATTCCAGCTTGCGGGCCACATCACTCACATGGGTGTCCAGGGGACAGATCAGATCCGCAGCACTCAAACCATTCCACAGCCCGAAATCAACCGCACTATTTTTTCTTACCATCCATCTCAAAAACATATTGAGGCGTTTGCAGGCCGACTTTTTAGCCGGCGTTGCGATATGTTTCCGGGTACGATCGGGTGCATCAGTTAAGGAAAAGAAATAGTTATGGAAGTGAACAAGTGACCTTGCTGCATCGGGAGGACTTCCTGCAGGAAGAAAGGCGGTTTCCAGGCTATCGTGATGGCTATAGTGATGCTTAAAAAAAGCGATACAATACAAGAGGTCTGTAGCATTAAAAGTGCGGTGTACAAACTGTACAAATGGCTTCAGGTCCCGGTCTTCGTGCTGGCGTATAAAATCGTAAGGCGACTCGTCCATTAAGGTCATGATACGGTTCGTATTACGTATGATCATAGTACGGTTGCCCCATGCTAAAATTGCTGCAAAAAATGCAGCAATTTCTATATCTTGTTTTTTTACAAACCTGTGGGGAACGGATATAGGATCTTTAGTAATAAAATCTGCCTGGTGATAATGAGCAAATTTATCCTCCAGTATACGTTTTAACCCGCTTAGTTTATGTCGATCAATTACCAAAATCTTCCTAAGAATTTCTTTTTAACTTTTACAGAAATGATGTGCTGATCCTCTGTCGGGCGATCGCGGCCATCTTTTTTTACTGCGGCTATTTTATCCACAACCTCCATACCCTTGGTCACTTCACCAAAAACGGTGTATTGCCCATCCAGGAATGGGGTACCGCCTTCGGTTTCATACACGCGCTTGTGTACTTCCGCCATTGACTTTTCATTTTGCTGTTCCATCTTCTTTAATTGATCGGCAGTATATTTCCTGCCCTGAACAATATAGAACTGGCATCCGGAGCTTGCTTTATCGGGATTGCCATCCCGGGCCGCAGCTAAAGCGCCTCTTTTGTGGTAATATTCATAGCGGAATTCGGCAGGTATTTTCTCCCCTGTATCGCCGTTGCCCAGCATCGCTCCCGGCTTGGCATTCCTGGATTCCGGGTCGCCGCCCTGTATCATAAATTCAGATATCACACGGTGAAAAAGCAGGCCATTATAGAACTTACTTTTGGCCAGTTTTACAAAGTTTTTCTGGTGTAGTGGTGTTTTATCATAAAGGATCGCTTCAATGGTGCCCTGATCCGTTTTCATGATTACCTTATATTTCTGAGAGAAGCCGGCATATGCCACTGTTAGCAGAGCTCCCATCAATACTATTTTTTTCATTTTATTTTTATTTTGTTGTAGCAAATATACTGAGAATAGCCGTAGGCAAAAAATGTCCCGTCTTATCTTTCCTTATTCTCAAACGGAATAAATGCTGTGTAAAGTAGTTGTCTTAAAAATTGGATGAATCATTGGCACGAACCTGCTGTAAAAGCAGAGAGACAAGGTAATAGCCCTTGTCTCCTGTTTTAATGATCAATCTATAGTCTATCTGTTATCTTATCAGTGTTACATCTCCTTTATAAGTTTTTTGCTCCCCGTTGGGCAACTGAACGCTTATAATGTAATTATAAACACTTTGATCGCAAGGTTTACCATTGTCTATATCGGTACCATCCCATCCTTTTACCGGATCGTTAGTATGGAATACTCTTTTACCCCATCTGTTATAGATTTCAAAACGATGCAATTTCTGGAACTTACCATTCGGGATCAGGAAGAAGTCGTTCTTGCCGTCTCCGTTCGGGCTAAAGGCATTCGGAATGATAGGGTCATAAGGATATCTCACATCCAACACAACAGGTACCGTATCTCTACAGCCGTATTTGTCAATACCCGTTACATAATAAGTTCCTGGTTCTTCAATAGGCATTGTAGTGGCATACTGAAGGGTAGGGTCATAAAATTTGTGTACCGGTAACCAGGTATAGATTTCTGCTCCTTGTGCCGACATATCTACTTCTTCCAGGTAATCTACTAAGGTACCGGATTGTGGTAATATATTGGTTAACTGGAATGGCGGTCTTACATTAATAGTCAGGTTGTGTGTGGTGGAACAATTGGCAAGTGGTGTCGTCGCAGTCAGCGCATAATTATAAACACCCGGAGGCATTTTGAAATAATTGGTTTGCAGGTTAGCGGCCCTCAATCCGGTAGCCGGGCTCCAGTTGAACAGGTAGTTTACAGAATCGGGACTCACGGTTACCGGGATCGCAACAGAATCTATAGCGTTAAGACACACGGTAGTATCTGAAGGCATATGGATGACCGGGTACTGTTCTACATAAGCATGGAATACTTTTTTTACCGGCGGACAGGTAGCAGGTGCTCCCGGTTGCGTTGCGGTAAGGGTATAATCACGCGTGGTCAATAAAATAGGCGTAATTACCAGGCTGTTATTATTAAACTCTGCAGGATGCCAGCTGAAGTCCAGCCCAGGATCCACATCTCCGGTAATCGTAATCTGAGTTCCGGGACAATAGGCTGGTAGCGGGGTACTGATGCCGGCACGGATGGAGTCCAGGATGTACACCGTATCCCTGCGGATAACATCGCTCAAACCGCCATCACAACCACAAGGGTTCAATGATTCGATCACGACCATTTTAGGACCGGTAGGCATATTGGGCACCAGCAAAGGTTTTATTTCCAGGGACTTGTGACGCTCAAAAGGAGCAAAGTATAAGCTGTCATAAACATATTGATAATCTACACCATTAGTAGCAATCGTACCGCTGGGAGGAACAATGTTGAAGCGCAATACCATAGGTATGGTTGTATCGCCATTACGGGTATAGTTAATAAAAGCCGACTTACAACCTCTCACGGCATGTGGAATCGCTCCGTAACCGGCGTAACCTGATTCTGATTCGGCATCCAGGCCTACCACTTCAAAGTCAAATTTAAAAGTAACTACATCATTCGTCGTTCCGTTTAATTTATTGGGAGCATGGACATTAGCCGGATAAGTATTCCAGCCACCATTAGCACCTACATAACATACCGATTGGTAGATCAAACCTTTAGGGTCGATGCGGGAAACACCCGGGTGGTGATGGTCATTACCACCGGAACCAAAATAACTGCCAAATGCCAGGCCGGTAAAATTAGGCTCGAAGGCTGCAAAATAGAAAGCTCTCGGTGCCGTTTCAAAAGCATCAGCCGTCAGCGGCATACCGGGTTGGGTAGTGTTATTGACCAATGTAGCCACTAATATATTACCACAAAGGTCTACCATCATAGCTGATGGAATAATACTTGTGTTGGTACCCCCTGTTCTGGTAGAAGCTATAGACCCGCTAAGCGTTTCATTAAGTTTGTCTACAAAGATCAGGCCTGTAGGTACCATTCCCTCTGCAACAGTATTAGTTACCGGGTAGCTGCCTTGCGTTCTTCCAGCTACGAAAAGGTTATTACCACAATCAAAAGCCAGTCTGGTCGCGATATCTGTAGAGGAAGTGCCGATATAGGTAGAAGCTGCCAGTTGGTAAGAAAGGTTATTCAGTACAAGAGCAAAGCCATCGATACCTCCCTGGTTAGTGGTATGGTACGCGCCGGGAGTTGCCGGGAAGTTAGTACTTGCCGTATAACCTACTACACCTATTGTATTATTGTTGTCATTAAACTCGATACCTAAACCGCCGTCCCATCCGGATCCGCCAAAGTAAGTACCATAGAGCATTGAAGTTAAATTAGGGTTCATTTTAAAGATGACCGCATCGTGGCTGCCGGCCATCGTATTCTGGTAAGCATTTGCCGTTATCGGGAAATTGGTAGATCCCGAATTGGAAGTGATCCAGACATTGTCCTGGTCGTCAAAAGCAATGTTAGCGAGGTTGATCGGGTTAGCCTGCTGGCTACTGGAGCCGGTATACACGGTAGTAGTGCCGACAAAAGCAGCTTCAATACCAGAGCCACCTACATAAGTTGAGCCTAACAAGGTACTTCCATCTTCAGAGAACTTCGCAATGTAGATATCACTGCTGCCCGACATAGCGGTTTGGAAAGCATTGGTCGTTACCGGCATTTGTGTGTTGGATACGATACCAGACATATATAACTGGTTCTGGCTGTTAGCCCTCATTACGGTAGCAATAGGATTGCCGGATCCCGGTCCACCAAAGTAAGTGGCAAATAAGGCTTGTGTACCATTAGCACTGTACTTTATAATGCCGGCACTATACCCGGTTCCCGCCTGGGTGGTCTGGTAAGCTCCTGTAGTAGTAGGCCAGCCGGCACCGGAAGACATGCCTGCAGCATAAGTATTACCCAGGTTGTCGTAAGTCGTGGCATGGGCATATTGCGCATTAGCTGTAGAACCGCTATAAGTGGTAAATATCAGGTCCGGGTCAATAATTAAGGGCAAAGACTGATCATAACCATTGGGGAAAGCAAAGCTTAAAACCCCGTTTTTTAATACATATTTACTGGTTACCGTAACTTTCTTATCATTTAAAATCTGATAAGTGACCGGCGCTTTCTCAACGATTTCATTGACACTTGTTTTGATCACCAGGTCTCCTTGTGCATTTAAAACCGGGCTGACACCATTAAAGGACAGCCTGATCTGGTTAGGATCTGCATTGGGCGCAACGATGAAGTCATATTTCAGGTTATTGCCTTTGTCGCTCCCGTAAATTTTAAGGTCAACTCCGTTATATACATTAGCCTGTACTACTTCCTGGTATAAGCCTACTTTTGATGCCCATTTACTTTGGTCTTGACCAATAAAATAGTTATGGTAAAAGCTTTGCTTGCGATCGGAGGTAAAAGTGCTGTTCGCATTACTACCCACGAAATTCACTTTATAAGCATGCCCGTGAATCACTTCATTACTGAAATCAGTACCTTCTTTTACATTGGGGCCGCACATCAGGTTGTGGATCCGGTCCAGGTCTTTCTGGTCCTGGTAATTGTACACAAATCCATTTGGGGTCAGGAACAGGGCGCCACCGGGAAGTTCTGCTTTAAAGCGCGCTTCAGCGGTCCACTGACCTTTATTTTCGATAAAACTGATACCCGGCCTTGCAGCTGGAGCAACAGTTTCATGATCGTGGGCTTCTGCTACCTGTACCGTGGTAATCGCCAGGGCAGCCAGAAGTAATCTTGCAGCACGTTTTTG
>Ga0256900_1000006_pt1 | contig 100136 bp, 42 predicted proteins | sample MC6MC0688MT_FD_190190 | JGI IMG/M metagenome (GOLD analysis project Ga0256900, IMG submission 190190) | Metatranscriptome of enriched soil aggregate microbial communities from Iowa State University, Ames, United States - MC6-MC0688-MT... | ecosystem: Environmental > Terrestrial > Soil >... | reverse complement strand
AAATCTGGCGTGAATGGACCATTTAATGAAGGTTCGAGTTCCGAAAGATTAATTTCGATCAATTGATCAAAATATTGTTCAGGATTAGCATAGACTTCAGCATCAGCTGTCAAGTGTTGTTTGATGGCATTGGCGGCATCCGCAACTTCAGCACGGCCTGTCGCACGAAGGTAACGCTCCATGGACTCATCGTAACCAAATGTTGAGGTCGTGGCACCAATTTCAGCGCCCATATTACAGATTGTACCTTTACCTGTACAAGATAGAGACTCTGCACCTTCGCCAAAATATTCAACGATTGCGCCAGTTCCTCCTTTTACAGTCAAGATTCCCGCAACTTTTAGGATAACGTCTTTTGCTGCAGCCCAACCACTCAATTTACCGGTTAATTTAACACCGATCAATTTTGGAAATTTTAGCTCCCAAGGTAAACCTGCCATCACGTCACAGGCATCAGCACCACCTACACCAATTGCAACCATACCTAGACCGCCGGCATTTACAGTATGTGAATCCGTACCGATCATCATACCACCTGGGAATGCATAGTTTTCCAGTACAACTTGGTGGATAATACCTGCCCCTGGTTTCCAGAAACCTATACCATATTTATTTGAAACAGAGCTCAAGAAGTTAAATACTTCCGAACTTTCGTTTTTAGCACGAGCTAAATCTTTATCTGCGCCTTCTTTCGCCTGGATCAAGTGATCACAGTGAACGGTAGAAGGAACCGCGACCTTTGGACGTCCAGCCTGCATAAATTGCAACAAAGCCATTTGTGCAGTTGCATCTTGCATCGCTACACGATCAGGGGCAAAATCAACGTAAGAAACGCCCCGCTTATAATCTTCTGTCGCATTACTATCCCAAAGGTGGGCATATAAAATTTTCTCAGATAAAGTCAAAGGTTTGTTCACCACCTGACGAGCCGCAGCAATGCGCTCATCATAACGGCTATACACCTTTTTAATCATATCTACATCAAAAGCCATATCTCTCTTATTTATGTTATTTAATTAAGTTACTGAAACCCTGATAGCTTTTTACTTTGTCGGAATAGGCGCAAATTTAGTTAAGTTAATGCCTTCGACAGCAGCTTTATATTCTTCAATATTAGGAATACGGCCTAAAATAGCTGAAAGTACAACAACAGGTGTAGATGCCAATAGGGATTCTCCTTTTTTACCATCTCTGTCTTCTACTACACGGCCTTGAAACAAACGTGTTGAAGTAGCCATCACCGTATCACCTTTGGCAGCTTTCTCTTGGTTACCCATGCAAAGGTTACAACCAGGACGCTCTAGGTACATGATATTTTCGTATTCTGTACGGGCAGTGCTTTTTGGCAATGCATCACTGAACTCAAATCCAGAGTATTTTTGCAAGAATTCCCAATCGCCTTCTGCTTTCAACTCATCAATGATATTATAAGTCGGAGCTGCAACAACCAATGGTGCCTCAAAAGTAACAACACCTTTTTGCTGTTCAATATTCCGCAACATTTTCGAAACGATTTTCAAATCGTCCTTATGCACCATACATGAACCTACGAAACCTAAATCCACCTTTTTGTTTCCACCATAGTAAGAAAGATCACGAATGGTGTCATGTGTATAACGCTTAGAAACGTCTGCGTTATTTACATCTGGATCCGCAATCATTGGCTCTTCAATAAGATCCAAATCAACGACAACCTCAGCATAGTATTTCGCATTGTTATCTGGCGTCAACGCAGGTTTCGCTCCAGATCTGATTTCTTCGATACGTTTGTTCGCTTTATCGATCAAACCTTGCAAAACGTTGTTTTTATTTTCCATACCCTTATCAATCATGATTTGGATACGATTTTTAGCGATTTCTAAAGATTCAATTAATGTATCATCCTGCGAAATACAGATGGATGCTTTCGCTTTCATCTCCGCCGTCCAGTCCGTAAAAGTAAAGGCCTGATCGGCAAGTAATGTACCGATATGAACCTCAATAATTCTACCTTGGAAAACGTTTTCCCCAGCGAATTGCTGTAACATCTGCGCCTGAGTGGCATGTACAACATCACGGAAATCCATGTGTTCTTTCATACTGCCCTTGAAAGTAACTTTTACAGATTCCGGAATCGGCATCGAAGCTTCACCCGTAGCCAATGCCAATGCAACAGTACCCGAGTCAGCTCCAAAAGCAACACCTTTAGACATACGTGTATGGGAGTCACCACCAATGATGATCGCCCATTCGTCAATCGTAATATCATTTAATACTTTGTGGATCACGTCTGTCATGGAGTGATAAACGCCTTTTGGATCGCGTGCTGTGATCAAACCAAAATCGTTCATAAATTTCATCAATTTTGGAATGTTCGCTTGCGCTTTCTTATCCCAAACAGATGCTGTATGACAACCTGATTGATAAGCACCATCAACCGTAGGAGCAATTACTGTAGCAGCCATTGCCTCCAACTCCTGAGCAGTCATTAAACCTGTCGTATCTTGAGATCCAACAATATTCACTTTCACGCGCACGTCAGAACCAGCATGCAATACTTTGCCTGGTGTTACACCTACCGCATTTTTGTTGAAGATTTTCTCTACAGCAGTTAAGCCTTGACCTTCAATGGTAATTTCTTTTGAAGGAGCAAATACTGTAGGTGCTTGGATACCTAAAGTTTGTGCTGCGAAAGTTTGGATTTTTTTACCAAATACGATAGCATAAGAACCACCCGCTTTGATAAACTCCATTTTTTGTGGCGTCAATGCCTTTGAAATATCAATTAGCTCCTGCTCACCATTATATAATTTTTTTGTTTTTGTATTGATCGTTAATACAGTACCTGTAGCTACAGAATAAACCTCCTCTAAAATAGGCTCATTTTTATCATTGCGAACAACGGTTCCATTTTCATCGACTTTCTTCACCCAGTTTTTAAGATCGATACCGATACCACCTGTAACATCTACTGTCGTCAAGAAAATTGGAGAAATGCCATTCGTACCACCTACAATGGGCGCGATGTTTACAAAAGGAACATAAGGACTAGCTTGTTTACCGGTCCATAAGGCCACATTATTTACACCTGACATCCGTGAGGATCCCACACCCATTGTACCTCTTTCGGCGATCAACATCACACTTTTACCTGGATGCTGTGCCTGTAGATCTTGGATTTGTTGTTGTGCTTCTGGCGTGATCATACATTTACCGTGCAATTCACGATCAGAACGCGAGTGTGCCTGATTACCCGGAGATAGTAAATCTGTAGAGATATCACCTTCACCTGCGATAAAAGTAACTACCTGAATTTCCTCCGTTACTTCCGGAAGTTTCGTGAAAAATTCAGCCTTTGCGTAGCTTTCCAAGATATCTTTTGCGATAGCATTGCCTTGTTCATAAGCGTCCTTCAAACGAGCAGTATCGGCATCATATAAGAAAACCTGTGTTTTAAGTACTTCCGCAGCTTGACTTGCGATCGCAGCATCAGCACCTAAAGCAAGATCCAATAATACGTTGATAGAAGGTCCACCCTTCATATGAGACAATAGCTCAAAAGCAAAATCAGGTGTGATCTCAGCAACAACTGATTCACCCAGAATAATTTCTTTTAAGAACTGCGCTTTAACACCAGCTGCAGGTGTTGTGCCCGGCAAGGTATTATAGATAAACAATCTTAAAGATTCTGCTCTATTTTCATTGTTTAAATCTTTAATCTGAGCAATTACTTCACTTAGTAATTCTGCTCCGTCAATAGGCTTAGGATGTAATCCTTGGCCTTCTCGTTCTACAACCTCTTGTACGTAATCGTTGTAAATACTCATAGATATCAATCTTTCTATTTTAAGGGTAGTTCAGCAGATATACTCTTATCTTCCTACACTACCGTGTCTGTAATATAATTAAGCGAATATATAACCTGTGTAGCCTTCCTACATTAAATTATAAATGCCCGTTCAGTTCGCATTTTCAAGTTGATTCATTTACCGTAAATCAACTATTATGACTAAATACAAAAATAGTGAAAATCCAACTTTAAACGCATGCATTCCATTTATTTAAATCAATTTGGAATTGTTCTAAACAGAACTTATGCAATCCAGCCATTTTTTTTGAAACTATTTTTTTCGCCTTATCCATCTAAAAAAAAGAGGTGATTTATTTTACTAAATCACCTCTTCCTATCTTTATATATTTTCTATATTTATATCTATATCTTTCAACGATTTAATGGTATCCATAGGCGCTGCGGCATTGAACACAAAAGAACCTGCGACCAATACATCTGCGCCAGCTTTTAACAGTTGAGCAGCATTGGCGGTAGTAACTCCCCCATCAATTTCGATCAGTAATCCATCGTTGACACCCTTAGCCATTGCACGAAGCTCCTGTACTTTGGCATATGTATTTGCAATAAACTTCTGTCCGCCAAACCCAGGATTGACAGACATCAGGCACACAAGATCCAGATCAGCCAAAACATCTTTCAAAAGTGCTACAGGAGTATGTGGGTTCAATGCAACCCCTGCTTTACACCCCAATTCTTTAATAGCTGCCAATGTACGGTGCAGATGCGTACAAGCCTCGTAATGTACGGTAATTATTTCTGCTCCAGAATCCTTACAGACTTGTAAATAACGATCAGGATCAACAATCATCAAATGTACATCCAATGGTTTAGTGGCGTGTTTCGCAATAGCTTGCATAACGGGAAATCCAAATGAAATATTGGGTACAAATACGCCGTCCATAATATCGATATGAAACCAATCAGCCTCACTATTGTTTACCATGATGATATCATCGTATAATTTTGCGAAGTCTGCAGCAAGAACGGATGGTGCAATTAGATGTGATTTTGTTGACATATTGTGTTTTTTTTGCAAAGATAACAAGTATTTTCCGTTCAACACAGCATTCCTAACATTTAACATGATTCAAATAGCATTCAGCAGAATCCACAAAAAATAAATTATAACTACATTTGTATATTAACTTTATATAAAAAACATCGTTCACTGTGGGAAGATTAAAAATAAAATATAAAAGAGAATTAAACACGTCAGAAAATCTCATCCGAAAAATTGGACTAATATTGATCACGATCGTTCTGATCTGTATTTTTCTTCCCAAACAACCACGATTCCGTTATGAGTTCCAAAAAGGAAAAGTCTGGAATCATGAAAATTTAATATCACCTTACAATTTTGCGATCCTCAAGACGCAGGAGGAGCTTAATGCAGACAAAAAAGGTATATTGAATACAATCCAGCCAATTTATAACGCCAATACAACAACAAGCAAAGAGCAAATTGATCAGTTCAATACCGATTTGTCGGAAAAATGGCAAAGCAGCAAACTTGACACGACACACGAAAATATAAACGATTACCGCAGTGCCGGAAATGCGATATTAAACCACCTTTATGGAAAAGGGATACTCTCGTTGAATAATCGGTTTCAAAACCGCAACAACGAAAAATCACCGGCTTCAAAACATTACAATTTTACGTTAATACAAGATAAAGTTGCCTCACAAAAAAACACAGTTGATTGCTATACGATCGAAAGCTCCTATGGCTATATGGATGAATTAATGCCCAAGCTGACTAAAATCAAGCAAAAAGGCTGGCTAGAGGAAACGTTAAAAAACTATATCACGATTAACTATATTTATAACGACCAGCAGACCGAAGCACTGGAACAAAATGCCATCGCCAATATATCCGCTACCCGAGGTGTTGTACAAAAAGGTGAACTGATCGCTGAAAAAGAAAAGATTATATCCAATGAGACCTACCAAAAACTAGAATCATTACGTAAGGTATATGAAGACGAAGGAAAAATAAGTGGAAATCAAAACTATGTAACCCTAGGGCAATTTCTCATTATATCCCTCGCGCTTTCCATACTCATGGTATTTCTGTTTCTTTTCCGTAAAGACATCTATTTCAACAACAGGTTATTGATGATTATCATGATCGTCATCATCGGCATGCTTGCTGTGCTTTCATGGGCTATCAAGATAAAAATACCAAATCTGTACTATATTCCATTTTGTGCGGTACCCATTATCATCCGCATCTTATTCGACACAAGGGTCGCACTGAACATCCACCTATTAATGGTCCTTTTGGCGGGACTATTTGTACCGAATAGTTTCGAGTTTGTCTTTTTACAATTTATGGCGGGCATCGTCGCGATATACAGTATCAAGACATTGGTAAAACGTGAACAATTGTTTGTTTCTTCGGCTATCATCTTAGGTACATATTGGGTCGCTTACATCGGATTAGTGATCACAAGAAATGGCTCTATTGACACCATTTACTGGACAGACCTCCTTCCCTTCCTGGTTAGTGTAATGATCACGCTTCTTGCCTATCCGATGATCTATGCCTTCGAGAAACTTTTTGGAATTGTTTCCGATTTAACCTTGATGGAACTCACCAATAGTAATTCCAAATTATTGCGGGAACTTTCCTTTAAAGCTCCGGGCACTTTTCAGCACTCCCTACAGGTAGCCAATCTGGCGGAGGCCGCAATTTATAAAATTGGGGGTAATCCCCTGTTGGTCCGTGCCGGTGCCTTGTACCATGACATTGGTAAATTGACCAATCCGCAATTTTTTATTGAGAACCAAAAAACAGAGAAAAATCCGCATGACGAACTCTCTCCGGAGCAAAGTGCGCAGATCATCATCTCCCATGTCATCAAAGGTGTTGATGTCGCCAAGAAACATCAGCTTCCCGAGGTTATCCTTGACTTTATCCGAACACATCACGGTACCACCCGTGTGGACTACTTTTACAATTTATTTGTTAAAAACAATCCAGACAAACTCGTGGATGAATCTCTGTTCACCTACCCCGGCCCAATCCCTTTCTCTAAAGAAACAGCGGTACTGATGATGGCCGACTCTGTTGAAGCTGCATCCAGAGCGTTAAAAGAACCCTCGGAGGAGTCCATCAATAATCTGGTTGATAAGATAATTGAACACAAATTGATGCGCGGACAGTTCAACAATAGTAACATTACATTGAAAGATATCACCGAATCGGCCGTTATTTTCAAGGCTATGCTCAAAAGCATCTACCATGTTCGCGTGGATTATGATTTAAGCAAAAAAACAATGTAATTTTAATTGCTAAACAACAAATTGAAATTCAAACGCTTATTGCAACGTTACATTTTTTTTGCATTTTTTTTGATATTTAGGCTTTGCAGATTCAAATAATTGCCTTATGTTTGCAATGTCAAAACACGGAAGGGTGCCTGAGTGGCCGAAAGGAACAGTTTGCTAAACTGTCGTACTGGAAACGGTACCGCGGGTTCGAATCCCGCCTCTTCCGCAGACAAAAGCGCTTTCAGAGGAATCAGAAAGCGTTTTTTTTGTTTCTGGATCGAAGGCAGCACCAAAAACAGCACCAAGGTTAAAATCCAGCAGAAAGCGGTTCATGAGGACAAGACAGTTCAAGAACGCGCGGATCGTCAGGGCGGCAAACGGGGACTGGAGAGTGGTCTATGAATACCAGATCCCCGGCCAGACGGGAAAATTCAGAAAATTCTATGTCAGGGACGGTATCAACTACATCCATGATCCTGAGGAAAAAGAACTGGCCGCGCAGCAGCTCAGGGAAGACATAGATTACGCTCTGGCTTTCGGATTCAACCCTTTCCTGCCACAAGAGATCCTTTGCCAGCAGATCGCTGAACAGGAAAGCATTTTAAGCCTCCAGAACGAACGCAAAAAGCAAAAGTCCTGGTCCGTTCCCCTAGCCGCAGAAAAATTCCTTGAATACGGCCGAAAATGCGGATTGAGCGAAAATACGACCCGGACTTACGTATCATTTCTGAACAACCTGAAAAAATATGTGGAATCCATGGATAATCCCGATATCCCCTGCTCGGCACTTCACGATGGACATATCCAGGATTTTCTGGACTACTATTTTTTTGAAGAAGAATGGACTCCTAGGACTTATAACAATCACGCGAAATTCATGAGCCAGTTCTTCACAAGAGTTGCCAAACTTGAAAGGAAACAGAACCGGTCTATAAAATACGAAATCGATCTCTCTGACCTCATCATCAAGAAAGACAGGGCAGAAAAAAACAAATATTACTCACCAATCGTAGCGGAAAAAGTAAAATCTGAACTTCAAAAAGATCCAGAGATTTATAATTATTCAAGGTGGATTTTTTATTCCTGCATGCGTCCAAAGGAAATCCGTCATCTAAAAGTGCAGGACATTGACCTCCTCTCGCGTCAGATCAAGGTTCCAGGACCAAATGGAAAAACAGGAGACCGGCTTGTCCCTATCTGTGACGAACTTCACGAACTTATCCTGGAAATGGGAATTGACAAAGCCGACCTGAATTACTTTATTTTTGGAAAAGGCCAGACAATCTCACCTGAGCAAGTATATGAAGATTATTTTAGAAGAAGGTACCAAAAGATTAAGGAGCAACTTGAATTAGACAATAATTATACGTTATACTCATGGAAACATACACGTGTAGTTTCATTAATTACAGCAGGTTTTGATGACAATCAGGTAATGACACTTACCGGTCACAGGGACAGAGCAGCATTTGAAGCCTATAAAAGGGACCTGATCATCGACAACACAGTTATGAAGAAAAAAACAGTCAAATTCTAGGCAGCATAGGTAGGCCGGATCAAAACTTTGGAATTATTGGGAGGCTAGATCAGGACAGCCTCCCCATCTCCCACCGCTCCGGACCGGACTTGATTACCCGTCCCTGCCACCAAAACCGACTACCCAATTTAGGGTACCGCATAAAACCTGTTATTTTTTTCATCCGCAACATGTAAACAAGTACATCTATTTTTATTTGCAAAAAATTTAGTCGTATTGAATGCCAATTCTACCGACTTTATTTTCAAAACATATATTATTAACCGAAATTACATTAAGACAATTATAGACATCAAAATTTATCAACTGTTAGAATAATACTTATGCCATTTTATAGTGGCTAGTTAATTAATCAAATGTTTCACATAAATTTTCAATCATGAAAAAACAAGAAAATGTCCCAAGAAAGCTGGATCTTTCCACGCTAAAAAAACAGATTCCGCAATTAAAGGAAACAAAACAGGGTCAATTAAAAGGAGGTTTTGTGTCCCTTTCAACTGCTAATTCTTTACATGTTGCTCTGAGCAATGGAAAATGTACGAATCTCAACACTGTTGAAAATTGTACATGTTCCTAATTCTTTCTTAGATAAAGAGATAACTAATTAATAAATATTGTAAACTTAAATTCATTTAACATGAAAAAAGAACAGAAAAACCCCGAGAAACTTAATTTATCCGAATTAAAGAAACAAATTCCTCAATTAAAAGAGACTAAACAAGGTCAGCTAAAAGGAGGTTTTGTTTCCCTAAAATCTGCCAGTTCATTGTCAGCGGCATTTTCTAATGATTCATGTAGCAACATAAATCAGTTCGAAGGCTGTACTTGCAAATAGATTTGAAGGTGTCATTCCTAACAATTTTTCTTCCTTTTCTTTGCGCAACGAAAAGCTTTATAGCAAAAAATAAATTTCTAAGCACGCATTAAGAAGAATTTATTGGATAGGAATCTCCCAAAATCTTAATATTTACAGATTTATTCTGCAAAGGCAAACGACATATGTTTGCCTTTGCTCTATTATCAAAACGATTTAATTGATGAATGATATGAAAGCAAGTAGATTTAATGTATTTCAACAATTTGAAGATGAAATTTTAGCATATAATTCTTTTAAAGATTCATTTCTAATCCTCGAACCAACACTCCATCAGTTATTTGAGGCTGCAAAGACCGAAATGAATTTCATGGAGCTGAAAATGATACACCCTAGTTTTTATGAGGCATTGTTCCAAAATGGTTTCGTTGTACCGGAAGAGGAAGATGAACTGGCAAAAGTTGTGTCCATCAGACAAAAAACTGATTTTAATAATGACCACTTCAGGCTGATCATTAATCCGACTATGAACTGTAACTTCAAATGCTGGTACTGTTATGAAACCCATATCAAAGAATCCCGCATGGAGACTGAAATTGTTCAAAAAGTCAAAAGGCTCATCGACAATATTTTTGAAGATAACCGAATAAAAACTTTTGAGTTAAGCTGGTTTGGAGGTGAGCCACTTCTCTATTATCATAAAATCGTTGATCCCATCTTAACATACGCGACCCAACAAGCTAAAATTAGTGGAAAAATACTGCAGTCGGATTTTACCACCAATGGATTTCTTATCAACCAAGAGATGCTTGATAGCATGGCAACTAAAGATGTAGCATTCCAGATCACCCTTGACGGACACCGGGAGAAACATAATAAAGTGAGATATGTAAATGAAACAAGAGGCTCATATGACGAAATACTTTCCAATATTATTCTCCTATGTAAAAATGGTTTTTATGTTACTTTACGTATTAACTATACCAGCGAAACATTAGTTGATGTTCAGAAAATAGCTGATGATCTAAGTGACCTACCTTTTAAAGATAGAAAATTCCTCGCTATCGATTTTCAACAAGTTTGGCAATCAAAGAGTGAAGATCTCGTTGAAAGGATAAGGATCGTTACTAACTATTTTCGCACAAATGATTTCAGGATTTCTTCCAAATTAGGTAATGGAATGACAGGATCTTGTTATGCTGATAAATTAAATGAGGCGGTAATCAATTATAATGGTGATGTTTTTAAATGTACAGCACGTGACTTTACAGAAGATAACCGAGAGGGAATACTTACAGATGATGGTATTATCCTTTGGAACAACAAAAAAGAAGAACGATTGCGTCTTAAACTTAACAATAAACCATGTCAGGAATGCGCCATTCTTCCGATCTGTGGAGGAGGATGTTCACAAATTGGTCTGGACCACGCCGGAGAAGATTATTGCGTCCATAACTTCGATATAAACTCTAAACATAGGTTGGTCAAACTTCGTTTTCTTGATACCATGGACGTACTTAATTAACATAATTTAATTTACGAAAGTGCGGGATTTTCTACAACATGATATTATGGATTGTGCGCCAACATGCATTAAAATCATTGCCGCGCACTATGGCAAAAATCTTTCCCTACAAGATTTAAGGGAGCTGTGTTACCTAAATCGCGAGGGTGTCAGCCTCCTAAATCTTACAAAAGCCTGCCAAGAAATAGGGTTCAATACTCACACGGCGCAATTAACCGTCGATGAATTACAGACCTGCCCTCTTCCAGCAATTTTACACTGGAATCAGAATCATTATGTAGTATTGCGTAAAATCACTTACGAGCGGAAACACCTAAAGGACAAGCATCTTAAATTTATCCTGTCAGATCCTGCACATGGCTCAGTTAAAGTAGATGGGGAAACATTCGAAAAATGCTGGATTGGGGAAAATGGAAAGGGTACAGCATTGATTCTTCAACCCGACACGGAGTTTCTCGCTAATCAAGTAGCAAGGCAAGATGAGGTACATCCAAAGAAATTTCTCCTTAAGTATTTATTTCCTCATTGGAAATACATAATTCAACTTATCATAGGAATGATCTGTTTAAGTGTTTTTTCTATGACGGTACCTTTCTTGATGCAATTATTGATTGATTCAGGTGTGAGAGAATCAAATATGAACGTTATATATCTGGTTGTATTGTCACAACTTATTTTATTTGTTGGTGCTACGGTCACAGATATCATCCAGAGCTGGCTGCTTCTACATGTAAATATTAGGATCAATCTCAATATAATCTCAGATTTTTTAAAAAAGCTTCTTAGACTACCCATAACTTATTTTGATTCGAAGGGAGTCGGAGACATTTCACAACGCATCAATGATCACCGGAGAATTGAACTTTTTCTTACCAGTACTACTTTAGCTACTCTTTTTTCTATGGTGAGCATCTGTATTTATTCTATTGTATTGGCAATATATAGCTGGAAGATATTCACCGTTTTCGCCGGAGTAAGTTTTCTGGCAGTAATGTATATCTTGCTGTTTCAACGAAAAAGAAAAGAATTGGATTATAAACGTTTCGCTAGAAATAAAGAAAATCAAGACAAACTTTATGAGATGATTATCGGAATGCGGGATATAAAACTATATGGTAGTGAAGACGCAAAACGTGAAGAGTGGGAATCAATCCAAGTTAAACTTTTCCAGCTGAATATTGCGGGATTATCGTTAGAACAATATCAGAAAACCGGTTATATATTTCTTTCTCAGTTAAAGAATATTTTTATTTCTTTTTTAGCTGCAACCGCAGTAGTACAAGGAAATTTTACCCTAGGTGTACTGCTCAGCATATCATATATTATCGGTCAGACAAACGGTCCTCTTGAACAATTAGTTGGTTTTATTAAAACAGCCCAAGATGCAAGGTTGAGTATTGATCGGATGAGCGAAATCCACAACAAAAAAGATGAGGAACCTCTGAGCATTCCAATCGATGACTTAAAAAAGTTTAAAGCATTTCAGGGATCTTTGGAATTGGATAATGTTTCCTTTCAATATGAAGGTCCTACTTCGCCTTTTGTATTGGAAAACATAAATCTACATATCCCATATGGCAAAACAACTGCCATAGTCGGCGCCAGCGGTAGCGGAAAAACCACCCTGATGAAACTTTTATTAAATTTTTATTCCCCAACTTCAGGTCTCATTACTATGAATGGAATTCCGATCCAGGATATTTCTCCAAAACTATGGAGATCCCGATGGGGAACTGTCATGCAAGATGGGTATATTTTTTCTGACAGCATAGAAAGAAATATTGTTCTTAGTGGAGAGGATATCAATCAAGCAGCGTTATTGAAAGCGGTGGAAATTGCAAATATCAAGGAATTTATTGAAGCACTACCATTGACTTATGCGACGAAGATTGGAAATGAAGGTATAGGATTGAGTGGAGGGCAAAAACAACGCTTACTCATAGCCAGAGCAATTTACAACAATCCCGAATTCCTCTTTTTTGATGAGGCAACTAGCAGTTTAGATGCTGACAACGAGATCGTGATTATGCAGAATCTAGACAGGTTTCTCACAGGTCGGACAGCCATCATAATTGCGCACAGACTAAGTACAGTAAAAAATGCAGATCAGATCATTGTTTTAAAACAGGGAAGGATCGTAGAAACAGGAAGCCATTTTGAGTTGACTCAACGTAAAGGGTACTATTTTAATTTAATCAAGAATCAACTTGAGCTAGCATAACCATATGAAGCATAAAGAGGAAATCGATAAATTGTTGCAAAAAGCACCCAGGAATACAGTCCGTTGGGGAAATACGGTCATGCTGACTCTACTTATCTCGGGGGTTATATTTTTTAGCAAAATTTACATCGAAAAGCGAACTGAGGTTGACGCCATTTTAGTTCAAATAAACGGTGTCAGTAAATTAGTTTTTAAAGGATCGATAAAGGAATCCGAGGAAAATTTTGCTAATATGCACTTTAAACCATTAATGTTTTATGCTGATAGCTCCAGCAATGTTAAGGATTTTAAAAAATTAAAATTTGAGATAACAGACCAAGATGTTATAAAAGTAGAAAAATCTGTATTATATCTATCTTTCAATCCAAAAGACAAGGTGTTTAAGAATAAACCTGAAGAAGGAGGAATTATTTTTGGAAAAATCCAGTTTACTCCGAAACGAGTTTATTTACTTCAATCAATTAAAGAGCGTTTATCGTCAACAGTCAACCCTTAGAATTATAGAAGAATATAAAAATCGACAACAAATGCATTTAAATTACCTCATCTTATGCCATAAAAATCTTGCTCAGGTCGATAACCTTATTGATACTATTCAACATCCTAATGCCAGAATTTTTGTCCATATAGACCAAAAAGTTTGTACAAATGAAATCAAACAGCAAAAATTTATTACTTCAAAAAATGTAACTGTGCTAAAGAAGAGATTAGTGGTTTCATGGGGCGGATTTTCAATGGTAGAGTCTACTTTACTGTTGCTTACCGCTGCTCTACAACAGCATACTTCAGGTTATATGATATTACTTAGCGGAGAAGACTATCCATTGAAACCTTCGGCAGAGATCTATTCTTATCTAAATAAAAATTACGGAACTCAATATCTTGAATTTAAGTCGATACCAGACACCAGTTGGAATTTAAATGGTGGGGAAGACAGGTTTCGTTATTATTGGTTTGTAGATGAGATTGGATATCATGACAGCCATATACTTTATAAGCTACAATATCAAAATAATTTACAAAGGCAGATTATTCCAAACTTTGACTTTTTTGGCGGATCGCAATGGTGGTGTATTACGACGGAATGTGTTTATTATATAGTGGAATTTCTTAAAAAGAATCCCGACTATTTGAAGTTTTTCAAATATTCTCATATCCCAGACGAGTTGTTCTTTCATTGCATTATAATGAATTCCTTTATGAGCGAACAGGTGGTGAACAACAATTTGCGCTATATCGATTGGAATACATCTTCCGGACATCCTAAAATCTTGACCCTAGATGATTTAAATTCTATGAAGCAGTCTAACAAGTTTTGGGCTAGAAAAATCCAGTTACCTACGAGTGAAAATCTTTTAAAAGCGCTTGACGAAAAATTTAAACTTAAAATTTGCAACTATCCAGATTAATTTACGACTAATAAGTAATTAAACATTATATTCAGATACAGATGAATTTACATACATTCATAATAATAAGTAAGATACGACAATTCAGATTATACTCAGGTATTAATTTATCAGTACTCTGTTTATTGGCTATACTTTTATTTCCGTCTTTTATGCCGCCCTTAGTAGCTCACGAAACAAGCAATACAGGTATTTACGATCGCTCGCGGAAAAAAGATTATTTTAATTTACCCGATCATGCGAATAAAGAACAATCGATTAAACAACTGAAAATATCCGGTAAGCTCATTGATTCAAAAAATGTTGGTGTTCCCTATGCGTCGGTTAGCTTGATAAATATTTCAAATCAATCCATTCTTGATATCCAAACCACAGACGAAAACGGACGCTATAATCTGGCGGTATCCGCTCCACTTGAACAGATGGCCATATCCGTAAAACATCAACTTTATAGAGACACAACAGTAAAATTAAATCCAGGATTAGCAAAATCAGGAGTCGCTCCAGATATTGTATTACATCTAAAAGGGGATATTTCATTGGAGGAGGTCATTGTTACGGCTAAGAAACCCTTATATGAAAAAAAAATCGATAGACTTGTTTTTAATATAGAAAATAGCATTGCTGCAATAGGTAATGATGTATTCAACTCTTTAAACAGTATTCCCGGGATTAATGTCATCGGTGATAATGTCAATATAACAGGAAAAGGCTCTGTAAGATTCTTATTAAATGGAAGACTACAACAACTCTCCGGAGAAGATCTTGCGGCAATGCTCAAAGCAATGCCTTCTGATAAAATTGCCCGAATCGAACTGATAACTAATCCTCCAGCACAATATGATGCAGAGGGAAACGTTGGACTGATCAATATTGTAACAAAAAGGAATTTATCGGATGAATTCAGCGGGAACATTCGTTCTGGTTACGAAAGGACAACTTACGGCAGATATAATGTAGGTACAAATATCACTTATTCAAGAAATAAATGGACGTTTAATGCTTCCATAGATTACCGTAACGGTGCCAACCAGCGCGTAGATCGGACTTTACGGGAGTACCCAGACCGAATTACCTTAGGCAACACCAAAATGAAAAACAACACAAAAAGTTTCTATTCTAACATAGGTGCAGAATATATGGTTAACGAAACATCTTATCTATCACTCTCTTATACAGGAACAAACAATAGGAACAATCTGGATCAGAACATGATCTCTACATTTTATCAGCATCCGTCGGCAGTCGATTCCTTAACGGAAACACATTCGTTAAACTTGAGAAAAGACCAGCAGCATAGTGCAAATTTACACTATGAAAACACTCTAGACACTGTTGGAAACAAGTTAACTTTAGATGTAGATTATCTATACTTTCACAAAAAAGAATCTCAGAATGTTAATAGTAGAAGTTTTGAACCACAAAACATAGCAACTCCCTTAACAACCTATTTATACAATATCAACTCTCCCCAAACGATTAAGGTATTTACTGTTCAAGGCGGGATGACAAAACATACCAACTTTGTTGATCTTTCTTACGGAGGAAAAGTCTCATTTATAGACAATACCAGTCTAACCCATTTTGACAGTCAGATAAATAGCCAGGAGGGCAAAAAAATTAATAGTAGCAACGAGTTTATCTATAATGAAAATACCCAGGCACTTTATTTGGACGGCGACAAAAAGATTGGAAACTTGCAAATAAAAGCTGGTATACGTGCAGAATATACACAAACCAAGGGGTACTCTATAAGTGCAAATGAAACGCATAAAAATGATTATCTTCAATTTTTCCCAACTTTTTACGCAACATATCCGCTTGGTGAACAAAAAACAATTTCCTTTAACTACGGTCGAAGAATCCAACGTCCGAGCTACATTTTGCTTAACCCATTTCCATGGTATTCTGGACCATACAATTACACAGAAGGAAATCCTTTTTTAAAGCCCAGCTTTAATAACAATCTGGAATTATCCTACACGCATAAAGATTGGTTGGTATCTTCTCTTTATATGAATCTTATGGACGATGGTTATAGCGGCATTTCAGAAATTGATTTAAATTCCAATTTTGTTAGGACTACCCAGAAAAATTTTCTTTCAGGAACAACCATTGGCCTATCCAATTCGGTAAGTTTAAAGACTTTCAATTGGTTAGAGAACAACAACCAGTTTCAGGTCTATCATACTAGAACTAAATCTTCAAACCCTACTCTACCAGAAATTACTGAGACCTATAGTGGTAGTATAAGTAGTAACAATACGGCCACGTTAAACAGGGCCAAAACGCTATTTGTTGAGCTCGGTGTTTATTATCAATTCCCACAACTTATTGGTTACACTAAGTCCAATGCGTATTATTCGATCAGTGGAGGGGTTAAAGCGCAATTATTGGAGAAGAAGCTTATTCTTGCATTAAATGCATCCGATATTTTTAAAACATTTAAACCCGAGTTTTCCAGCACGATAAATGGTGTGCATCAAATCTTCAGCAGTTATCCTGATTACAGAAATATAAGGATAACCGTAACTTATAACCTTTGGAATTCTAAAGCTAGACAAAAGAGAACTAACCAAAAAGGAAATGAAGAAGAAGCCAGAAGATTATAGAATTATAAACTGACTTCGATAACAAATGTTGTAATTGATAACCTAAAAGATATTTTATTAAGCTTCTCAGCCTAAAAGTAAAAGGTCATCCCATTTGAGAAGGTTTGGATACGAAAGGCTTAAAAGAGAAAGAATTGGTAACTGAATCCCTAATTCTAAAATTTGCTGTATATCCAAATCCGTCATGGAAGGATCCATTACCTCATTTCTATCATTATCCGAGCATAGGAAATATACGGCGTCGGTTTGAATGTCCTTCCTAATATCTAGATTTGATGGTTCAAAATATTTAGCGTCTTTCAAGATGTTCATAAACATTAAGCTTCTCTCTTTCCAATAGATATTTCTTTTTAGTACAGCTGCCCTCCAGTACACAAATGCAACTTTCATTAAAGTATTTCTGAGTTTTGGCTCTACCTTTTGGTTCTGGTTGGGATTAGGTAGTTCCTTTTCTAGAATACGATCTAAGTAGATACAAGAGCGAACTAATATATCATTCATAATGAATCGATTAACAGATAGCACTTCTTCATTGCAAAGGGCACATATAAGGGGAAGAATATTATTAATTTTAGCTACATCATGGCTATCAAAAAAATATACACCTTCCACTTGCGTTATTAGTTGCTCCCGTATCTGATCCGAAAGGATGATTAAACTCTCCTTTATAGCAGTTAATTGGAATCTATTAAAATTTTTCTTCAGCGAAGTGTATCGCTTGGAAAAGTACATAAACCGCCCAATCAAACCGTTGTTCACAGTCATTTCAATAGTGTCTCCATAAATTATCAGTTGATATAATATATCATCTATATCATTGAGAATACTGTTTGCTGATTCTACCCCCTCAAAAAGATCATTTTGTCCCAGAAACTCTAAGCCCCAACCAATTCCCGTAACACCGTTGTTAAAATCGATTGATTCAGCACCATGTATATTATCAAGCAAAAATTCCCAATCTTCATTGACTTTATCGAGAAGGTGGCTTTGCTCACTGATTTTATGAATTACAATATTAGAAATAAGCGTACCTGTAAGTCCGTTAACCAGCCCTAAAGTGCCATCACTCATATTTCTTTGACTCAATTCGGTACAAACTGTTCCGAAGGTATTATCTAATTCCATACTAATTTGATATAAATAAAGTTTAATTTCCTTTCAACATTTTATTCGTCCATTATCCAAGGCCATCCAGCGATCTGTTCTTCTAAGTCTTTTTTCGTTGCGGAACATACATCAAAGTATATATCCATAAGTTTAAACCGATCATCATTGGAAAGATAACCCGAACTTATGTTGGGATGATATAAATGAAACATTGGTCCCTCGACTCTTTTAACAGAGTATCCCAAAATTGTAAGTCGTTTTACTCGCTCAACATCTTCTGGCCCCCACATACCAAAATTCTCGTTTTCCATTCCAGATTTGAGATAGACTGATCTGTTTACGAAAATAGCCCCACCGCAAGATCTCTTTGCACTCAATTCGAGTTTGCCAATATGAGACTGAAGGAAAGCGGACTCTTTTATGTTTCCGAACTGTTTCTTCAAAAATATATCGACCGAATAAACCCTCCCATCGAATGCCAATACGCAATCTGCTTGGCCATTCCTCAATAGTTTAATTACCTCCGAAAGCTGATCTTCTAGAAAAATCGCATCAATGTCATAAATTCCGACAAGAGATGTTTTTGCCATTTTAATCATCATATTAAGATACTTCGTTCTATGAAAAATAGCATTATGATCCTCGACAAAACGATAGCTATACCCATTGGTACTTACTAATTCTTCCAATTGCGGGTTACTATCAGCTTCTAGAACGATTACATTTGTATCAAATTTTTTCCGCAACCAGGACAACAAGATCGAGAGATTTTCCTTCCTATCCTGAGATTCGATACGAGCAGGTACTAGGAAGGTGACATCCTTAAAATTGATCCTTTCATTTTCTTTATCTTTTACATATTCTGCTATAAGATTTACTAAGGGTAAACTCGCCGACGTCTTATCCAAATGCGAAAAATCATCATAGAACGGAGGGAATTCGCGGAAAGGATCCTTGTAAAAGAAACGGTTAGCAAATCCAGCAGTAGTACCAGAAATATGTAAGATATCAACTTCCTCCCATTTCTCCAATCTGGACGATGGTATGCAGAAATCCAATTTGGCTGATATCTCAACGTTATAACCCGATCTCCATGCATTCCACAGGAGACACCACATATCGGAACACCATCCGTAACTGTTTCTAGTTGGAATAATTTCATTTGTAGGAGACGAATCTTTAAGGTGATTTAGAAAATGTTGCGTCTCATAATATTCCTCCAACATGTCATACAGGTTTTCACAGTCCCGCTCTATTTTCTCCCAAAATTCTACTGTAGACCTTTTTATTATCTGTTGCGCCCCGCCACTATTATAGTCCAATGCTTCTACGATAGCAGGATCAATATCTATAATACTGCACATTCTATAAAAAAGCTGTTCATCAATAGATTTCAAATAATCTACACCTATATAATCCCTGGCATTCGACACGTACCAAGTCTCTCCAGACTCAAGGCTAAGGATTCCATCGATGTTTTTCAGAATGATATCTGCATCATGATAAAATATAGCAGTTTCATTTAATCTAGGAAACCTACTAAGATGCTGTTTAATAAGATGCGGCCTGATGGATGAGGCGTAGCCTTTTGAGAGCCTATTATCTGGATAACAATAAAATTGTCCAAAATTCGATTTCTTAATAAAGCGTTCAAACTCTGGGTTTAACCCATTTAAAGGATCATACCCAATGAGTACGTGAACCTCAGCAGACTCGACGCCAATAGTTTGAAAATTAAAAAGTTGCAACTGAAGTTGCCACAAGAAATAATATTCATCCGGTTGAGCTGAAAGAAAAATCATTTTCCACTAATTTAGATTTATAAAAATAGTAAGCCCTTCTTGTTCAATAGTTACATACAATATACTCATCGATAGATAGCTAATTAGTAAAAATTCGATGAAATTGGATTTCACTTCGACTAAATAAAAAAACTGCATTGCAAACAGATGATGGTGTTAATAAGCCAACAAAGTTACACATATACGCCAGCTCGTTCAACCGTTTTAACTTGCCCATATGTCGCGCCAACATATTACGTTCAGAAACACATACAAGTCTTGATTTTTATACTTCTCGAATTGCTCAACAAAATGGATCTTTCTGTTCGTAATTAAAAAATCAAAATCGGCTCAATTTTCAATTCTATAGAGTTCAATTGCCATTCTACCGATTTTTTTCTCATCTCACTTTTCTATCGACCAATTTTATCCTGAACCAATAAAAAATAGACATGAAAACTATAAGCACACCAACATTTGAAGACCTGAGATTTGAAGTCCAAACAATCTGTTCATTAGATATACCAAAATATGATATGCCTGATGATGAAGACACCTATACCGGTTTAACGCTAACTTCAACGGTTTTTATTTAATGTAGCGACGTCTCCCTCCTAACACAGGCAATAGATCTAGTGTAGGAGGGAATAAATTTAAACTTCAAGATACATGGTAAATGAAAAGACCCCTCAAATGTTTTTTAATAGAAGATGAGCCACTTGCTTTAAGGCAACTACGCTCCTATATTACAAAATGGGGTGAGCTTGAGCTGATTGACAGTGTATGTAATGTTGAAGAAAATGATCTTATCCTTTCGAATATATTGCAATGTGAAGTATTATTCCTCGATCTTATTGTAACCGGAGGTAATATCAGTTTTCTAGAACCACATGTAGCCAATCTTAGGCACATTGTGGTTATTTCTGCGCTTCCTTCGCAATATTTTCCCCCCTTCATCATCAATTGTGATCCATTCATCCTTAAAAAACCAATTACGCCTAGCCAGTTTGATTCCTGTATTACGATAATTCTAGAATTGGAACATATTTCTAAATATCCGCAAAACTAATGAATACGTTCCGCCCTTGTGATTTCTATCTTTTGCGTTCACCAAAACTTCCCATAAGCATACTTTTTGAACTCGGTAATACAAAAGTTGAAGATCTTGAACAGTTTTTTTATGAGTTATACAGCCAAGTTGAAATGCAAGAAGCTATCATGCTCGCAAGCCCCGACCTTTATTACGAATTAAAGAAGTGGCTTAATAAAAAACAATCTTGCAGTAAAAAGCTTCTAAGCACTCTTTACAAATACACTGCCCGTATGAGTACACGATGTACCCCATTTGGTCAATTTTCGGGAACTGCAATTGGTCGTATTTCAACAAAAGCTGAAGAGCCTACAAAGATATGTCGAACGGATTCAGTAATTAAATATCGACTAGACATGCAATCCCTAGCGTCTCTGGCACAAAAGATATCCCTAGACCCGGATATTCGTACCAGATTGACCTATTATACAAATAGTACTATCTACTGTCAGGAAGACCTCTACAAGTTTTATCAATCCAGATCCTTCATGGGAAAGCAAAAACATTTCCTCAGTGCTGTTTCCGTTACCACTCCCCTGGAGTTTCTAATAACAGCTTGCCAGCATGGCATGAGTTACCAACAGCTTATTGAAAAATTCTGTGAAAAAGGGGTATCGTTCCAACAAGCAGTTAACTTTATTGACCAAGTTATCGAAAGTCAGATTCTAGTATCAGAATTTAGACCGATTATTACAGGTGAGGATTTTTTATCAGTACTGAAAGAAAAATTGAAACAAGTGGATTATAAAAAAAGCTATCTACCAACTTTGAAAAAATTAGACTGGTTGCTACGATCGGATTTCGGCCTTCACGAACGAGAGTCTAAAACAAGGAAGCTCCTAGAAAATATTGGTGCAGATATCCAATTTAAGAATATTCTACAAGGTGACCAGCTTATTTGCACAAAGAATAACACTTTAGGAAAAAATTATGTGCAAAGAATATCCAACCAATTGCAAGAATTGATGCCACTTGCTAGTCCTGAGATCCAGCCGGATCTTGTCCATTTTAAAGAGGCATTTAAAAAGCGTTATGACAGGCGGATTGTTCCGTTACTGGAAGCACTTGATCCAGATACTGGCATTGGTTATGGTAGACAAATGGTAGATTACCTACAGCAAGACGATCTCCTCTGTCATTTTAAAAAAGATTCCAACCTAAAAAAACAACCACTAAATGATCTACCCTATCAAGAACTCGTATTGCGAAAATACTGTGAAGCACTCCAAAGCGGAACCCTCAATGTTTCACTCAACAGTGAGGATCTAGAAAATCTTAATAAAGAAATAAACAAGGATATTTCCCTTGCCTGTACTTTTTATGCCATAGGTAATATTCTGGAGGCTCCTGAGAATTCTGAGAATCTAAAATTCAATTTTCATGGATGTGGGGGCGTGTCGGCAAGCAATCTGATGACACGTTTTGCCTACTTGGATGAAACGTTAGAAGATAAATTAAAAAAAATGAGCAAGTTTGAACAGCAAAACAATCCCAACAGTATTTTTGCCGAAATTGTTTACCTTCCAGAAGCTCGTACTGGTAACATTCTTCAAAGACCGAAACTTCGCGATTATGAAATCGTGCTGTTTGCTTCGTCCTGCAAAGAAACCTGTGAAATCAAAGTCAATGACCTATATCTATTCATGAAAGGCCAACGGCTCGTTCTGTGGTCCAAAATTCTAGAAAAAGAGATCATTCCCAGGATAACTTCTGCGCATAACTATCATCAAGGCATCTATATATATCGTTTTTTAGGGGATCTGCAATCTCAAGAAAATGGTTTTAATCTAAAGTGGGAATGGAGCTACCTATCCCGTCGTCCTTTTCTACCACGTGTCTCCTACAAGGATATCATCATCAGTCGTGCACGCTGGTATATTAATAAACAAAAAACAAGATTGTTTGACCCTATTGCAGACGATATTTTTATCCAAAACATTATTAACGAGCTAAAACTGCCAAGATTCATGACACTTAGCGAAGGAGATAATGAATTGCCATTGGATCTAACGAACCAATTGTCGAGACAAATTTTGTTAGAAAATATAATCAAGAAGGATGTTGTACTATATGAGTTTCTGTTTAAGGAATACAACTCACCAGTATTGGACAGCACAGGAAAAAAATATAGTAACGAAGTGATCATTCCTTTTAAATCTGATGCGAAATACGAGGGGCACGCAAAACCAAACATTTCTACTCGAAACGACCGTTTATTTCCTCCAGGTGACAAATGGATTTATGTAAATATATATTGTGGTCATCAATATGCTGAAACGATTCTTCGCAAACAGGTTCGAGAATTAATAAATAATCTCAAATGCAAAAATTGTATTAAAAAGTGGTTCTTTATCCGTTTTAAAGAACCAGAACATCATATCCGTTTACGGGTCGAGGCAAAATCAAGAACGGATTTCAGCTACATAGTCCAAACTGTGCGAGAAATGTTCAGTCAAGCGCTTGAAAAAGACCTTATATCTAATCTCCAACTCGATACATATAAACGGGAAATCGAACGGTATACCGCCGATCACATGGATATCAGCGAGGAACTTTTTTGTCTAGATAGTGAATATGTTTTACATGTGATGGATAATCATCCAAAACAAGGTGATAGATGGCTGGAGGCACTTGTTGGAGTGGATGAATTACTTAGGGCCGCTGACCTGAAGCTTGAGAAAAAACGCGATTTCTGTGAAAATATGCGCAAAATTTTTTCTATCGAATTCGGAAACATCAAGGACAACGATCGAATGTTCCACCTAAAATTCCGAGAAAGGAAGGCTGTAATTGAGTCTAGGCTGCAATACAATAAAAAAAACAATAAATTTGTATTGAGTAGCCCAAGAATGCAATTAGCATGTAAACTTTTTTTACCTTCTGATGGTTTGTTTATGGCAAAGGAAAAGATGTCCGAGTTGTTAGTAAGCCATATCCATATGTTCATAAACCGTCTTTTTACTTCCGATCAGCGGCTACATGAGTTTGCTACATATCATCTTTTGACTAACTACTACCGTATGCAGATCGGTAAACAGAAAGCAATAAAAACATCGTAATGCTTATTCCGCTATGCCCATCCTTTTATAAAACTCCTTACGATATTGCAGGCCAATAGGCAATGTTTCCGAATATTTTTTCAGGAACACCTTCGTTGCATCAACGCTACTAATATGCTCGGTATTAACGATATAAGAACGCTGTATACGTATAAAATACTTCCAAGGAAGCATTTGTTCCATTTCTTTCATGGTATATGTCAGAGTCGTAACACCATCGATAGTAAAAATCTTCACATAGTCTCCCCATCCCCGAACATAGAGTATCTCAGATGGTTTAAGGAATGCAGTTCTGTTACGATCCTTAATCTTTATGTAATCCAGTTTTACCTGGCTATTCCTTTTATATTCGAGAGCTCTTTTCACTTTTTCGATTCCCTTATAAAGACGCTGCTCCGTCACCGGTTTCATAATGTAATCTAAAACGTCCAGTTCAAAGCAATCTGTGGCATATTCAGAATGTCCAGTAATAAAAATAATAAAAGGCGGATTTTCAAGTGATCTGAGGAATGAAATCCCATTCATCTCGGGCATTTGTATATCCGAAAGTATTAAATCAATTTCTGTACTCTCAACCATTTCCATCACCTCCATCGGATTCTCAAAAACCCCAAGTAACTGCAAAACATCGATTTTCTTAACGATTTTTTCAAGTCGTTCCCTAGGTAAAGGTTCATCTTCAATCAAAATTGTCTTTATTTTGTGCATAGTTTTATTCCATATTTTCTTTTTATCTTGTCTTAAGCATCAAAAATGTATCAGCTCGTCACCACTAAAAAAACAGTAACTCTTAAATGCCCTGATTGTAGGGTAGCTAATGGCAACGGAAAAGTCAATCTATCTGTTCCAATTGCAACGTCAGGTTTACATTATAACTATCATCCCTTTCAGCAATATGTAGTCGGTAACCATTCTTATAGTTTAATTCCAGCCTCTTTTTAACATTAGTGATTCCTATTCCCCCGACGTATACTAATGGTTTGGAAGTTTGGTTAACCCCATTGGAGACCTCCATCTGAAGTACCCCGTCCTTTGTCTCCAACTTAATCCTTAACCAGGCATTTTTAATGCTCGATTTTGGTCCATGTTTAAAGGCATTCTCGATGAATGGAAAAAGGATCAACGGAACAATGTCGTACCTTGTTGAATCTGATTCGATTATTATCTCAACCCTTGTAGAATCATTGATACGCAGTCTCTCCAATTCAATATAATTTTCTAGAAAATCCAGTTCTGAATTTAACGGAACGGTTGGACGATTACTTTCATGCAGCAAATAATTCATAATTCCGCTCAGCTTTGTAACGTAGTCCGCACCAGCGGGATCACCCTCTGTAATAAGTATATAGATATTATTCAGTGTATTAAATAGAAAATGTGGATTAACTTGTGATTTCAGAAATGCTAATTCAAGCTCTGTATTTTCCAGTTCAAGTTCCGTTTTCCGATTACGTACCTTGGCAAATGCCTGCATAACTTTTAACCCCAACGGAAGGGATACAAGGTAAATAAAATCAAGGATATAAAAAGGTAGCTTGGGAAAATTGAACAGACCTTCCAAGCCATTTTCTAATACCATTTTTACATATATCCCCAATCGTTTATTCGGCTCCAAAAAGTGCTGAACAAACCAGCATGCAAAATAGGTCAAAACACCCCACCAAAGATAAATTACCACGATCCAAAAAATGGAAAGAAGAAATTTCCCCCGCATCAGCCATCTAGGTATAATAATGTAGGAAGTAATATAAAATATGGTGATTACCGCTGAAAGATCCTTTAACATTAACACCCATGAATTATTCTTATCAATCCGGCTGTAGGAAACTGCATACATAAATGCAATACAGCTCCAGAACAAAAGATGAAGGGATATACGTTTTAAAGTAGTGTAACGGTTCAATAATCTAAGTAAATTAGACATATAAAAAGATTGCTTGGTTTTAAGATAATTCCAACAATTAAACCACTATAAAGTTAAACAAGATTTTATATGGTAATATATATATTAAATCATTATCATCCAAAAGAAAATTTAGCTTAAAAAAATGGCTCCCTAAATTGTTAATTTACCTATAGTCAATGTAAAAGAAATAAGAACCGGAGACTGTAATGTAAACTGGTCAATCGACTAATTCAATAAGATTATTTATATTAATTATTCAAACGACACGGTCACGAAAGAAAAGACCCCAGCAAAGAGCAGATTTTATAACCCAAATCTGACTTCGATGCGAATGCAGATCCGCTAACTTACATTTAGATAGATTGAAAACTTAAATCTCATTAAAATAGAAGAAGATCTTCATTTTTTAATAAAGGTTCCTTAAATTAGAATTCCAATAAATAAAAAACGCACCCAAAACAGCACCAAATTTGAGTCAAAAGCTAACAAATATAGTAGTGAAAAATAGGTTTAAATAAAATTAAGGCAACATTATGAAGAAATGTGAAATTCGAATCCCGCCTCTTCCGCCAAGACTACAAAAAGCTCAACATTAGTTGAGCTTTTTTTTGTTTATGGTGAAAAAACAGGACCCAACCTTCACATGCCTATTCCTCCCCAATCCACCCAATTTGAAAACGCATGAATCAGAGCCACAGATCGACGCTTAGCCAGCCCCCGATTATCAACATTTCCTTCCAGTATCCAATTACTTTCAATTTTCCGAACAATCCCTACATCATTGATCCGTCCAAGCTAGTGACTATAGATAGCAAATAGGATGATACCACCATCCCATTCATTGCGTCTTGCATTTTCCGCTATCGGATCCCAAGTGAGCAAAATAGCTGCTCCTTAACGCTCGATGGAATAGATCCTTAGGGGAATCTTCACGCCTGTAAGCTGACCAATTCGGTATTGCCGGGATGTTGCTTCAATACCACTTCGTACCCTGTCCGTGTCTGATTCGGCATTTATCCACTGTTTCTCTACTTATTACCTACTCTTTTCCTACTCTTTTAGTAGGGAATTAGTGGAGGATAAGTAGCGGAATACAGCAGTGATTGCGAATATGGTATGAGCAAGTGCTGAACAAGCATTAAATGATCTGCGGACAAACTGAAAGGATATAGTAATAGTAGTAATAACATTTGAGCGTATCCGTTTCGAGGATTCTACATCGTTTGCCTACCGCAACAGTTAATCCTTTCAAATGCTGGCTCTTTTTATCTTTTTCTTACAAAATGATTTTGAACGATTGAATTTAGAAAGATTTTTGTATCCACAGCTTCAAACTTCAACATTTCGGAAAGATCTCCGAACAAAGGAATTCCTTCCCCCAGCAGATAAGGAATCAGGGTAATAATGATCTCATCAATTCGGTCTTCTTGCAAAAAGCTCTGAATGGTTCTTCCTCCATCGATATACAGGTTATGATATCCTTTTCCATGAATTTCAGCCAGCACATCGTTTAGACAACCTTTGACAAGAGAAGCTTTATCCCTGAATTTTGCGGGGATCTCCGTCATCCTGTCGCTTAACACAAAAACATGCTTATCATAATACCATTCGTCAAAACCACAAACCACTTCAAAGGTATTGCGGCCCATGACCAACGCATCAATCTGTGCAATAAATTCCTTATAGCCCATATCATCCTTTTCGGGATTCGGTATGGAAAGCAGCCAATCGATTTCTCCGTTCCTATCGGCAATGTATCCGTCCAGACTGGTGGCAATGAAGACTTTGTTTTTCTGATTCATTTTTATGTATTTAAAGTTATAACACAAAATTAAATCGTTCGACACATTTAAAATTGTACAGAATTTACCCTACTCCAAATTTTGAAAATTCTTTTGGAGTATAACCACTGAGTTTTTTAAATACCCTAATAAAATGAGACTGGTCATAGAATCCAGCGTTCAGCCCAATGTCAGTCAATCGTTCCGGCGAATTGTTCTGAAGCAATATGACCGCTTTATTCACTTTGTAAAGATTCAGATATTCACTGGGAGTCAAAAAATAATACTTTCTGAATTTTTGAATGAAACTTTTCTGCGAAATCGGCAGCAGTTTACTGAAATCCCTCAGCATTCCCTTTCCTGCCATTTCAGCGGCCAGATGTGCTTCGAACCTCATCAAGTGAGGGTCGGTATTGACAGTTTCGAATACCCTCAACAAACATTTTTCGGCTTGGGCAAAATCAGGATTCTCGGCAGCAAAAAGACAGTCAAATAAAATCGCAGCTACTTCTTCCAAAGATGAGCTTCCTAATTTTTGGAGCAGTATTCCGTAGCAAAACGGCTTTAAAATTAAACCTATGCACGCGTAAGCTCCATTTGTTCTGGTCAGAAAAGGTCGATTTTTTAAACCCGATAGCACCTGAAGTCCTGTACGACCGTCTATCTTTTCGGTATTGATGCCTCTGATGTCGTACTCATCGCCATAACTGAAAATAAGTTCGGTAAACAAAGCCGCATGATGAACAAAATCCATGGTAAGATCACGCGACTTTCCTACCCAGATATAATCTATAAATCCGCTGAGCGGATATTTTGGCTGGTAAGCTACTTCTTCTATCATTTTTATTGTTTCTGAGTAAGCCGATTGCACGGGTTCTATAGGAACAGATAAATATAAAGGTTATTTTTCGGAACTAAGCCCGATATGATTTCCTTCTGTATCCTCGATAACAGCGATATAACCTGCTGGAATCAAAGTTTTAGTAACGATTATTTTACCACCTGCTGCTACCACTCTATCAAGAACAAGCTGGATTTCGGGATAAGCATTTATATAAATAAGGACTCCAGATCGTGAAGGTTCTTTATTAGGGGATTTGGTCAAAACTCCCGTAATTCGGCCAGACGTTGCCTGTATAACATTAGGATCATAAGGAAAAAATGTAAGTTCTTCTTCGGAATCTGGAAAAGACCTTATCGTCATCTTTAGGTCTAGAATTTCTTCATAAAAGCTTTTTGCCCTTAGCGTATTGAGGACAGGGATTTCGAACCAAGTTAGCACATTGGTATGCGCATCAATTTTCTTTAATTTTTCCATGATTTCTTATTTTTTTCAAAACTCAGGAAAAAATAAGATTTTAGCCTGTGACGATCGTCACATAATTAATAATATATCCTTCTTCTTCTAATTCGGCTCAATGTTTCCCGCGCCACTCCGAGAAAAGAGGCTAGCTGCGTGAGCGGAACACGTTGCACCATTTCCGGAAACTGACGTTCTAGAAAGTCCAACCTTTCTTGAGGTTTATAGAGTTTGGCCATATTTGCGAATTCCGCCTGTTTTGACGCAAACTGGCGGATGCAGTTTCTCCCCAATCTTTCAATCTCAATATGCTGGCTTGAAACTTCAAACAACTTTTTCTTATCAAAGATGACTACTGCCAAAGGTTCACAGGCCACAATATTAAGGGCGGACGGATGACCACTTCCAAAACTCTGGATGTCAGTTGCGATTTCATCTTCAAAGAAAAATCCGATGTTCTTTTTCTCAGCATCTATCATGCAGTAGCTTTTGCAATAGCCCTTTTCAATATAAAAGAGCTGATCACATATGTCGCCTTCTTTTAGCAAAACCTCATTTTTCCGGTATTCTTGCAAACGAAGGGCAGGTTGCAAACATATCCAGGCTTCATCAGAAAAATCAGTTAATGTACGTATGAAAAGTAATAGATTTTCCATTTATTTATCTAGAAATGCTAATTTTTATCGAAAACAGCATTTTAATATGCCATTCAATGCATTTTCGTTTGTAAAGTTACCAAAAGCGATAGAGAACTTACATTAAAAAATCAACGAGCATTAATCTCTGCTTCCTTTAATATTTTTACGGCATGCGATTCATGTTCAATGAGCCGCGCTATCTCCTCTTTAGAAAACGATGAGATGGCAGGAATAAATATCACCTTCGGGTAATTAATATATCGCTTATAGAGAATCTGAGCCCTTTCCATATGAAAATCAGATGTAATCACGATTAACATATCGGGTTTCTTCAACAATACCCGTTCTTTAGCCAGTTGAAAATCTGTTATTGTATTGGTTGAAAGTACCCCCTCTTCCAGAGCCTGTTCGGGTATTCCCCGCTCCATCAAGAATTGATACGCGTAAAAGTAATGTGGCTTTTCTGTTGTATTGAAATGCGTTCCGAAACCACCAGTGCAGAGGATTTTAAAACTAGGATTTGCCAAATGTATATTGAAAGCGCAATTCAACCTGTCTTGCGCCAATTTAGATAAATTACCTTGCGCATCGTTTGGCGCACCGAGAACTAAAATAATATTATTCATAACATACTCAATTTTTAGGTGGGAAAAAGAACGATTTGGGATTCATCTTAAAATAAATCCATACTGCCTTTGCCATTTTCGCCAACTCCTTAGAGGACAGGTTTCTCGAACGGAACGCCAGAACCAATGACAAACCAAAGCTTACCAGAAAATTAAAGAGTCCAATTATCCCGATACCCAAAATTCCCCATATCCAAATATCTGTGGACAGCTCCATACGATGCCCAAATAGACCGAGCGCCAGATTCCCGCTCGCAAAAGTGATGTGTCGAATATCCAAATCCAGCCCCAGAAACATCCCGATGGAAGCAGTTGATCCCATAAAAACACCAAACCAGAGATTGGAAACAATACCAGCCCATTTCTTTTCATAAAAAGAGGCAATCTTGTCCGTCTTCGTTTTCCCACATATCTTTTTCAGCAAGGGATGCTCCTGAATTCTGTAGTAAACGGAATTATGTTTATCTCGATTTGAAATACTTCCAGCGATAATCCCCGACAGAAATAAAAACACACCTGCAATGGAAGCGTGCAAGATAACGGGGGTCTTCGTCGGGTTTAAATCATCGACCAGATGTAGCCATTTCGTACTTGCTATATTTACACCCGACAGCTGCTCTATTCCCCAAACTAACAAAAGACTAATGGGGAATGCCATAATTACATTACCAACGAAAGCGATAAACTGCGAACGAAATAAACGTGCGAAAAATTGCGCAAAGACCCAATAACGGTGTCTGTCGGCACCTTGGTCCGAAGCTCCCTGTTCAATCGCGCTCACAAGGGATGATGCTGTCATCGCCGGCTGCTTTGTTGCCAAGGTAGCGCCAAAAAGATAAATGACCGTAAAACCGATTGCATAATTCAAGCTATACAAAAATGCATGTCCGAATTCGCTTGTATCCACTTTTCCCAACAATAGTTTTACAATACACATCGCCCCCACAATTACACCACCGCCGCAAGCAGAACGAAACATCTTCCAATACTCCTGATGGGTTGCCGTAATATAGTGCTCACCGGTCTGGGCTGTATGGTGTGTAATTTCGTAAGCCAGCAATTGTGTGCTCTGCCCTATTAATTTTCGGATATTGCTTTTTCTCGAATTATATCCAATCAGCGTCTTCGCCAATTGAATACTTTTCTCTACTTTTTGGGATTCTGTATCAATCACCAAAAAAGAAAGCATCTCCTTGATGCGCTCCAGTTGTTGCCGAATCCGCAATAAGGACTGGTTCACTTTAATGGAAATACCGAAACGATGTGAATTACTAAAAGCCGTTTCTATATAAGTTTCGCATTGCTTGTGAAGTACCAATAGTTGTTTGTATGAAAGATCCTCAGTCGTAATATATTTTGTCTCCGATTGTAAAATACGATCATTTAACTCGGTAAACTCCCGCATGATTGCGATAAATGGACTATCAAAATTCTGAAACTCAGGCACCATTTTATTGACATCAGTTTCCATGGCACGACCTGTGATACGTTGCACCAACAGTTCTATGCCATATAAGATTTCGATCATTTCAAAACCCGTTTCATTATCATATATCGAATCGAATTCACATAATCGAAAAAGCTCATGCAGTTGTTCGGCGGGAATCGTTGACACCCAATCTGCGTCTTTAACTGTGTAAAACACTTGGTTCAGTAAATACTGTAACGTTGACTTTGCCGATTGATAAGGCAGATAGCGCTCCGTTATTCGCTTCCTGAGTTCATAAATAAAGTCGGCATAACTGATAATACCCGTATCGGATACCAATTGATCAAAATCTCTTCGCCAGAGAACACGTTTGAGATATTGGACAAATTGACACCTTGTATCGGGTAACTCTTTCAGAAAATCAAGAAAAAACTGGATATCGACCTGGTAAAATAATTGCACTCTTTTTGGACGAATAATAGCTACAGTTAAAACCAAAAGCTCAATTTCTGCAAACGCTGGATTATCCAAATGATTCTTATAGCGATCAAACAGCTCAACTATTTGCTGTTTCTGATCCATTTTTTTCTTCATAAACTCTTATTATCCGCTTTTCGATGGCTACTTAAATAGCCCGTATAAACTTTAATGTCTTAAGATACCATATTTAGGACTAAATTGTTTTAAATTATGAAATCTATTCCCTCTTATTTTCTATAAAGCAAAGAGTCTAAGGAACACATATCCCACTACCATTATCACCGAAATCTCAAGCAGGAAAATACCTGAAACCAGTGATAAGCCTCCGTAAAAATTCTTCTATTTTTGCAATAGCGAACAGGATAAAAATGAAGACAACAAATTTTGCGATAGTATGCTTAGGTCTATTCCCCATGCTTCTAAAAGCACAGGACGGCATCACATTTGACGATGATTTTAACTTATGGAACATCGAAAAAGGACAAACAGCCTCTGTTTTTGTTGAAAAAGCCTATATACGCTCTGGGCCAGGCCTCAACATGAAAGTGGTGGACTCACTGACACTTGGCAAAAATGTCACCATTGCGAGCGCTCCGTTTAAGGGTAATACCATCAAAAATTTTTATGCTCCTTGGTATCAGATCAGCTACCATAGCGATGGTCAGCTTAAACAGGGGTTTATCTGGCTCGGGTTATTGGCACTCGGTAAACAGACCGACAAGGACGGCCTTCAGTATTTATTCGGCTTTGAACGTTTCATCAAACAACAAAATGAGGAACAACAGGATCACTATTTAACCATAGTAAAATTGTTGGATGCACAAGATTCATTAATCACTAGTCAATCTTACCCATTTGTATTCTCTGGGCAGCTGAGCTCGCAAAGTAAACTGCTGCCAGCTATGGGACTAAATAATGTAAAGCAAATCTTACGCATGGAATTTTTATCAGGTGCCTGCGGGGTCCCCACGGAGTATAATTACATTGCCTGGACTGGCCAGAAATTGATCAATCTCCCCAGTAGGTACTCTGTTAGTGATGCCGGTGTCTTTTATTACGACGAAAAAATCCTATTCCCCTCAGAGCACAAAAGAAACAACCAGTTGATCTATAAATACATCGAAGAAGGTGAAGCGAAAGATGATGATACCCTAGACCCCGACTATCATATTTCGAAAAGAGAAGAACATTTTCAATGGGATGGTGATAAGTTCGTAAAACTTACGCTACCGAAATAACTTTTCAATAAAATTCAACATATTAGTAAAAATAATAAAAGAAAGAAGCAAAGAATGGAAGAGAAAAATATTTACGATTTGTTCTATAGAGGTGAACTTGATCTGTTTATTATAGAGGGCGAAAATCAATTAAAGCAGAACGACCAGGATGTCCCACTATGGACACATCTTGCTGTTGCCTATCACGATCAAGTATTTTATGATGGACACGAAGCTATTTTTGATATCATACAGGAGAAGATGATCCCCTATCTCCAAAAAGCACTACTAGTAGAGCCAGAAAATGAAACAACGCTCTATCACATGCTCAATTACGTCCTAGGCAACCAGGCTAGCTTAGAGCAGATCAATCGTCCGAGAAAACACATCAACGAGAACAACAAAGACCAGTTTATCGGTTATGCAAAAAAATTGATCGCAATACCTAAAATGGCGCCCTATGGCTACGGTTTCCTTGCAGACATTTATGAGAGTCTACAGGATGATACAGCCCTATTAGCGTTATTGGATGAGGGGATTGGTTATTTCAATGAAACTTTTAAAGACAATCGCGAAGCTGCTGATCAAAATTTCTCCATATTCTGGATGAAAAAAATATATCTTTTGGACCGTACCAAACAGATTTCGGGTACAGCGCTAACCGCTTTAATAGGAGAGCAATTTGATCGCTTTGTCAGCGGCAGTGAAATGCAATATGTGGACCTTGCAGAGATCGCTTATGAAAACAAAGAGATAGATCTGGCCTTAAAAGTATTATTAAAACTTATTAAGGGCGAAAATTCAGCTGCCCATATCCATGCGGAACTGGTCAAATGGCATGGTCGCTTTGAAGAGCTTATCGCTGACGGTTATGAAAATCCTGAGGTGTTCTATTACCAGCTTATCATTGAACGCAATTATTCCGAAGATATTGGGATACCGCTAGACTATTATTATCTACACGCACTAAAACTGATTGACGAATATCCAGACTTATACGCAGGCTATCATTTTGCAGCCGCATACCTTTATGACGATGGACAACATCAAGCTGCGTTACCTTACCTCCAACAATTGGGCGAAAGACAGTGGAATGCAACATCTTGGCGCCGTCTTGTCGAATGCACCTACTTAACAACAGGCGAAGTAATTGCGCAAGTTCCGACGTTCGATGACTTACCACGCGATCTCTATAATGAAGCAATTAACCTATCTGACTTTGTCGATGCATTGGATACCCTGTCAGCTGAAGACACACTGGCCCTGAGACAGCTTTACCTTGCCGTTTATCGCCAGGCTTATGATGCCTTTGCGGCTTATTTCGAACAAGGAAAATATGAAAGTGATTATTTCGGTGGAAGCCACAATCGTGCAATGAATTGCAATAACCTGGCGATTGCATTAAAGAATGTAGATCTCCTCGAAGATAGCTATCAAATCGCAACTGAAGGGCTAAACTACTCAGATTTTGAAGAACTACATCAGACGCGAACAGATGCATTGTCGAAATTGGAGGATTATGAACGTTTAAAAGACGCCCTCATACTATATTTCGACACATATCAAGTCACTTTGAGCGACCTCGATGAAATGCGCGAAGAGGAAATGGAAGAACAATTCGCTGAAGATGACTCAGATTTAGTGTTCCCAAGTTGCTATCAAATGTTTGTGTATCAGCTTGAAGTAAATTATCATCTGGGACTTTCTCCCGATATACAGGCAGAAGCACAATATCTTCTGGAGCATATATATCAGTTCTACATCAATCACCCTACGCTAAACGACTATCATTATAGGGATTTTGAGGCTGCTAAAAATGGCGTGGAAGGTATTATTTATGATATTCTTGAGCCTAACGATCGTGATTACCGTATCCACTATTATGAAGATATGGCACAGCAATACCCGCATGAAGCACAACCGCAGTATATCCTCATGCAGTTATACAATGAAATATCCGACTATAGCGCCATTGTTGCTGCAGCACAAACTTACCTCAAAAATAAAAAGGAATTTATCATCGATGACTTTGATAAAGCAAAGACTTTATATCTGATTATCAAAGGTCATTATTTCCTCTCCGAATTTAGATCGGGTGCAGAAGTATTTCAACGTCATGATGCTTGGGTTGCCACAGTCATGGATCCCGAAGATTATGTACTTTGGGTAAAATTCGGAATCATGTTGCTTGCTGAACAGGACAATCTAGCGGAAGTCAACCGCAATGTAATGGTCTTTAACGGCATCTATGCACAAAGTGAATGGGGTTATGATGACGACTGTGAATCTGTAAAGTTGGCGGAAGCACTTGTTAATTACAAAACGGGAAACCTAAAAAAAGCCCATAGTTTACTCAATGAAGTACTGGCTTATTCAGACCATAGCGCACTGGCAGACGAATACAAAAGAACCTGGAAGAAACCAGGTTTCTTATCAAACTTTAAGTTCTAGCGAGCTCCTCGCCCAACTTAAATAATAAAAGCAGCGTAGTAAACAGTTTGATCTGTTTATTACGCTTCTATGGAATATAGCTTCCCATCAATACCCAAGATTCTTCTCCAATAATACGCGTTTTCCATACTATTGCCACGAGCGCTGTAAAGTCCGCACCTGGAATAAAAAACAGTCATCTCGATGGTGGTTTAATACTTATTCAAAAAAAGCTATATTTGAACTGTGCTGGCACTAAAATATCTAATCGGACTAATTCTTTTTCTTGGCTTATGGGCCAAGCCGACTGCGGTATTTCCCTGCCATCAAAGTAAGGCAAAAACCTGTCCTATAAGCAGTCCGGATCATGCAAGCAAAAAATATGATTGCTGCCAAAAATTACACACGGAGAAGAAACCGCTATGTCAGCACCGCAAGCAATGTCGGGATTGTAGTTGTCATTGCGCCTCGGCAACAAGTATATTGGCTGTCCCCAACTTTCCGGTTCAACTGCCAAAAATTTCCTTCTCAATCTTTAAAAAATTATATAGTGGCTTATTGTCCGCCTATCTTTCAGATGGTTATTTTTACCCTTGGGTTCCCCCTAAAATAGCCTAGATACCACAGAGAAAGCTTTTTTGAAAAAGTAAATCTCCTTATTAATTTAAAGAACCTGCCCTATCCCGATCAACGAAAGCAGATCGCATTCCGCAGGGATTCATACACGTATTAGAACATTTGGAACACATGAGACTTCTCAATAATATCATAACAGCCTGCCTTTTAGCTAGCAGCATATACAGCTATGCACAGGATAATACCATGACAACCCAAACAGTCAAAATTAGCGGCAATTGTGGGATGTGTAAAAAAACAATAGAAAAAGCCGGAAACTCCGCGGACTCCAAAGTAGATTGGAACGAGGATAACCAGACAGCAAATATCTCCTTTAATGCCGAAAAAACCTCCCTGGATGCTGTTTTGAAAAAGGTCGCGTTGGCCGGTTATGACAATGAAAAATACCTGGCTCCGGCAACGACTTATGCCGACTTGCATGGCTGTTGTCAATATGACAGAACCTTAAGTGCCCCACCAGCCAACCCCGAAAATACTCCTGAAAGCAAAGAAGAAAGCACAGGATCGTCATCTGTCGCTGAGTCAGGTAACTTCCAACCGATTTATGATCAGTATTTCCAATTGAAAGATGCGCTTGTTGCCTCAGACCACAAGACTGTCGCGACAGGTGCTGCAAAACTTTCAAGCCTGTTGACGACGTTAAAATCGACTGACTTAACTGCTGCCGAGCAACAGGTTTGGAAAGTACAGGCAAATGCGATAACACAGCACACCAAGACGCTGCATGAGGCAAAAGATCTTGCAAAACAACGTATGGCATTTGTGTCGCTCTCCGAAGAAGTCTATAAACTGGCCAAAAGTTCCAAACCTGCACTTCCGGTCTATCAACAAAAATGCCCTATGTTTAACGGAGGCAAGGGTGCCACATGGTTAAGTCTCAATAAAGACGTCAAAAATCCATACTATGGCGCCCAGATGCTAACTTGCGGAAGTACAATCCAAACGATACAATAATAGAGACCAACATCTCAAAGAGATCTGTTTCCATGCCAAAAGGTTCGTCCACAACGCAGACGAACCTTTTTTATGCCCCTTAAATCGGCCACTCCATCTCGACAGGGAAATATAAATTACCCAGCGAAATCATTAAAAATTGATTATTTCGAAGGATAAACCTTAAATTAAAGCTTTTTTTATTGATTCAAAATAGTATATTAGAAGGAGCATCAAGCTAACCATACAAAAGATAATTAGGGAGAATAACAAAGATATCGTGATCAAATAAGATGAGATTTAATCCATGGAAAAAGTAATCATTACAGGAGGAACAGGTGCTATTGGCCTTCATTTGACTAAATTACTGGTCGCCAACTTCTATGAAGTAATCATCTTCACAAGGGATCCAAAGGCTTATCCAGTACAACCTAATGTTCGATATATCCATTGGAACCCCAAAAAGCAGGTCATCGATACGAAATCGATCCAAGAAGCGGATTATATTATCAATTTAGCGGGTGCCAACCTCAATGGATCGCGATGGAGCAAGGCTTATCAGCAAGAAATTATATCAAGCCGGGTGGAAAGTGGACAACTACTTTATCAAACCTTAAAACAGATTCCAAACCAAGTAAAAGCTGTCATATCAGCATCCGCAACTGGCTGGTATGGTGCTGACGATAGTTATCAGAAAAAACCCTTCGAAGAGGGAGATCCCCAAGGGGGTGATTTTTTATCCTGGGTCTGCAATCTTTGGGAAGACAGTGTAAAACCAATTGAAACCTTAGGAAAAAGGCTCGTTATCTTCCGATTCGGTGTTGTGATCAGTAAAGAACAAGGCTTATTGAAAGAAGTCAATCGACTGCTACGTTTTCGGTTCAACCCTATTCTGGGCTCAGGCAAACAGATGTTGAGCTGGATCCACATGGAAGACCTCGCCCGAATGCTGCTATTTGCTATACAAAACGATGCCCTCGCTGGTGTATACAATGCCTGTTCCTCCGATCCAATGCCTCTTGGTCACTTTATTAAGCGTATTGCAAGGCGGCGGTACGGAATATTCTACATGCCTTTTCCTGTCCCCGCTTTCTTGATCAAGCTGTTTCTTGGAAAAAAAGGACAGGAAATGGTACTTAATGGCACATGGGTCAGTAATAAAAAGATACTTCAGGAAAAATTCCCCTTTAAGTACCCAACTTTGGACAATAATTGTATAGATAATTTACACATCGGTTAATTGTTAATTCGCGTTAATTTCAGCCCTTTTCGGGACAAAATCCGTATATTTGCGGCTTATGAAGATTTTTAGATATGGCGCAAAGGGCTCCGAAAAGGCGGGAGTCATTTTAAATGAAAAGAAATATGATGTTTCAGAAGGAAATTTTCAATATAACCGTGATTTCTTTGCAAATACGGCAAATTTGGAGAAACTTCAAGCATATGTAGAACAGAATCGCGAAAACCTAAAAGAGATCGCTGCGGATGAACGTATTGGCACTCCTTTGGAAGCTCCCTCCAAAATTCTTTGTGTTGGACTCAACTTCGACGATCACGTTAAGGAAACCAAATTGCAGCAAGCAGCAGAACCTATTGTTTTCATGAAATCTGTTTCGGCATTTAATGGTCCTTTCGATGGTATTACACTACCTAAAAACTCCGTGAAATCCGATTGGGAAACCGAGCTTGCTATCGTTATAGGTAAGAAAGCTTCCTATGTTAGTGAAGAAGAGGCCCTGGATTATGTTTTTGGCTACGTGCTACATAACGACGTGACTGAACGGGAGTTTCAGATCGAAAGAGGTGGTACCTGGGACAAAGGTAAAGGTTGCGATACATTCGCTCCCATTGGTCCATTCATTGCTACAAAAGATGAAATTCAAGATGTCGATAATATGAGAATTTGGCTTAAATTAAATGGCGATCTTATGCAAGATGGCAACACAAGCGACTTTATCTATCGTGTTCCAAAGCTTATATCGTACTTAAGCCAGTTCATGTCCCTACTTCCGGGTGATATCATCTCAACAGGCTCACCAGCTGGTTCAGGTATGGGAAAATCCCCGCAACGCTTTCTTCGCGATGGCGATATTATTGAATACGGCATCGAAGGTCTTGGATCTGGGAAACAAGTAATATCTGCTCACTCCCTATCTTAACTTCCTGCCGATATAGACCGATCTTTCCTGTCTTTATTTTTTATCTGGAAAGATCGGCTCAACGGCTATTTTTTCGTCATTTCATTGTAATTTATCAACCGCATTTGTGTACATTTATATCGACATCCACTTTGTTAACATAAATGCATAAATCCCTATAGGGTCAATGATTCAACTAAACAACATATCTAAGTCATTCGAGGTTAAATCCAAACGAATAGATGCATTGAAGAGTCTCTCCCTATCCATTGCCAAGGGAGAAATATTTGGCGTCATAGGAGCTTCAGGTGCCGGCAAAAGCACACTGATTCGTTGTGTAAATCTGTTAGAAAGACCGGACACAGGTCAAGTCATTATTGAGAATGAGGATCTGATGTCGATGTCTTCCAAAGATTTAATGATGAAACGAAGAAATATCGGAATGATCTTCCAACATTTCAATCTATTGTCATCCCTAACAGTCTCTGAGAACATATCTTTTCCATTGCAACTGGAAGGTAAATCAAAGGCATTTATCCGGCAAAAAGTTTCGGAATTGCTAAGCCTCGTTGGACTGGAAGATAAAGCGGAGATTTATCCAGCAAATCTATCTGGAGGACAGAAACAACGGGTAGCTATAGCTCGCGCACTGGCAAATGACCCCCATATCCTACTCTGTGATGAGGCCACCAGTGCCCTGGATCCAGCAACGACAAAATCTATCCTCACCTTATTAAAAAAAATCAATAAGCAACTGGGACTTACAATCTTATTGATTACCCATGAAATGGATGTGATCAAAAGGATATGTGATCAAGTAGCAGTACTGAATCAGGGAACTTTAATTGAGAGTGGTTCTGTTGAAACCATTTTCGCAAACCCACAGCAGGAAACCACCAAAAACTTTATTCAATCTTCTTTACAGGTCGATATCCCCTTAGGTTTTCAGGAACGGTTAAAAGACAGTGGCAATCCACTTGTCGAGATTTACATGACCTCCAGTGAAGATTCCATCCCATTTATACAACAGTTGGAACACCAATATCAGGTCAAAACAAATATTATTACCGCACAAATCGATTACATTGGCGAAATGAAGTTTGGTGTTATATTAGCCGAATTGTCAGGTGATATCGACAACATAACGGCGAGTCTCTCCTATTTAAAAGAACAGCATCCGCAAACTAAAATATTAGGTTATGTCTGATCAAGTACTAGAATTACTATTATCAGGAACACTCGAAACATTGATGATGACTTTCCTGTCAGGTTTCTTTGGTTTTGTAATCGGACTTCCACTTGGAATCTACCTATTCTTGACCAGAAAACATCAGCTGCTGGAAAACAAAACCATGCACCAGATTGTTTCCTTGCTAGTGAACGTGTTCAGATCTATTCCATTCATTATTCTCATTGTATGGATGATTCCATTTACACGTCAGCTTGTAGGAACATCCATAGGTATGTCAGCAGCATTGGTCCCTTTAAGCATTGGCGCAGCTCCTTTTATTGCGCGATTGGTAGAAAACAGCTTATTGGAGATCCCTCATGGATTAATTGAAGCTGCCAGAGCCATGGGCGCGAGTACACAGCAGGTGGTCTTTAAAGTGTTGCTTCCGGAGGCATTACCCTCACTGGTGAACAATGCGACAATAACATTAATTACACTTGTAGGCTATTCGGCTATGGGTGGCGCTGTTGGGGCCGGCGGACTGGGACAGATTGGCTACCAATACGGCTATGTTGGTTATGACACCTTCATCATGAATGCTGTCCTTATTTTATTAATTTTAATTGTATTCCTTTTGCAATATACAGGCGATTATATCTCTAAAAAAGTAAACCATCGTTAACATTAATTGTATCATATGAAACCATCATGATTTATCCGATCATACAGTGGAGTGAATAACAGAGCAAAGCGAGTTCATGAATGCCGCTTAAAACATACACTCGATGGATAAATCTGATAGCTTCATCACAACTGAAACCGCCGAAGGCAGCATGAATGCCTTAAAGGGAAAATGAAATAATGAATAAACAAATTTATACAGATGAAAAAAATGAACTATGCATTTGCAATTCTAGCTTTTAGTCTGACGACTATTGTAGCTTGTAACAACAGGGAAAAGAAAGAAAACACCCTTAAAGTTGGTGTGGTGACGGGTCCTGAAAAGGAACTTGCGGAGACGGCTAAGAAAGTTGCAAAAGAAAAGTTCAATCTGGATGTGGAACTCGTTTCCTTCAATGATTACGTCGTTCCTAATGAAGCTCTGAACCAAGGTGATATCGATGTCAATGTATTCCAGCACCAACCCTATCTTCAGGAGCAATCCAAACAACGTGGTTTCACCAAACTGACCATTGTGGGAAATACATTTGTATTTCCGATTGTCGCCTATTCTAAAAAGATCAAAACCATCACCGAACTTCAGCCCGGTGCGACTATCGCTATCCCAAATGACCCAACAAATGGTGGGCGTTCGCTATTACTTCTTCAGCGTGAGGGAATCATTGGTTTAAAAGAAAATGTTGGCATACAACCAAAAGTAACAGACATTGTGAGCAACCCGAAACAGGTTAAAATAATCGAAATGGAAGCCCCTCAGCTACCTCGCGTACTTGACGATCCTCAGGTTGTTGTTGCGATCATCAATAACAGCTTTGCTTCACAGGCTGGATTGGATCCTGAAAAACAAGGTTTATTTACCGAGGATAAAGAATCTCCTTATGTTAATTTAATTGTTGCACGGGCAGATAATAAAAATGATGAAAAAGTACAGCAGTTTATACAATCCTATCAATCACCTGAGGTAGAAGCAACAGCAAAGAAAGTATTTAAAAACGGAGCCATAAAAGGCTGGTAACCTCACAAACGCATGATAACAGCAGCTCATTCATGTCCATGTGGCTCGGGTTCAACTTTTGGCGAATGCTGTATACAAATTCATAGCACCCATGCTAAGGCAACAACAGCCGAAGCGCTTATGCGAGCTCGTTACAGCGCTTTTGTCGTGGGAAACATTGACTTTTTGTACAACACATTCCACCCTACAACCAGAAGATTCCAAAATAAGAATGCTATTGAGCAATGGGCTAAGGAAAATAAATGGATGCAGTTAAGTATCCTGAAAGCTACCTTTTCAACAGTCGAATTTGAAGCCCATTATCTGGATGCTACAATGGAAGTACAGATCCATCACGAAAAATCTACATTTAAACAGCAAGGTAACCTTTGGTATTATGTAGATGGCCGATAAACTTCTGGCTTCAACCCCAAAAAAAAGCTGCTCCGATACATTATGTATTGGAGCAGCTTTTTTTATAAGGTGATTGGCTGTATTAAACCAATTCTTCCGTATCTTCTCGATAAGGTGCTTCTTCATCAAACTCACCCTCCCATTTGGCGACAACGACCGTTGCAAGACAGTTACCAACAACGTTAACAGAGGTACGCGCCATGTCCATCAACTCGTCAATACCCAAAATAGCGGCAATAACAAAGGTTGGCAGACCGAACTGATCAGCTGTTGCTATTAGGATAATTAATGAAGCACGTGGCACTGCTGCCACCCCCTTAGAGGTAATCATTAATGTGAAAGCAATCATGAGCTGTTGTCCAAACGTCAAGTGAATACCTGCTGCCTGCGCAACAAAAATTGCGGCCAACGATAAATAAAGGGATGTTCCATCTAGATTGAAGCTATAACCAGTTGGGATAACAAATGAAACGATCTTACGCGGCACGCCAAATTTCTCCATTGCACTCATGGCTTTGGGTAAAGCAGCATCGGAACTTGTCGTTGCAAAAGCAATAGATACTGGCTCTTTGATAGCGTTGATAAAACGTTTGACAGGAATCTTTAAATAAAGTGCAACAGGAAGCAACACCAAGGTCAAAAAGCAAAACAATGCAAAATACAACGTTGCCAACAGCATAAATAAGTTTTTCAAAATATCAACACCGAGATGTCCCACCGTGTACGCCATCGCTGCCCCAACCCCAACCGGAGCAAAATACATGATGATGTTCGTAAATTTAAACATCGTCTCAGACATACTTTCTGTAAAATCCACCAGTGGCTTCCGCTTCTTCTCATCGACCATCGCTAGGCCGATTCCGAATAACACCGAAAACACAACAATTTGTAATACCTGATTGTCAGCAACTGACTTTACGATATTCTCAGGAAAAAGATCACGGATGAATGCAGTGAATTTATAAACTGGATGTACATTATCCGGAAGGGATTTCAATACATGTGCGTCCATACTTTCTTTAGGCACTGGCAGCTCTTCATGTGGCATATGAGCAACGTCTACACCTACTCCTGCCTTAGTAAGATTGATTGCACCTAAACCAATAAAAATAGCACAGGTAGTTGCACAGAAGAAATACAACATGGACTTCCAGGCCATACGTCCTACTTGCTTCAAGTCAGAGTGCCCGGCGATACCATAGACAAGCGTTGCAAAAAGAATAGGTCCAACAATGGTCTTTACCAATTTGATGAAACCTTTGCTCAGCGGTTGCAACGAAATTGCCAGATTGGGAAAATCCAGTCCAACAAAAATGCCCAGGATCATACAGGTTAAAATCCATGTGGTCAAATTTTTCTTATAAAGCGCATTTACAACCAAAACGGTGGCAACTATCCAACGGACAGCCATTAGAAATTCATGCGAGAAGCCCACAACTTTAAATTCGTACAATACTGCAATGATACAAGCTAATGTAACTGTGATGAGGGTGATTAACCCTATTTTGGTTTTTAACATTTAAAAGATTTTAATGGTCAAAAGAACAAAAATAAAAAAATACTATGCTTTTGCAAATATTATTATTTAAATAGCCCCACTTTCGCAACAAAATACCGATTTCACCGAAAGCTATTGTGCAAAAAAAAAGCAGGATAATTTCTTACCCTGCTCTATATTTTAACGGAATAAAAAAATTATTCCGCGTGTAACCAAGCTTTTTTCGCTAATAGCTCATCGTTGGACTCACGTACATCTTCGTCATCCACACAACAATCTACTGGACAAACAGCAGCACATTGTGGTTCATCATGAAAACCTACACATTCTGTACATTTATCCGAAACAATATAATAAACTTCATTTGAGATAGCTTCCTGTGATTCATTCGCGTCAAGCGTAACGCCATCACCAAAATCTATAACACCATCCAAAGCAGTCCCATCTGAGAATTTCCAAGTTACACCAGCATCGTATATTGCATTATTTGGGCATTCCGGTTCGCAAGCACCACAGTTAATGCATTCGTCTGTAATTTTAATCGCCATTTATAACCTCACAATTATGATAAATAAACTATTTTTGCATTATCAATATGAAAACAAAGTCTGATTGTACAATAAGGCTAGTTGATTCACGTTGATTAATGTTAACAGCACAAATATAACACAAATTTGTGTATTCATCTTTTAAAAATTTAATATTTTGACAAAGCAACAACGAATAAATGCGTTTGTAAAACTGGGTGAACTGTTGAAAAAGCAGCCTGAAGATCTTACTCAGATCATTCAACTGGCGCAACATAAAAATCCTTGGTATACCCTAAAAAATGTTGAAAGGGCCATACATGCGATTTCATCCAACTTAACAGAAGAGAAGCTCAATCATTGGCTACGCAACTACCCAGATCTCGAATCTATTAAAACCGTAGGTTTGATTCTCGCTGGAAATATTCCGCTGGTTGGTTTTCATGACATCCTTTGTGTATTAATCAGTGGATTTAAAGCAAAAATTAAGGTATCCTCGGATGACGCAGGTTTAACAACTTATGTACTCAACAGTTTAAAACAAATCGAACCCGCTTTTGAAGCAGCTTTTGAAATTGTTGATAAACTCAAAGACTTCGACTTGGTCATTGCCACTGGCTCAAACAATACAGCCCGTTATTTTGACTATTATTTTGGCACAAAACCCCACATTATCCGACGGAATAGAAATAGTGTTGCGGTCATTACAGGACAGGAATCCCCAGCAGAAATGGAGGCCTTAGGTCACGATATCTTTGATTACTTCGGCCTTGGCTGCCGCTCGGTTTCCAAACTTTTTATTCCAAAAGATTATGCAGTAGCACATTTTTTTGAAGGAATAGCGGATTTTAAAGATGTATCCGAACACTATAAATACAATAATAATTACGACTATAATAAATCCATCTATCTGATCAACAGAGACAAGCATTTTGATAATGGGTTTCTGTTGCTCAAACAGGATCAGCGTACTGCCTCTCCATTATCCGTGGTTTATTACGAGGAATACAATCGTCTTGAAGATGTCGAAAACGAGCTGAATCAACAAGCTGAAAATATTCAGTGTGTTGTCACCGAAGTCCAATTGAACATACAGTCACCAGTCTTTCATTTTGGAGAAAGTCAATGTCCGGCCCTGGATGATTATGCAGATGGTATAAATACGCTGGACTTTTTATTTGCAAACCAGTAAGCTTCCGTTAAATTCATAGTAAAGAAATTGCATTAAAAATACTAACTTTGAAATCATGTATATCATTAAAGTAAAAGGTGTCGCCAAAATTCCCGACTATGTTCAGCTGCGAGATGATGCCTTCACCTTGTTGGCATATTTTAGAGTAGATCGACCTGACAAATCCCTTGACAAGATCGGATTGGGAGAAAAGGCTGAATATATCATGCAATTGGTAAGAGAAATGCCTTTTGGTCAAATTAAAAAATTAGAGTTTTAACGCCCATGATTGAAAATAAAGTAATTACATTAAAGAACGTTGATATCTTTCAACAGAAACATTTAGTATTATCCAATGTCAATTTAAACATCGGGAAAGGAGAATTTCTCTACCTTATCGGACAGTCTGGCAGCGGAAAAAGTAGTTTATTAAAAATCATCTATGGCGATCTATATATCGGTAATGGAGAGGGAATGATCGCTGGGTTTGACCTCAAGAAACTTCACGAAAACGATGTTCCTTACTTACGCCGGAAATTAGGGATTGTTTTTCAGGACTTTCATTTGTTATCCGACAGAACGATCGAGAAGAACCTCGAGTTTGCGTTAAAGGCTACGGGCTGGAAAGATAAAAAAATGATTGATGGACGTATCTTGGACGTATTGGAAAAAGTTGGGCTTCGTTCCAAATTAAAGAAAATGCCTCATGAGCTTTCCGGTGGTGAGCAACAGCGGATTGTCATTGCCCGTGCCCTACTGAATAACCCAGAGATTATCCTTGCGGATGAGCCTACCGGAAACTTGGATCCTGCCACCTCTGAGGAAATTGTCCTATTGTTGCGCGATATCGCCAATTCCGGAACAGCAATTTTAATGGCTACCCACGATTATACAATTATTCGCAATATGCCTTCCCGGATTATCAAAACTGGAGACGGTATTCTACAGGATGATGTCAGCATCTAAACGAAAAACTGACAAGTAAAAAGACATTTTTGCAAATTCCGACAAATTGTTAGGCTTTTTTAATAAAATCTGACAAGCTGTCGGAATTTTATTGTTTGGCAAAAACTTTGAGAAAAGAAGATATAGTAAATTTTTGAATCTATTTTAGCATTGAAGATATGAATGAGCAAGATAATTATTATGATGAGAGTCAAGATCAAGTAGAAACTAATTCTTCTGATCAACAAGAGCAGCCTTCGGATAATCAGGTAGAATTGTCTACCGAAGAGAAGTTGGCCGCAGAATTGGCAGTGGCAAAGGATAAATACATTCGTCTTTCTGCTGAATTTGACAATTATAGAAAACGTACAAGCAAAGAACGTGTTGAATTGATTCAATCAGCAGGAAAAGATGTGATCAGTAAATTATTACCTACGTTAGATGATTTTGACCGAGCATTAAGTGCTATGGAAACTGCTACAGACGTAGAATCCGTTAAAACAGGGATGGATATTGTCAACAACAAATTAAGACAAACCCTGTCTCAATTGGGATTAAAAGAAATGGAAACTGCTGGCCAGGCATTTGACCCTGAATTACAGGAAGCTATTACATCCATTCCAGCACCTACAGCAGATTTAAAAAATAAAGTAGTGGACGTAATCGAAAAGGGATACTATTTGGGTGACAAAGTGATTCGTCACGCTAAAGTAGTTATAGGTCAATAATATTAAGACGATGTCAAAAAGAGATTATTACGATATACTTGGTGTCGCGCGTTCAGCGGACGAGAAGGAGATTAAATCATCCTATCGCAAATTAGCGATTAAATATCACCCGGACAAAAACCCCGGTGATCATGAAGCGGAGGAAAAATTTAAGGAGGCTGCTGAGGCATACGATATCTTGAGCAATCCACAAAAACGTCAACGCTACGACCAATTTGGCCATGCTGGTAATTCAGCAAGTGGTGGCTATGGCGGTGGTGGTGGTATGAATATGGATGACATATTTAGCCAGTTTGGTGATATCTTTGGTGGCGGACATCCCTTCGAAAGTTTCTTCGGTGGCGGTGGCGGAAGTCAGCGTGGTGGCCGCCGCGTAGCACGTGGAAGCAACTTGCGTATTAAAGTTAAATTGACTCTTGAAGAAATCGCTAAAGGTGTTGAGAAAAAAGTAAAGGTCAACAAACAAGTTTCCTGTCATAGCTGTGATGGCTCTGGAGCTAAAGACAAATCTTCTTTCCATACCTGTAAGACCTGTGGTGGCTCTGGATCTGTACGCCGAGTAACAAATACCATTCTGGGTCAAATGCAAACCACTAGCACCTGCCCTACCTGTAATGGTGAAGGTGTTGAAATTACCGCAAAATGTACAACCTGTAGAGGTGAAGGATTAGAGCGTGGTGAAGAAACAATCGCAATCAATATCCCTGCCGGAGTAAGCGAAGGAATGCAACTCTCTATGAGTGGCAAAGGAAATGCAGCCCCACGTGGTGGTATACCAGGGGACCTTATTATATTAATCGAGGAGGTTCCACACGAAAGCTTAAAACGTGACGGTCTTAATGTCATCTATGATCTGTACATTAATTTTGTCGATGCTACTTTAGGTACCAGCGTAGAAGTTCCGACAATTGATGGAAAAGCTAAAATAAAAATCGAACCTGGAACACAGGGTGGTAAAATATTACGTCTGAAAGGAAAAGGTATTCCTGAAGTCAATTCTTACCATAAAGGTGATCAGCTTGTTTACGTTAATATTTGGACACCAAAAGCTGTATCCAACGAAGAAAAAGAATTATTGAATAAACTCAAAGAATCACCAAACTTTAAACCACAACCTGGTAAAAGTGAAAAATCATTTTTTGAACGTATAAAAGAATATTTCGAATAAAAGTCGGATTAACCCGATGTCAAAAGAGCCATTGATCCAATTGATCAATGGCTCTTTTTTTGCTTTCTTACATCAAACTGACAAATAATAACAAAAAGTCAATCCAATATAGATATTCAAAAAATAAACGGATTATCAATCAAAAAATAGCAAAATTTAAATAATTGAACCACTATCATTTACGAGTTTGACAAAATATCTAGACAATCTAGTGACAATAAAATAAAATAACTTTACGACATTTGACTAATAAATTAAAAAAGTCAGGAAGTAATTACTGACTTATTAAAGCAAACTATTAAAATAAAAACACATGAAAAAAGTTTTACTTACATTAGCAGCCGTAGCTGGTTTGACAGTCGCTTCACAAGCACAAGAATTTGGTTTCAAAAAAACTGACTTCATTGTTGAAGGTAATCTTTCTGCAAATACGTCAAATGACAAAACGGATCACATAAAAACAAACTCATTTAACTTCAACCCTTCTGTTGGTTACTTTGTTACTGATAAGATCGCTGTAGGTTTAGATTTCAACGTTGGCAACAATAAAAAAACAACGAATGTTGATCAAGCAAACGAATCATATGTAAAAGGCAATAGTTTTGGAGTAGGTGCTTATGGACGTTACTACTTCCTTGAATTAGGTTCACGTTTCAAAACTTACGCTCAATTAGGTGCTGGTTATGCGCAAGCTGATGGAAAAATCAATGATGGTAAAAATACAATTGATGTTCCTAAAACAAAAGGATTTGGTGCAAACGCTGGTTTGGGTATCAACTACTTTGTAACGCCTAAAATTGCAATCAACTTTGGTTTGACTGATTTATTGTCATTCAAAACTTCAAAACTTGACGTTGACGGAGCAAAATCATCTAACGAATTTAACGCAAACATCAATAGCTTCAATAACTTCTTTGATACAGCTAAATTTGGTTTGACATTCAAATTCTAGTCTGCAAAGCTAGGAATTCAATAATAGAAAAGGCGATAAGATATCTTATCGCCTTTTCTATTATTGAATTCCTAGCTTTGCAGACTAGAATTTGAATGTCAAACCAAATTTAGCTGTATCAAAGAAGTTATTGAAGCTATTGATGTTTGCGTTAAATTCGTTAGATGATTTTGCTCCGTCAACGTCAAGTTTTGAAGTTTTGAATGACAATAAATCAGTCAAACCAAAGTTGATTGCAATTTTAGGCGTTACAAAGTAGTTGATACCCAAACCAGCGTTTGCACCAAATCCTTTTGTTTTAGGAACATCAATTGTATTTTTACCATCATTGATTTTTCCATCAGCTTGCGCATAACCAGCACCTAATTGAGCGTAAGTTTTGAAACGTGAACCTAATTCAAGGAAGTAGTAACGTCCATAAGCACCTACTCCAAAACTATTGCCTTTTACATATGATTCGTTTGCTTGATCAACATTCGTTGTTTTTTTATTGTTGCCAACGTTGAAATCTAAACCTACAGCGATCTTATCAGTAACAAAGTAACCAACAGAAGGGTTGAAGTTAAATGAGTTTGTTTTTATGTGATCCGTTTTGTCATTTGACGTATTTGCAGAAAGATTACCTTCAACAATGAAGTCAGTTTTTTTGAAACCAAATTCTTGTGCTTGTGAAGCGACTGTCAAACCAGCTACGGCTGCTAATGTAAGTAAAACTTTTTTCATGTGTTTTTATTTTAATAGTTTGCTTTAATAAGTCAGTAATTACTTCCTGACTTTTTTAATTTATTAGTCAAATGTCGTAAAGTTATTTTATTTTATTGTCACTAGATTGTCTAGATATTTTGTCAAACTCGTAAATGATAGTGGTTCAATTATTTAAATTTTGCTATTTTTTGATTGATAATCCGTTTATTTTTTGAATATCTATATTGGATTGACTTTTTGTTATTATTTGTCAGTTTGATGTAAGAAAGCAAAAAAAGAGCCATTGATCAATTGGATCAATGGCTCTTTTGACATCGGGTTAATCCGACTTTTATTCGAAATATTCTTTTATACGTTCAAAAAATGATTTTTCACTTTTACCAGGTTGTGGTTTAAAGTTTGGTGATTCTTTGAGTTTATTCAATAATTCTTTTTCTTCGTTGGATACAGCTTTTGGTGTCCAAATATTAACGTAAACAAGCTGATCACCTTTATGGTAAGAATTGACTTCAGGAATACCTTTTCCTTTCAGACGTAATATTTTACCACCCTGTGTTCCAGGTTCGATTTTTATTTTAGCTTTTCCATCAATTGTCGGAACTTCTACGCTGGTACCTAAAGTAGCATCGACAAAATTAATGTACAGATCATAGATGACATTAAGACCGTCACGTTTTAAGCTTTCGTGTGGAACCTCCTCGATTAATATAATAAGGTCCCCTGGTATACCACCACGTGGGGCTGCATTTCCTTTGCCACTCATAGAGAGTTGCATTCCTTCGCTTACTCCGGCAGGGATATTGATTGCGATTGTTTCTTCACCACGCTCTAATCCTTCACCTCTACAGGTTGTACATTTTGCGGTAATTTCAACACCTTCACCATTACAGGTAGGGCAGGTGCTAGTGGTTTGCATTTGACCCAGAATGGTATTTGTTACTCGGCGTACAGATCCAGAGCCACCACAGGTCTTACAGGTATGGAAAGAAGATTTGTCTTTAGCTCCAGAGCCATCACAGCTATGACAGGAAACTTGTTTGTTGACCTTTACTTTTTTCTCAACACCTTTAGCGATTTCTTCAAGAGTCAATTTAACTTTAATACGCAAGTTGCTTCCACGTGCTACGCGGCGGCCACCACGCTGACTTCCGCCACCGCCACCGAAGAAACTTTCGAAGGGATGTCCGCCACCAAAGATATCACCAAACTGGCTAAATATGTCATCCATATTCATACCACCACCACCGCCATAGCCACCACTTGCTGAATTACCAGCATGGCCAAATTGGTCGTAGCGTTGACGTTTTTGTGGATTGCTCAAGATATCGTATGCCTCAGCAGCCTCCTTAAATTTTTCCTCCGCTTCATGATCACCGGGGTTTTTGTCCGGGTGATATTTAATCGCTAATTTGCGATAGGATGATTTAATCTCCTTCTCGTCCGCTGAACGCGCGACACCAAGTATATCGTAATAATCTCTTTTTGACATCGTCTTAATATTATTGACCTATAACTACTTTAGCGTGACGAATCACTTTGTCACCCAAATAGTATCCCTTTTCGATTACGTCCACTACTTTATTTTTTAAATCTGCTGTAGGTGCTGGAATGGATGTAATAGCTTCCTGTAATTCAGGGTCAAATGCCTGGCCAGCAGTTTCCATTTCTTTTAATCCCAATTGAGACAGGGTTTGTCTTAATTTGTTGTTGACAATATCCATCCCTGTTTTAACGGATTCTACGTCTGTAGCAGTTTCCATAGCACTTAATGCTCGGTCAAAATCATCTAACGTAGGTAATAATTTACTGATCACATCTTTTCCTGCTGATTGAATCAATTCAACACGTTCTTTGCTTGTACGTTTTCTATAATTGTCAAATTCAGCAGAAAGACGAATGTATTTATCCTTTGCCACTGCCAATTCTGCGGCCAACTTCTCTTCGGTAGACAATTCTACCTGATTATCCGAAGGCTGCTCTTGTTGATCAGAAGAATTAGTTTCTACTTGATCTTGACTCTCATCATAATAATTATCTTGCTCATTCATATCTTCAATGCTAAAATAGATTCAAAAATTTACTATATCTTCTTTTCTCAAAGTTTTTGCCAAACAATAAAATTCCGACAGCTTGTCAGATTTTATTAAAAAAGCCTAACAATTTGTCGGAATTTGCAAAAATGTCTTTTTACTTGTCAGTTTTTCGTTTAGATGCTGACATCATCCTGTAGAATACCGTCTCCAGTTTTGATAATCCGGGAAGGCATATTGCGAATAATTGTATAATCGTGGGTAGCCATTAAAATTGCTGTTCCGGAATTGGCGATATCGCGCAACAATAGGACAATTTCCTCAGAGGTGGCAGGATCCAAGTTTCCGGTAGGCTCATCCGCAAGGATAATCTCTGGGTTATTCAGTAGGGCACGGGCAATGACAATCCGCTGTTGCTCACCACCGGAAAGCTCATGAGGCATTTTCTTTAATTTGGAACGAAGCCCAACTTTTTCCAATACGTCCAAGATACGTCCATCAATCATTTTTTTATCTTTCCAGCCCGTAGCCTTTAACGCAAACTCGAGGTTCTTCTCGATCGTTCTGTCGGATAACAAATGAAAGTCCTGAAAAACAATCCCTAATTTCCGGCGTAAGTAAGGAACATCGTTTTCGTGAAGTTTCTTGAGGTCAAACCCAGCGATCATTCCCTCTCCATTACCGATATATAGATCGCCATAGATGATTTTTAATAAACTACTTTTTCCGCTGCCAGACTGTCCGATAAGGTAGAGAAATTCTCCTTTCCCGATGTTTAAATTGACATTGGATAATACTAAATGTTTCTGTTGAAAGATATCAACGTTCTTTAATGTAATTACTTTATTTTCAATCATGGGCGTTAAAACTCTAATTTTTTAATTTGACCAAAAGGCATTTCTCTTACCAATTGCATGATATATTCAGCCTTTTCTCCCAATCCGATCTTGTCAAGGGATTTGTCAGGTCGATCTACTCTAAAATATGCCAACAAGGTGAAGGCATCATCTCGCAGCTGAACATAGTCGGGAATTTTGGCGACACCTTTTACTTTAATGATATACATGATTTCAAAGTTAGTATTTTTAATGCAATTTCTTTACTATGAATTTAACGGAAGCTTACTGGTTTGCAAATAAAAAGTCCAGCGTATTTATACCATCTGCATAATCATCCAGGGCCGGACATTGACTTTCTCCAAAATGAAAGACTGGTGACTGTATGTTCAATTGGACTTCGGTGACAACACACTGAATATTTTCAGCTTGTTGATTCAGCTCGTTTTCGACATCTTCAAGACGATTGTATTCCTCGTAATAAACCACGGATAATGGAGAGGCAGTACGCTGATCCTGTTTGAGCAACAGAAACCCATTATCAAAATGCTTGTCTCTGTTGATCAGATAGATGGATTTATTATAGTCGTAATTATTATTGTATTTATAGTGTTCGGATACATCTTTAAAATCCGCTATTCCTTCAAAAAAATGTGCTACTGCATAATCTTTTGGAATAAAAAGTTTGGAAACCGAGCGGCAGCCAAGGCCGAAGTAATCAAAGATATCGTGACCTAAGGCCTCCATTTCTGCTGGGGATTCCTGTCCTGTAATGACCGCAACACTATTTCTATTCCGTCGGATAATGTGGGGTTTTGTGCCAAAATAATAGTCAAAATAACGGGCTGTATTGTTTGAGCCAGTGGCAATGACCAAGTCGAAGTCTTTGAGTTTATCAACAATTTCAAAAGCTGCTTCAAAAGCGGGTTCGATTTGTTTTAAACTGTTGAGTACATAAGTTGTTAAACCTGCGTCATCCGAGGATACCTTAATTTTTGCTTTAAATCCACTGATTAATACACAAAGGATGTCATGAAAACCAACCAGCGGAATATTTCCAGCGAGAATCAAACCTACGGTTTTAATAGATTCGAGATCTGGGTAGTTGCGTAGCCAATGATTGAGCTTCTCTTCTGTTAAGTTGGATGAAATCGCATGTATGGCCCTTTCAACATTTTTTAGGGTATACCAAGGATTTTTATGTTGCGCCAGTTGAATGATCTGAGTAAGATCTTCAGGCTGCTTTTTCAACAGTTCACCCAGTTTTACAAACGCATTTATTCGTTGTTGCTTTGTCAAAATATTAAATTTTTAAAAGATGAATACACAAATTTGTGTTATATTTGTGCTGTTAACATTAATCAACGTGAATCAACTAGCCTTATTGTACAATCAGACTTTGTTTTCATATTGATAATGCAAAAATAGTTTATTTATCATAATTGTGAGGTTATAAATGGCGATTAAAATTACAGACGAATGCATTAACTGTGGTGCTTGCGAACCGGAATGCCCAAATAATGCAATATACGATGCTGGTGTAACTTGGAAATTCTCAGATGGGACTGCTTTGGATGGTGTTATAGATTTTGGTGATGGCGTTACGCTTGACGCGAATGAATCACAGGAAGCTATCTCAAATGAAGTTTATTATATTGTTTCGGATAAATGTACAGAATGTGTAGGTTTTCATGATGAACCACAATGTGCTGCTGTTTGTCCAGTAGATTGTTGTGTGGATGACGAAGATGTACGTGAGTCCAACGATGAGCTATTAGCGAAAAAAGCTTGGTTACACGCGGAATAATTTTTTTATTCCGTTAAAATATAGAGCAGGGTAAGAAATTATCCTGCTTTTTTTTTGCACAATAGCTTTCGGTGAAATCGGTATTTTGTTGCGAAAGTGGGGCTATTTAAATAATAATATTTGCAAAAGCATAGTATTTTTTTATTTTTGTTCTTTTGACCATTAAAATCTTTTAAATGTTAAAAACCAAAATAGGGTTAATCACCCTCATCACAGTTACATTAGCTTGTATCATTGCAGTATTGTACGAATTTAAAGTTGTGGGCTTCTCGCATGAATTTCTAATGGCTGTCCGTTGGATAGTTGCCACCGTTTTGGTTGTAAATGCGCTTTATAAGAAAAATTTGACCACATGGATTTTAACCTGTATGATCCTGGGCATTTTTGTTGGACTGGATTTTCCCAATCTGGCAATTTCGTTGCAACCGCTGAGCAAAGGTTTCATCAAATTGGTAAAGACCATTGTTGGACCTATTCTTTTTGCAACGCTTGTCTATGGTATCGCCGGGCACTCTGACTTGAAGCAAGTAGGACGTATGGCCTGGAAGTCCATGTTGTATTTCTTCTGTGCAACTACCTGTGCTATTTTTATTGGTTTAGGTGCAATCAATCTTACTAAGGCAGGAGTAGGTGTAGACGTTGCTCATATGCCACATGAAGAGCTGCCAGTGCCTAAAGAAAGTATGGACGCACATGTATTGAAATCCCTTCCGGATAATGTACATCCAGTTTATAAATTCACTGCATTCATCCGTGATCTTTTTCCTGAGAATATCGTAAAGTCAGTTGCTGACAATCAGGTATTACAAATTGTTGTGTTTTCGGTGTTATTCGGAATCGGCCTAGCGATGGTCGATGAGAAGAAGCGGAAGCCACTGGTGGATTTTACAGAAAGTATGTCTGAGACGATGTTTAAATTTACGAACATCATCATGTATTTTGCTCCGGTTGGGGTTGGGGCAGCGATGGCGTACACGGTGGGACATCTCGGTGTTGATATTTTGAAAAACTTATTTATGCTGTTGGCAACGTTGTATTTTGCATTGTTTTGCTTTTTGACCTTGGTGTTGCTTCCTGTTGCACTTTATTTAAAGATTCCTGTCAAACGTTTTATCAACGCTATCAAAGAGCCAGTATCTATTGCTTTTGCAACGACAAGTTCCGATGCTGCTTTACCCAAAGCCATGAGTGCAATGGAGAAATTTGGCGTGCCGCGTAAGATCGTTTCATTTGTTATCCCAACTGGTTATAGCTTCAATCTAGATGGAACATCCCTTTATTTATCGTTGGCCGCAATTTTTGTTGCGCAGGCAGCAGGTATTCACTTGACGTTTGGACAACAGCTCATGATTGCTTTCACATTAATGATTACCTCTAAGGGGGTGGCAGCAGTGCCACGTGCTTCATTAATTATCCTAATAGCAACAGCTGATCAGTTCGGTCTGCCAACCTTTGTTATTGCCGCTATTTTGGGTATTGACGAGTTGATGGACATGGCGCGTACCTCTGTTAACGTTGTTGGTAACTGTCTTGCAACGGTCGTTGTCGCCAAATGGGAGGGTGAGTTTGATGAAGAAGCACCTTATCGAGAAGATACGGAAGAATTGGTTTAATACAGCCAATCACCTTATAAAAAAAGCTGCTCCAATACATAATGTATCGGAGCAGCTTTTTTTTGGGGTTGAAGCCAGAAGTTTATCGGCCATCTACATAATACCAAAGGTTACCTTGCTGTTTAAATGTAGATTTTTCGTGATGGATCTGTACTTCCATTGTAGCATCCAGATAATGGGCTTCAAATTCGACTGTTGAAAAGGTAGCTTTCAGGATACTTAACTGCATCCATTTATTTTCCTTAGCCCATTGCTCAATAGCATTCTTATTTTGGAATCTTCTGGTTGTAGGGTGGAATGTGTTGTACAAAAAGTCAATGTTTCCCACGACAAAAGCGCTGTAACGAGCTCGCATAAGCGCTTCGGCTGTTGTTGCCTTAGCATGGGTGCTATGAATTTGTATACAGCATTCGCCAAAAGTTGAACCCGAGCCACATGGACATGAATGAGCTGCTGTTATCATGCGTTTGTGAGGTTACCAGCCTTTTATGGCTCCGTTTTTAAATACTTTCTTTGCTGTTGCTTCTACCTCAGGTGATTGATAGGATTGTATAAACTGCTGTACTTTTTCATCATTTTTATTATCTGCCCGTGCAACAATTAAATTAACATAAGGAGATTCTTTATCCTCGGTAAATAAACCTTGTTTTTCAGGATCCAATCCAGCCTGTGAAGCAAAGCTGTTATTGATGATCGCAACAACAACCTGAGGATCGTCAAGTACGCGAGGTAGCTGAGGGGCTTCCATTTCGATTATTTTAACCTGTTTCGGGTTGCTCACAATGTCTGTTACTTTTGGTTGTATGCCAACATTTTCTTTTAAACCAATGATTCCCTCACGCTGAAGAAGTAATAGCGAACGCCCACCATTTGTTGGGTCATTTGGGATAGCGATAGTCGCACCGGGCTGAAGTTCGGTGATGGTTTTGATCTTTTTAGAATAGGCGACAATCGGAAATACAAATGTATTTCCCACAATGGTCAGTTTGGTGAAACCACGTTGTTTGGATTGCTCCTGAAGATAGGGTTGGTGCTGGAATACATTGACATCGATATCACCTTGGTTCAGAGCTTCATTAGGAACGACGTAATCATTGAAGGAAACGAGTTCCACATCCAGATTGAACTTTTCTTTTGCAACTTTCTTAGCCGTCTCCGCAAGTTCCTTTTCAGGACCCGTCACCACACCAACTTTAAGGGTGTTTTCTTTCTTTTCCCTGTTGTTACAAGCTACAATAGTCGTCAGACTAAAAGCTAGAATTGCAAATGCATAGTTCATTTTTTTCATCTGTATAAATTTGTTTATTCATTATTTCATTTTCCCTTTAAGGCATTCATGCTGCCTTCGGCGGTTTCAGTTGTGATGAAGCTATCAGATTTATCCATCGAGTGTATGTTTTAAGCGGCATTCATGAACTCGCTTTGCTCTGTTATTCACTCCACTGTATGATCGGATAAATCATGATGGTTTCATATGATACAATTAATGTTAACGATGGTTTACTTTTTTAGAGATATAATCGCCTGTATATTGCAAAAGGAATACAATTAAAATTAATAAAATAAGGACAGCATTCATGATGAAGGTGTCATAACCAACATAGCCGTATTGGTAGCCAATCTGTCCCAGTCCGCCGGCCCCAACAGCGCCACCCATAGCCGAATAGCCTACAAGTGTAATTAATGTTATTGTCGCATTGTTCACCAGTGAGGGTAATGCCTCCGGAAGCAACACTTTAAAGACCACCTGCTGTGTACTCGCGCCCATGGCTCTGGCAGCTTCAATTAATCCATGAGGGATCTCCAATAAGCTGTTTTCTACCAATCGCGCAATAAAAGGAGCTGCGCCAATGCTTAAAGGGACCAATGCTGCTGACATACCTATGGATGTTCCTACAAGCTGACGTGTAAATGGAATCATCCATACAATGAGAATAATGAATGGAATAGATCTGAACACGTTCACTAGCAAGGAAACAATCTGGTGCATGGTTTTGTTTTCCAGCAGCTGATGTTTTCTGGTCAAGAATAGGTAGATTCCAAGTGGAAGTCCGATTACAAAACCAAAGAAACCTGACAGGAAAGTCATCATCAATGTTTCGAGTGTTCCTGATAATAGTAATTCTAGTACTTGATCAGACATAACCTAATATTTTAGTTTGCGGATGCTGTTCTTTTAAATAGGAGAGACTCGCCGTTATGTTGTCGATATCACCTGACAATTCGGCTAATATAACACCAAACTTCATTTCGCCAATGTAATCGATTTGTGCGGTAATAATATTTGTTTTGACCTGATATTGGTGTTCCAACTGTTGTATAAATGGGATGGAATCTTCACTGGAGGTCATGTAAATCTCGACAAGTGGATTGCCACTGTCTTTTAACCGTTCCTGAAAACCTAAGGGGATATCGACCTGTAAAGAAGATTGAATAAAGTTTTTGGTGGTTTCCTGCTGTGGGTTTGCGAAAATGGTTTCAACAGAACCACTCTCAATTAAAGTTCCCTGATTCAGTACTGCTACTTGATCACATATCCTTTTGATCACATCCATTTCATGGGTAATCAATAAGATTGTAAGTCCCAGTTGCTTATTGATTTTTTTTAATAAGGTGAGGATAGATTTTGTCGTTGCTGGATCCAGGGCACTGGTGGCCTCATCACAGAGTAGGATATGGGGGTCATTTGCCAGTGCGCGAGCTATAGCTACCCGTTGTTTCTGTCCTCCAGATAGATTTGCTGGATAAATCTCCGCTTTATCTTCCAGTCCAACGAGGCTTAGCAATTCCGAAACTTTTTGCCGGATAAATGCCTTTGATTTACCTTCCAGTTGCAATGGAAAAGATATGTTCTCAGAGACTGTTAGGGATGACAATAGATTGAAATGTTGGAAGATCATTCCGATATTTCTTCGTTTCATCATTAAATCTTTGGAAGACATCGACATCAGATCCTCATTCTCAATAATGACTTGACCTGTGTCCGGTCTTTCTAACAGATTTACACAACGAATCAGTGTGCTTTTGCCGGCACCTGAAGCTCCTATGACGCCAAATATTTCTCCCTTGGCAATGGATAGGGAGAGACTCTTCAATGCATCTATTCGTTTGGATTTAACCTCGAATGACTTAGATATGTTGTTTAGTTGAATCATTGACCCTATAGGGATTTATGCATTTATGTTAACAAAGTGGATGTCGATATAAATGTACACAAATGCGGTTGATAAATTACAATGAAATGACGAAAAAATAGCCGTTGAGCCGATCTTTCCAGATAAAAAATAAAGACAGGAAAGATCGGTCTATATCGGCAGGAAGTTAAGATAGGGAGTGAGCAGATATTACTTGTTTCCCAGATCCAAGACCTTCGATGCCGTATTCAATAATATCGCCATCGCGAAGAAAGCGTTGCGGGGATTTTCCCATACCTGAACCAGCTGGTGAGCCTGTTGAGATGATATCACCCGGAAGTAGGGACATGAACTGGCTTAAGTACGATATAAGCTTTGGAACACGATAGATAAAGTCGCTTGTGTTGCCATCTTGCATAAGATCGCCATTTAATTTAAGCCAAATTCTCATATTATCGACATCTTGAATTTCATCTTTTGTAGCAATGAATGGACCAATGGGAGCGAATGTATCGCAACCTTTACCTTTGTCCCAGGTACCACCTCTTTCGATCTGAAACTCCCGTTCAGTCACGTCGTTATGTAGCACGTAGCCAAAAACATAATCCAGGGCCTCTTCTTCACTAACATAGGAAGCTTTCTTACCTATAACGATAGCAAGCTCGGTTTCCCAATCGGATTTCACGGAGTTTTTAGGTAGTGTAATACCATCGAAAGGACCATTAAATGCCGAAACAGATTTCATGAAAACAATAGGTTCTGCTGCTTGCTGCAATTTGGTTTCCTTAACGTGATCGTCGAAGTTGAGTCCAACACAAAGAATTTTGGAGGGAGCTTCCAAAGGAGTGCCAATACGTTCATCCGCAGCGATCTCTTTTAGGTTTTCGCGATTCTGTTCTACATATGCTTGAAGTTTCTCCAAATTTGCCGTATTTGCAAAGAAATCACGGTTATATTGAAAATTTCCTTCTGAAACATCATATTTCTTTTCATTTAAAATGACTCCCGCCTTTTCGGAGCCCTTTGCGCCATATCTAAAAATCTTCATAAGCCGCAAATATACGGATTTTGTCCCGAAAAGGGCTGAAATTAACGCGAATTAACAATTAACCGATGTGTAAATTATCTATACAATTATTGTCCAAAGTTGGGTACTTAAAGGGGAATTTTTCCTGAAGTATCTTTTTATTACTGACCCATGTGCCATTAAGTACCATTTCCTGTCCTTTTTTTCCAAGAAACAGCTTGATCAAGAAAGCGGGGACAGGAAAAGGCATGTAGAATATTCCGTACCGCCGCCTTGCAATACGCTTAATAAAGTGACCAAGAGGCATTGGATCGGAGGAACAGGCATTGTATACACCAGCGAGGGCATCGTTTTGTATAGCAAATAGCAGCATTCGGGCGAGGTCTTCCATGTGGATCCAGCTCAACATCTGTTTGCCTGAGCCCAGAATAGGGTTGAACCGAAAACGTAGCAGTCGATTGACTTCTTTCAATAAGCCTTGTTCTTTACTGATCACAACACCGAATCGGAAGATAACGAGCCTTTTTCCTAAGGTTTCAATTGGTTTTACACTGTCTTCCCAAAGATTGCAGACCCAGGATAAAAAATCACCCCCTTGGGGATCTCCCTCTTCGAAGGGTTTTTTCTGATAACTATCGTCAGCACCATACCAGCCAGTTGCGGATGCTGATATGACAGCTTTTACTTGGTTTGGAATCTGTTTTAAGGTTTGATAAAGTAGTTGTCCACTTTCCACCCGGCTTGATATAATTTCTTGCTGATAAGCCTTGCTCCATCGCGATCCATTGAGGTTGGCACCCGCTAAATTGATAATATAATCCGCTTCTTGGATCGATTTCGTATCGATGACCTGCTTTTTGGGGTTCCAATGGATATATCGAACATTAGGTTGTACTGGATAAGCCTTTGGATCCCTTGTGAAGATGATTACTTCATAGAAGTTGGCGACCAGTAATTTAGTCAAATGAAGGCCAATAGCACCTGTTCCTCCTGTAATGATTACTTTTTCCATGGATTAAATCTCATCTTATTTGATCACGATATCTTTGTTATTCTCCCTAATTATCTTTTGTATGGTTAGCTTGATGCTCCTTCTAATATACTATTTTGAATCAATAAAAAAAGCTTTAATTTAAGGTTTATCCTTCGAAATAATCAATTTTTAATGATTTCGCTGGGTAATTTATATTTCCCTGTCGAGATGGAGTGGCCGATTTAAGGGGCATAAAAAAGGTTCGTCTGCGTTGTGGACGAACCTTTTGGCATGGAAACAGATCTCTTTGAGATGTTGGTCTCTATTATTGTATCGTTTGGATTGTACTTCCGCAAGTTAGCATCTGGGCGCCATAGTATGGATTTTTGACGTCTTTATTGAGACTTAACCATGTGGCACCCTTGCCTCCGTTAAACATAGGGCATTTTTGTTGATAGACCGGAAGTGCAGGTTTGGAACTTTTGGCCAGTTTATAGACTTCTTCGGAGAGCGACACAAATGCCATACGTTGTTTTGCAAGATCTTTTGCCTCATGCAGCGTCTTGGTGTGCTGTGTTATCGCATTTGCCTGTACTTTCCAAACCTGTTGCTCGGCAGCAGTTAAGTCAGTCGATTTTAACGTCGTCAACAGGCTTGAAAGTTTTGCAGCACCTGTCGCGACAGTCTTGTGGTCTGAGGCAACAAGCGCATCTTTCAATTGGAAATACTGATCATAAATCGGTTGGAAGTTACCTGACTCAGCGACAGATGACGATCCTGTGCTTTCTTCTTTGCTTTCAGGAGTATTTTCGGGGTTGGCTGGTGGGGCACTTAAGGTTCTGTCATATTGACAACAGCCATGCAAGTCGGCATAAGTCGTTGCCGGAGCCAGGTATTTTTCATTGTCATAACCGGCCAACGCGACCTTTTTCAAAACAGCATCCAGGGAGGTTTTTTCGGCATTAAAGGAGATATTTGCTGTCTGGTTATCCTCGTTCCAATCTACTTTGGAGTCCGCGGAGTTTCCGGCTTTTTCTATTGTTTTTTTACACATCCCACAATTGCCGCTAATTTTGACTGTTTGGGTTGTCATGGTATTATCCTGTGCATAGCTGTATATGCTGCTAGCTAAAAGGCAGGCTGTTATGATATTATTGAGAAGTCTCATGTGTTCCAAATGTTCTAATACGTGTATGAATCCCTGCGGAATGCGATCTGCTTTCGTTGATCGGGATAGGGCAGGTTCTTTAAATTAATAAGGAGATTTACTTTTTCAAAAAAGCTTTCTCTGTGGTATCTAGGCTATTTTAGGGGGAACCCAAGGGTAAAAATAACCATCTGAAAGATAGGCGGACAATAAGCCACTATATAATTTTTTAAAGATTGAGAAGGAAATTTTTGGCAGTTGAACCGGAAAGTTGGGGACAGCCAATATACTTGTTGCCGAGGCGCAATGACAACTACAATCCCGACATTGCTTGCGGTGCTGACATAGCGGTTTCTTCTCCGTGTGTAATTTTTGGCAGCAATCATATTTTTTGCTTGCATGATCCGGACTGCTTATAGGACAGGTTTTTGCCTTACTTTGATGGCAGGGAAATACCGCAGTCGGCTTGGCCCATAAGCCAAGAAAAAGAATTAGTCCGATTAGATATTTTAGTGCCAGCACAGTTCAAATATAGCTTTTTTTGAATAAGTATTAAACCACCATCGAGATGACTGTTTTTTATTCCAGGTGCGGACTTTACAGCGCTCGTGGCAATAGTATGGAAAACGCGTATTATTGGAGAAGAATCTTGGGTATTGATGGGAAGCTATATTCCATAGAAGCGTAATAAACAGATCAAACTGTTTACTACGCTGCTTTTATTATTTAAGTTGGGCGAGGAGCTCGCTAGAACTTAAAGTTTGATAAGAAACCTGGTTTCTTCCAGGTTCTTTTGTATTCGTCTGCCAGTGCGCTATGGTCTGAATAAGCCAGTACTTCATTGAGTAAACTATGGGCTTTTTTTAGGTTTCCCGTTTTGTAATTAACAAGTGCTTCCGCCAACTTTACAGATTCACAGTCGTCATCATAACCCCATTCACTTTGTGCATAGATGCCGTTAAAGACCATTACATTGCGGTTGACTTCCGCTAGATTGTCCTGTTCAGCAAGCAACATGATTCCGAATTTTACCCAAAGTACATAATCTTCGGGATCCATGACTGTGGCAACCCAAGCATCATGACGTTGAAATACTTCTGCACCCGATCTAAATTCGGAGAGGAAATAATGACCTTTGATAATCAGATATAAAGTCTTTGCTTTATCAAAGTCATCGATGATAAATTCCTTTTTATTTTTGAGGTAAGTTTGTGCTGCAGCAACAATGGCGCTATAGTCGGATATTTCATTGTATAACTGCATGAGGATATACTGCGGTTGTGCTTCATGCGGGTATTGCTGTGCCATATCTTCATAATAGTGGATACGGTAATCACGATCGTTAGGCTCAAGAATATCATAAATAATACCTTCCACGCCATTTTTAGCAGCCTCAAAATCCCTATAATGATAGTCGTTTAGCGTAGGGTGATTGATGTAGAACTGATATATATGCTCCAGAAGATATTGTGCTTCTGCCTGTATATCGGGAGAAAGTCCCAGATGATAATTTACTTCAAGCTGATACACAAACATTTGATAGCAACTTGGGAACACTAAATCTGAGTCATCTTCAGCGAATTGTTCTTCCATTTCCTCTTCGCGCATTTCATCGAGGTCGCTCAAAGTGACTTGATATGTGTCGAAATATAGTATGAGGGCGTCTTTTAAACGTTCATAATCCTCCAATTTCGACAATGCATCTGTTCGCGTCTGATGTAGTTCTTCAAAATCTGAGTAGTTTAGCCCTTCAGTTGCGATTTGATAGCTATCTTCGAGGAGATCTACATTCTTTAATGCAATCGCCAGGTTATTGCAATTCATTGCACGATTGTGGCTTCCACCGAAATAATCACTTTCATATTTTCCTTGTTCGAAATAAGCCGCAAAGGCATCATAAGCCTGGCGATAAACGGCAAGGTAAAGCTGTCTCAGGGCCAGTGTGTCTTCAGCTGACAGGGTATCCAATGCATCGACAAAGTCAGATAGGTTAATTGCTTCATTATAGAGATCGCGTGGTAAGTCATCGAACGTCGGAACTTGCGCAATTACTTCGCCTGTTGTTAAGTAGGTGCATTCGACAAGACGGCGCCAAGATGTTGCATTCCACTGTCTTTCGCCCAATTGTTGGAGGTAAGGTAACGCAGCTTGATGTTGTCCATCGTCATAAAGGTATGCGGCTGCAAAATGATAGCCTGCGTATAAGTCTGGATATTCGTCAATCAGTTTTAGTGCGTGTAGATAATAATAGTCTAGCGGTATCCCAATATCTTCGGAATAATTGCGTTCAATGATAAGCTGGTAATAGAACACCTCAGGATTTTCATAACCGTCAGCGATAAGCTCTTCAAAGCGACCATGCCATTTGACCAGTTCCGCATGGATATGGGCAGCTGAATTTTCGCCCTTAATAAGTTTTAATAATACTTTTAAGGCCAGATCTATCTCTTTGTTTTCATAAGCGATCTCTGCAAGGTCCACATATTGCATTTCACTGCCGCTGACAAAGCGATCAAATTGCTCTCCTATTAAAGCGGTTAGCGCTGTACCCGAAATCTGTTTGGTACGGTCCAAAAGATATATTTTTTTCATCCAGAATATGGAGAAATTTTGATCAGCAGCTTCGCGATTGTCTTTAAAAGTTTCATTGAAATAACCAATCCCCTCATCCAATAACGCTAATAGGGCTGTATCATCCTGTAGACTCTCATAAATGTCTGCAAGGAAACCGTAGCCATAGGGCGCCATTTTAGGTATTGCGATCAATTTTTTTGCATAACCGATAAACTGGTCTTTGTTGTTCTCGTTGATGTGTTTTCTCGGACGATTGATCTGCTCTAAGCTAGCCTGGTTGCCTAGGACGTAATTGAGCATGTGATAGAGCGTTGTTTCATTTTCTGGCTCTACTAGTAGTGCTTTTTGGAGATAGGGGATCATCTTCTCCTGTATGATATCAAAAATAGCTTCGTGTCCATCATAAAATACTTGATCGTGATAGGCAACAGCAAGATGTGTCCATAGTGGGACATCCTGGTCGTTCTGCTTTAATTGATTTTCGCCCTCTATAATAAACAGATCAAGTTCACCTCTATAGAACAAATCGTAAATATTTTTCTCTTCCATTCTTTGCTTCTTTCTTTTATTATTTTTACTAATATGTTGAATTTTATTGAAAAGTTATTTCGGTAGCGTAAGTTTTACGAACTTATCACCATCCCATTGAAAATGTTCTTCTCTTTTCGAAATATGATAGTCGGGGTCTAGGGTATCATCATCTTTCGCTTCACCTTCTTCGATGTATTTATAGATCAACTGGTTGTTTCTTTTGTGCTCTGAGGGGAATAGGATTTTTTCGTCGTAATAAAAGACACCGGCATCACTAACAGAGTACCTACTGGGGAGATTGATCAATTTCTGGCCAGTCCAGGCAATGTAATTATACTCCGTGGGGACCCCGCAGGCACCTGATAAAAATTCCATGCGTAAGATTTGCTTTACATTATTTAGTCCCATAGCTGGCAGCAGTTTACTTTGCGAGCTCAGCTGCCCAGAGAATACAAATGGGTAAGATTGACTAGTGATTAATGAATCTTGTGCATCCAACAATTTTACTATGGTTAAATAGTGATCCTGTTGTTCCTCATTTTGTTGTTTGATGAAACGTTCAAAGCCGAATAAATACTGAAGGCCGTCCTTGTCGGTCTGTTTACCGAGTGCCAATAACCCGAGCCAGATAAACCCCTGTTTAAGCTGACCATCGCTATGGTAGCTGATCTGATACCAAGGAGCATAAAAATTTTTGATGGTATTACCCTTAAACGGAGCGCTCGCAATGGTGACATTTTTGCCAAGTGTCAGTGAGTCCACCACTTTCATGTTGAGGCCTGGCCCAGAGCGTATATAGGCTTTTTCAACAAAAACAGAGGCTGTTTGTCCTTTTTCGATGTTCCATAAGTTAAAATCATCGTCAAATGTGATGCCGTCCTGTGCTTTTAGAAGCATGGGGAATAGACCTAAGCATACTATCGCAAAATTTGTTGTCTTCATTTTTATCCTGTTCGCTATTGCAAAAATAGAAGAATTTTTACGGAGGCTTATCACTGGTTTCAGGTATTTTCCTGCTTGAGATTTCGGTGATAATGGTAGTGGGATATGTGTTCCTTAGACTCTTTGCTTTATAGAAAATAAGAGGGAATAGATTTCATAATTTAAAACAATTTAGTCCTAAATATGGTATCTTAAGACATTAAAGTTTATACGGGCTATTTAAGTAGCCATCGAAAAGCGGATAATAAGAGTTTATGAAGAAAAAAATGGATCAGAAACAGCAAATAGTTGAGCTGTTTGATCGCTATAAGAATCATTTGGATAATCCAGCGTTTGCAGAAATTGAGCTTTTGGTTTTAACTGTAGCTATTATTCGTCCAAAAAGAGTGCAATTATTTTACCAGGTCGATATCCAGTTTTTTCTTGATTTTCTGAAAGAGTTACCCGATACAAGGTGTCAATTTGTCCAATATCTCAAACGTGTTCTCTGGCGAAGAGATTTTGATCAATTGGTATCCGATACGGGTATTATCAGTTATGCCGACTTTATTTATGAACTCAGGAAGCGAATAACGGAGCGCTATCTGCCTTATCAATCGGCAAAGTCAACGTTACAGTATTTACTGAACCAAGTGTTTTACACAGTTAAAGACGCAGATTGGGTGTCAACGATTCCCGCCGAACAACTGCATGAGCTTTTTCGATTATGTGAATTCGATTCGATATATGATAATGAAACGGGTTTTGAAATGATCGAAATCTTATATGGCATAGAACTGTTGGTGCAACGTATCACAGGTCGTGCCATGGAAACTGATGTCAATAAAATGGTGCCTGAGTTTCAGAATTTTGATAGTCCATTTATCGCAATCATGCGGGAGTTTACCGAGTTAAATGATCGTATTTTACAATCGGAGACAAAATATATTACGACTGAGGATCTTTCATACAAACAACTATTGGTACTTCACAAGCAATGCGAAACTTATATAGAAACGGCTTTTAGTAATTCACATCGTTTCGGTATTTCCATTAAAGTGAACCAGTCCTTATTGCGGATTCGGCAACAACTGGAGCGCATCAAGGAGATGCTTTCTTTTTTGGTGATTGATACAGAATCCCAAAAAGTAGAGAAAAGTATTCAATTGGCGAAGACGCTGATTGGATATAATTCGAGAAAAAGCAATATCCGAAAATTAATAGGGCAGAGCACACAATTGCTGGCTTACGAAATTACACACCATACAGCCCAGACCGGTGAGCACTATATTACGGCAACCCATCAGGAGTATTGGAAGATGTTTCGTTCTGCTTGCGGCGGTGGTGTAATTGTGGGGGCGATGTGTATTGTAAAACTATTGTTGGGAAAAGTGGATACAAGCGAATTCGGACATGCATTTTTGTATAGCTTGAATTATGCAATCGGTTTTACGGTCATTTATCTTTTTGGCGCTACCTTGGCAACAAAGCAGCCGGCGATGACAGCATCATCCCTTGTGAGCGCGATTGAACAGGGAGCTTCGGACCAAGGTGCCGACAGACACCGTTATTGGGTCTTTGCGCAATTTTTCGCACGTTTATTTCGTTCGCAGTTTATCGCTTTCGTTGGTAATGTAATTATGGCATTCCCCATTAGTCTTTTGTTAGTTTGGGGAATAGAGCAGCTGTCGGGTGTAAATATAGCAAGTACGAAATGGCTACATCTGGTCGATGATTTAAACCCGACGAAGACCCCCGTTATCTTGCACGCTTCCATTGCAGGTGTGTTTTTATTTCTGTCGGGGATTATCGCTGGAAGTATTTCAAATCGAGATAAACATAATTCCGTTTACTACAGAATTCAGGAGCATCCCTTGCTGAAAAAGATATGTGGGAAAACGAAGACGGACAAGATTGCCTCTTTTTATGAAAAGAAATGGGCTGGTATTGTTTCCAATCTCTGGTTTGGTGTTTTTATGGGATCAACTGCTTCCATCGGGATGTTTCTGGGGCTGGATTTGGATATTCGACACATCACTTTTGCGAGCGGGAATCTGGCGCTCGGTCTATTTGGGCATCGTATGGAGCTGTCCACAGATATTTGGATATGGGGAATTTTGGGTATCGGGATAATTGGACTCTTTAATTTTCTGGTAAGCTTTGGTTTGTCATTGGTTCTGGCGTTCCGTTCGAGAAACCTGTCCTCTAAGGAGTTGGCGAAAATGGCAAAGGCAGTATGGATTTATTTTAAGATGAATCCCAAATCGTTCTTTTTCCCACCTAAAAATTGAGTATGTTATGAATAATATTATTTTAGTTCTCGGTGCGCCAAACGATGCGCAAGGTAATTTATCTAAATTGGCGCAAGACAGGTTGAATTGCGCTTTCAATATACATTTGGCAAATCCTAGTTTTAAAATCCTCTGCACTGGTGGTTTCGGAACGCATTTCAATACAACAGAAAAGCCACATTACTTTTACGCGTATCAATTCTTGATGGAGCGGGGAATACCCGAACAGGCTCTGGAAGAGGGGGTACTTTCAACCAATACAATAACAGATTTTCAACTGGCTAAAGAACGGGTATTGTTGAAGAAACCCGATATGTTAATCGTGATTACATCTGATTTTCATATGGAAAGGGCTCAGATTCTCTATAAGCGATATATTAATTACCCGAAGGTGATATTTATTCCTGCCATCTCATCGTTTTCTAAAGAGGAGATAGCGCGGCTCATTGAACATGAATCGCATGCCGTAAAAATATTAAAGGAAGCAGAGATTAATGCTCGTTGATTTTTTAATGTAAGTTCTCTATCGCTTTTGGTAACTTTACAAACGAAAATGCATTGAATGGCATATTAAAATGCTGTTTTCGATAAAAATTAGCATTTCTAGATAAATAAATGGAAAATCTATTACTTTTCATACGTACATTAACTGATTTTTCTGATGAAGCCTGGATATGTTTGCAACCTGCCCTTCGTTTGCAAGAATACCGGAAAAATGAGGTTTTGCTAAAAGAAGGCGACATATGTGATCAGCTCTTTTATATTGAAAAGGGCTATTGCAAAAGCTACTGCATGATAGATGCTGAGAAAAAGAACATCGGATTTTTCTTTGAAGATGAAATCGCAACTGACATCCAGAGTTTTGGAAGTGGTCATCCGTCCGCCCTTAATATTGTGGCCTGTGAACCTTTGGCAGTAGTCATCTTTGATAAGAAAAAGTTGTTTGAAGTTTCAAGCCAGCATATTGAGATTGAAAGATTGGGGAGAAACTGCATCCGCCAGTTTGCGTCAAAACAGGCGGAATTCGCAAATATGGCCAAACTCTATAAACCTCAAGAAAGGTTGGACTTTCTAGAACGTCAGTTTCCGGAAATGGTGCAACGTGTTCCGCTCACGCAGCTAGCCTCTTTTCTCGGAGTGGCGCGGGAAACATTGAGCCGAATTAGAAGAAGAAGGATATATTATTAATTATGTGACGATCGTCACAGGCTAAAATCTTATTTTTTCCTGAGTTTTGAAAAAAATAAGAAATCATGGAAAAATTAAAGAAAATTGATGCGCATACCAATGTGCTAACTTGGTTCGAAATCCCTGTCCTCAATACGCTAAGGGCAAAAAGCTTTTATGAAGAAATTCTAGACCTAAAGATGACGATAAGGTCTTTTCCAGATTCCGAAGAAGAACTTACATTTTTTCCTTATGATCCTAATGTTATACAGGCAACGTCTGGCCGAATTACGGGAGTTTTGACCAAATCCCCTAATAAAGAACCTTCACGATCTGGAGTCCTTATTTATATAAATGCTTATCCCGAAATCCAGCTTGTTCTTGATAGAGTGGTAGCAGCAGGTGGTAAAATAATCGTTACTAAAACTTTGATTCCAGCAGGTTATATCGCTGTTATCGAGGATACAGAAGGAAATCATATCGGGCTTAGTTCCGAAAAATAACCTTTATATTTATCTGTTCCTATAGAACCCGTGCAATCGGCTTACTCAGAAACAATAAAAATGATAGAAGAAGTAGCTTACCAGCCAAAATATCCGCTCAGCGGATTTATAGATTATATCTGGGTAGGAAAGTCGCGTGATCTTACCATGGATTTTGTTCATCATGCGGCTTTGTTTACCGAACTTATTTTCAGTTATGGCGATGAGTACGACATCAGAGGCATCAATACCGAAAAGATAGACGGTCGTACAGGACTTCAGGTGCTATCGGGTTTAAAAAATCGACCTTTTCTGACCAGAACAAATGGAGCTTACGCGTGCATAGGTTTAATTTTAAAGCCGTTTTGCTACGGAATACTGCTCCAAAAATTAGGAAGCTCATCTTTGGAAGAAGTAGCTGCGATTTTATTTGACTGTCTTTTTGCTGCCGAGAATCCTGATTTTGCCCAAGCCGAAAAATGTTTGTTGAGGGTATTCGAAACTGTCAATACCGACCCTCACTTGATGAGGTTCGAAGCACATCTGGCCGCTGAAATGGCAGGAAAGGGAATGCTGAGGGATTTCAGTAAACTGCTGCCGATTTCGCAGAAAAGTTTCATTCAAAAATTCAGAAAGTATTATTTTTTGACTCCCAGTGAATATCTGAATCTTTACAAAGTGAATAAAGCGGTCATATTGCTTCAGAACAATTCGCCGGAACGATTGACTGACATTGGGCTGAACGCTGGATTCTATGACCAGTCTCATTTTATTAGGGTATTTAAAAAACTCAGTGGTTATACTCCAAAAGAATTTTCAAAATTTGGAGTAGGGTAAATTCTGTACAATTTTAAATGTGTCGAACGATTTAATTTTGTGTTATAACTTTAAATACATAAAAATGAATCAGAAAAACAAAGTCTTCATTGCCACCAGTCTGGACGGATACATTGCCGATAGGAACGGAGAAATCGATTGGCTGCTTTCCATACCGAATCCCGAAAAGGATGATATGGGCTATAAGGAATTTATTGCACAGATTGATGCGTTGGTCATGGGCCGCAATACCTTTGAAGTGGTTTGTGGTTTTGACGAATGGTATTATGATAAGCATGTTTTTGTGTTAAGCGACAGGATGACGGAGATCCCCGCAAAATTCAGGGATAAAGCTTCTCTTGTCAAAGGTTGTCTAAACGATGTGCTGGCTGAAATTCATGGAAAAGGATATCATAACCTGTATATCGATGGAGGAAGAACCATTCAGAGCTTTTTGCAAGAAGACCGAATTGATGAGATCATTATTACCCTGATTCCTTATCTGCTGGGGGAAGGAATTCCTTTGTTCGGAGATCTTTCCGAAATGTTGAAGTTTGAAGCTGTGGATACAAAAATCTTTCTAAATTCAATCGTTCAAAATCATTTTGTAAGAAAAAGATAAAAAGAGCCAGCATTTGAAAGGATTAACTGTTGCGGTAGGCAAACGATGTAGAATCCTCGAAACGGATACGCTCAAATGTTATTACTACTATTACTATATCCTTTCAGTTTGTCCGCAGATCATTTAATGCTTGTTCAGCACTTGCTCATACCATATTCGCAATCACTGCTGTATTCCGCTACTTATCCTCCACTAATTCCCTACTAAAAGAGTAGGAAAAGAGTAGGTAATAAGTAGAGAAACAGTGGATAAATGCCGAATCAGACACGGACAGGGTACGAAGTGGTATTGAAGCAACATCCCGGCAATACCGAATTGGTCAGCTTACAGGCGTGAAGATTCCCCTAAGGATCTATTCCATCGAGCGTTAAGGAGCAGCTATTTTGCTCACTTGGGATCCGATAGCGGAAAATGCAAGACGCAATGAATGGGATGGTGGTATCATCCTATTTGCTATCTATAGTCACTAGCTTGGACGGATCAATGATGTAGGGATTGTTCGGAAAATTGAAAGTAATTGGATACTGGAAGGAAATGTTGATAATCGGGGGCTGGCTAAGCGTCGATCTGTGGCTCTGATTCATGCGTTTTCAAATTGGGTGGATTGGGGAGGAATAGGCATGTGAAGGTTGGGTCCTGTTTTTTCACCATAAACAAAAAAAAGCTCAACTAATGTTGAGCTTTTTGTAGTCTTGGCGGAAGAGGCGGGATTCGAATTTCACATTTCTTCATAATGTTGCCTTAATTTTATTTAAACCTATTTTTCACTACTATATTTGTTAGCTTTTGACTCAAATTTGGTGCTGTTTTGGGTGCGTTTTTTATTTATTGGAATTCTAATTTAAGGAACCTTTATTAAAAAATGAAGATCTTCTTCTATTTTAATGAGATTTAAGTTTTCAATCTATCTAAATGTAAGTTAGCGGATCTGCATTCGCATCGAAGTCAGATTTGGGTTATAAAATCTGCTCTTTGCTGGGGTCTTTTCTTTCGTGACCGTGTCGTTTGAATAATTAATATAAATAATCTTATTGAATTAGTCGATTGACCAGTTTACATTACAGTCTCCGGTTCTTATTTCTTTTACATTGACTATAGGTAAATTAACAATTTAGGGAGCCATTTTTTTAAGCTAAATTTTCTTTTGGATGATAATGATTTAATATATATATTACCATATAAAATCTTGTTTAACTTTATAGTGGTTTAATTGTTGGAATTATCTTAAAACCAAGCAATCTTTTTATATGTCTAATTTACTTAGATTATTGAACCGTTACACTACTTTAAAACGTATATCCCTTCATCTTTTGTTCTGGAGCTGTATTGCATTTATGTATGCAGTTTCCTACAGCCGGATTGATAAGAATAATTCATGGGTGTTAATGTTAAAGGATCTTTCAGCGGTAATCACCATATTTTATATTACTTCCTACATTATTATACCTAGATGGCTGATGCGGGGGAAATTTCTTCTTTCCATTTTTTGGATCGTGGTAATTTATCTTTGGTGGGGTGTTTTGACCTATTTTGCATGCTGGTTTGTTCAGCACTTTTTGGAGCCGAATAAACGATTGGGGATATATGTAAAAATGGTATTAGAAAATGGCTTGGAAGGTCTGTTCAATTTTCCCAAGCTACCTTTTTATATCCTTGATTTTATTTACCTTGTATCCCTTCCGTTGGGGTTAAAAGTTATGCAGGCATTTGCCAAGGTACGTAATCGGAAAACGGAACTTGAACTGGAAAATACAGAGCTTGAATTAGCATTTCTGAAATCACAAGTTAATCCACATTTTCTATTTAATACACTGAATAATATCTATATACTTATTACAGAGGGTGATCCCGCTGGTGCGGACTACGTTACAAAGCTGAGCGGAATTATGAATTATTTGCTGCATGAAAGTAATCGTCCAACCGTTCCGTTAAATTCAGAACTGGATTTTCTAGAAAATTATATTGAATTGGAGAGACTGCGTATCAATGATTCTACAAGGGTTGAGATAATAATCGAATCAGATTCAACAAGGTACGACATTGTTCCGTTGATCCTTTTTCCATTCATCGAGAATGCCTTTAAACATGGACCAAAATCGAGCATTAAAAATGCCTGGTTAAGGATTAAGTTGGAGACAAAGGACGGGGTACTTCAGATGGAGGTCTCCAATGGGGTTAACCAAACTTCCAAACCATTAGTATACGTCGGGGGAATAGGAATCACTAATGTTAAAAAGAGGCTGGAATTAAACTATAAGAATGGTTACCGACTACATATTGCTGAAAGGGATGATAGTTATAATGTAAACCTGACGTTGCAATTGGAACAGATAGATTGACTTTTCCGTTGCCATTAGCTACCCTACAATCAGGGCATTTAAGAGTTACTGTTTTTTTAGTGGTGACGAGCTGATACATTTTTGATGCTTAAGACAAGATAAAAAGAAAATATGGAATAAAACTATGCACAAAATAAAGACAATTTTGATTGAAGATGAACCTTTACCTAGGGAACGACTTGAAAAAATCGTTAAGAAAATCGATGTTTTGCAGTTACTTGGGGTTTTTGAGAATCCGATGGAGGTGATGGAAATGGTTGAGAGTACAGAAATTGATTTAATACTTTCGGATATACAAATGCCCGAGATGAATGGGATTTCATTCCTCAGATCACTTGAAAATCCGCCTTTTATTATTTTTATTACTGGACATTCTGAATATGCCACAGATTGCTTTGAACTGGACGTTTTAGATTACATTATGAAACCGGTGACGGAGCAGCGTCTTTATAAGGGAATCGAAAAAGTGAAAAGAGCTCTCGAATATAAAAGGAATAGCCAGGTAAAACTGGATTACATAAAGATTAAGGATCGTAACAGAACTGCATTCCTTAAACCATCTGAGATACTCTATGTTCGGGGATGGGGAGACTATGTGAAGATTTTTACTATCGATGGTGTTACGACTCTGACATATACCATGAAAGAAATGGAACAAATGCTTCCTTGGAAGTATTTTATACGTATACAGCGTTCTTATATCGTTAATACCGAGCATATTAGTAGCGTTGATGCAACGAAGGTGTTCCTGAAAAAATATTCGGAAACATTGCCTATTGGCCTGCAATATCGTAAGGAGTTTTATAAAAGGATGGGCATAGCGGAATAAGCATTACGATGTTTTTATTGCTTTCTGTTTACCGATCTGCATACGGTAGTAGTTAGTCAAAAGATGATATGTAGCAAACTCATGTAGCCGCTGATCGGAAGTAAAAAGACGGTTTATGAACATATGGATATGGCTTACTAACAACTCGGACATCTTTTCCTTTGCCATAAACAAACCATCAGAAGGTAAAAAAAGTTTACATGCTAATTGCATTCTTGGGCTACTCAATACAAATTTATTGTTTTTTTTATTGTATTGCAGCCTAGACTCAATTACAGCCTTCCTTTCTCGGAATTTTAGGTGGAACATTCGATCGTTGTCCTTGATGTTTCCGAATTCGATAGAAAAAATTTTGCGCATATTTTCACAGAAATCGCGTTTTTTCTCAAGCTTCAGGTCAGCGGCCCTAAGTAATTCATCCACTCCAACAAGTGCCTCCAGCCATCTATCACCTTGTTTTGGATGATTATCCATCACATGTAAAACATATTCACTATCTAGACAAAAAAGTTCCTCGCTGATATCCATGTGATCGGCGGTATACCGTTCGATTTCCCGTTTATATGTATCGAGTTGGAGATTAGATATAAGGTCTTTTTCAAGCGCTTGACTGAACATTTCTCGCACAGTTTGGACTATGTAGCTGAAATCCGTTCTTGATTTTGCCTCGACCCGTAAACGGATATGATGTTCTGGTTCTTTAAAACGGATAAAGAACCACTTTTTAATACAATTTTTGCATTTGAGATTATTTATTAATTCTCGAACCTGTTTGCGAAGAATCGTTTCAGCATATTGATGACCACAATATATATTTACATAAATCCATTTGTCACCTGGAGGAAATAAACGGTCGTTTCGAGTAGAAATGTTTGGTTTTGCGTGCCCCTCGTATTTCGCATCAGATTTAAAAGGAATGATCACTTCGTTACTATATTTTTTTCCTGTGCTGTCCAATACTGGTGAGTTGTATTCCTTAAACAGAAACTCATATAGTACAACATCCTTCTTGATTATATTTTCTAACAAAATTTGTCTCGACAATTGGTTCGTTAGATCCAATGGCAATTCATTATCTCCTTCGCTAAGTGTCATGAATCTTGGCAGTTTTAGCTCGTTAATAATGTTTTGGATAAAAATATCGTCTGCAATAGGGTCAAACAATCTTGTTTTTTGTTTATTAATATACCAGCGTGCACGACTGATGATGATATCCTTGTAGGAGACACGTGGTAGAAAAGGACGACGGGATAGGTAGCTCCATTCCCACTTTAGATTAAAACCATTTTCTTGAGATTGCAGATCCCCTAAAAAACGATATATATAGATGCCTTGATGATAGTTATGCGCAGAAGTTATCCTGGGAATGATCTCTTTTTCTAGAATTTTGGACCACAGAACGAGCCGTTGGCCTTTCATGAATAGATATAGGTCATTGACTTTGATTTCACAGGTTTCTTTGCAGGACGAAGCAAACAGCACGATTTCATAATCGCGAAGTTTCGGTCTTTGAAGAATGTTACCAGTACGAGCTTCTGGAAGGTAAACAATTTCGGCAAAAATACTGTTGGGATTGTTTTGCTGTTCAAACTTGCTCATTTTTTTTAATTTATCTTCTAACGTTTCATCCAAGTAGGCAAAACGTGTCATCAGATTGCTTGCCGACACGCCCCCACATCCATGAAAATTGAATTTTAGATTCTCAGAATTCTCAGGAGCCTCCAGAATATTACCTATGGCATAAAAAGTACAGGCAAGGGAAATATCCTTGTTTATTTCTTTATTAAGATTTTCTAGATCCTCACTGTTGAGTGAAACATTGAGGGTTCCGCTTTGGAGTGCTTCACAGTATTTTCGCAATACGAGTTCTTGATAGGGTAGATCATTTAGTGGTTGTTTTTTTAGGTTGGAATCTTTTTTAAAATGACAGAGGAGATCGTCTTGCTGTAGGTAATCTACCATTTGTCTACCATAACCAATGCCAGTATCTGGATCAAGTGCTTCCAGTAACGGAACAATCCGCCTGTCATAACGCTTTTTAAATGCCTCTTTAAAATGGACAAGATCCGGCTGGATCTCAGGACTAGCAAGTGGCATCAATTCTTGCAATTGGTTGGATATTCTTTGCACATAATTTTTTCCTAAAGTGTTATTCTTTGTGCAAATAAGCTGGTCACCTTGTAGAATATTCTTAAATTGGATATCTGCACCAATATTTTCTAGGAGCTTCCTTGTTTTAGACTCTCGTTCGTGAAGGCCGAAATCCGATCGTAGCAACCAGTCTAATTTTTTCAAAGTTGGTAGATAGCTTTTTTTATAATCCACTTGTTTCAATTTTTCTTTCAGTACTGATAAAAAATCCTCACCTGTAATAATCGGTCTAAATTCTGATACTAGAATCTGACTTTCGATAACTTGGTCAATAAAGTTAACTGCTTGTTGGAACGATACCCCTTTTTCACAGAATTTTTCAATAAGCTGTTGGTAACTCATGCCATGCTGGCAAGCTGTTATTAGAAACTCCAGGGGAGTGGTAACGGAAACAGCACTGAGGAAATGTTTTTGCTTTCCCATGAAGGATCTGGATTGATAAAACTTGTAGAGGTCTTCCTGACAGTAGATAGTACTATTTGTATAATAGGTCAATCTGGTACGAATATCCGGGTCTAGGGATATCTTTTGTGCCAGAGACGCTAGGGATTGCATGTCTAGTCGATATTTAATTACTGAATCCGTTCGACATATCTTTGTAGGCTCTTCAGCTTTTGTTGAAATACGACCAATTGCAGTTCCCGAAAATTGACCAAATGGGGTACATCGTGTACTCATACGGGCAGTGTATTTGTAAAGAGTGCTTAGAAGCTTTTTACTGCAAGATTGTTTTTTATTAAGCCACTTCTTTAATTCGTAATAAAGGTCGGGGCTTGCGAGCATGATAGCTTCTTGCATTTCAACTTGGCTGTATAACTCATAAAAAAACTGTTCAAGATCTTCAACTTTTGTATTACCGAGTTCAAAAAGTATGCTTATGGGAAGTTTTGGTGAACGCAAAAGATAGAAATCACAAGGGCGGAACGTATTCATTAGTTTTGCGGATATTTAGAAATATGTTCCAATTCTAGAATTATCGTAATACAGGAATCAAACTGGCTAGGCGTAATTGGTTTTTTAAGGATGAATGGATCACAATTGATGATGAAGGGGGGAAAATATTGCGAAGGAAGCGCAGAAATAACCACAATGTGCCTAAGATTGGCTACATGTGGTTCTAGAAAACTGATATTACCTCCGGTTACAATAAGATCGAGGAATAATACTTCACATTGCAATATATTCGAAAGGATAAGATCATTTTCTTCAACATTACATACACTGTCAATCAGCTCAAGCTCACCCCATTTTGTAATATAGGAGCGTAGTTGCCTTAAAGCAAGTGGCTCATCTTCTATTAAAAAACATTTGAGGGGTCTTTTCATTTACCATGTATCTTGAAGTTTAAATTTATTCCCTCCTACACTAGATCTATTGCCTGTGTTAGGAGGGAGACGTCGCTACATTAAATAAAAACCGTTGAAGTTAGCGTTAAACCGGTATAGGTGTCTTCATCATCAGGCATATCATATTTTGGTATATCTAATGAACAGATTGTTTGGACTTCAAATCTCAGGTCTTCAAATGTTGGTGTGCTTATAGTTTTCATGTCTATTTTTTATTGGTTCAGGATAAAATTGGTCGATAGAAAAGTGAGATGAGAAAAAAATCGGTAGAATGGCAATTGAACTCTATAGAATTGAAAATTGAGCCGATTTTGATTTTTTAATTACGAACAGAAAGATCCATTTTGTTGAGCAATTCGAGAAGTATAAAAATCAAGACTTGTATGTGTTTCTGAACGTAATATGTTGGCGCGACATATGGGCAAGTTAAAACGGTTGAACGAGCTGGCGTATATGTGTAACTTTGTTGGCTTATTAACACCATCATCTGTTTGCAATGCAGTTTTTTTATTTAGTCGAAGTGAAATCCAATTTCATCGAATTTTTACTAATTAGCTATCTATCGATGAGTATATTGTATGTAACTATTGAACAAGAAGGGCTTACTATTTTTATAAATCTAAATTAGTGGAAAATGATTTTTCTTTCAGCTCAACCGGATGAATATTATTTCTTGTGGCAACTTCAGTTGCAACTTTTTAATTTTCAAACTATTGGCGTCGAGTCTGCTGAGGTTCACGTACTCATTGGGTATGATCCTTTAAATGGGTTAAACCCAGAGTTTGAACGCTTTATTAAGAAATCGAATTTTGGACAATTTTATTGTTATCCAGATAATAGGCTCTCAAAAGGCTACGCCTCATCCATCAGGCCGCATCTTATTAAACAGCATCTTAGTAGGTTTCCTAGATTAAATGAAACTGCTATATTTTATCATGATGCAGATATCATTCTGAAAAACATCGATGGAATCCTTAGCCTTGAGTCTGGAGAGACTTGGTACGTGTCGAATGCCAGGGATTATATAGGTGTAGATTATTTGAAATCTATTGATGAACAGCTTTTTTATAGAATGTGCAGTATTATAGATATTGATCCTGCTATCGTAGAAGCATTGGACTATAATAGTGGCGGGGCGCAACAGATAATAAAAAGGTCTACAGTAGAATTTTGGGAGAAAATAGAGCGGGACTGTGAAAACCTGTATGACATGTTGGAGGAATATTATGAGACGCAACATTTTCTAAATCACCTTAAAGATTCGTCTCCTACAAATGAAATTATTCCAACTAGAAACAGTTACGGATGGTGTTCCGATATGTGGTGTCTCCTGTGGAATGCATGGAGATCGGGTTATAACGTTGAGATATCAGCCAAATTGGATTTCTGCATACCATCGTCCAGATTGGAGAAATGGGAGGAAGTTGATATCTTACATATTTCTGGTACTACTGCTGGATTTGCTAACCGTTTCTTTTACAAGGATCCTTTCCGCGAATTCCCTCCGTTCTATGATGATTTTTCGCATTTGGATAAGACGTCGGCGAGTTTACCCTTAGTAAATCTTATAGCAGAATATGTAAAAGATAAAGAAAATGAAAGGATCAATTTTAAGGATGTCACCTTCCTAGTACCTGCTCGTATCGAATCTCAGGATAGGAAGGAAAATCTCTCGATCTTGTTGTCCTGGTTGCGGAAAAAATTTGATACAAATGTAATCGTTCTAGAAGCTGATAGTAACCCGCAATTGGAAGAATTAGTAAGTACCAATGGGTATAGCTATCGTTTTGTCGAGGATCATAATGCTATTTTTCATAGAACGAAGTATCTTAATATGATGATTAAAATGGCAAAAACATCTCTTGTCGGAATTTATGACATTGATGCGATTTTTCTAGAAGATCAGCTTTCGGAGGTAATTAAACTATTGAGGAATGGCCAAGCAGATTGCGTATTGGCATTCGATGGGAGGGTTTATTCGGTCGATATATTTTTGAAGAAACAGTTCGGAAACATAAAAGAGTCCGCTTTCCTTCAGTCTCATATTGGCAAACTCGAATTGAGTGCAAAGAGATCTTGCGGTGGGGCTATTTTCGTAAACAGATCAGTCTATCTCAAATCTGGAATGGAAAACGAGAATTTTGGTATGTGGGGGCCAGAAGATGTTGAGCGAGTAAAACGACTTACAATTTTGGGATACTCTGTTAAAAGAGTCGAGGGACCAATGTTTCATTTATATCATCCCAACATAAGTTCGGGTTATCTTTCCAATGATGATCGGTTTAAACTTATGGATATATACTTTGATGTATGTTCCGCAACGAAAAAAGACTTAGAAGAACAGATCGCTGGATGGCCTTGGATAATGGACGAATAAAATGTTGAAAGGAAATTAAACTTTATTTATATCAAATTAGTATGGAATTAGATAATACCTTCGGAACAGTTTGTACCGAATTGAGTCAAAGAAATATGAGTGATGGCACTTTAGGGCTGGTTAACGGACTTACAGGTACGCTTATTTCTAATATTGTAATTCATAAAATCAGTGAGCAAAGCCACCTTCTCGATAAAGTCAATGAAGATTGGGAATTTTTGCTTGATAATATACATGGTGCTGAATCAATCGATTTTAACAACGGTGTTACGGGAATTGGTTGGGGCTTAGAGTTTCTGGGACAAAATGATCTTTTTGAGGGGGTAGAATCAGCAAACAGTATTCTCAATGATATAGATGATATATTATATCAACTGATAATTTATGGAGACACTATTGAAATGACTGTGAACAACGGTTTGATTGGGCGGTTTATGTACTTTTCCAAGCGATACACTTCGCTGAAGAAAAATTTTAATAGATTCCAATTAACTGCTATAAAGGAGAGTTTAATCATCCTTTCGGATCAGATACGGGAGCAACTAATAACGCAAGTGGAAGGTGTATATTTTTTTGATAGCCATGATGTAGCTAAAATTAATAATATTCTTCCCCTTATATGTGCCCTTTGCAATGAAGAAGTGCTATCTGTTAATCGATTCATTATGAATGATATATTAGTTCGCTCTTGTATCTACTTAGATCGTATTCTAGAAAAGGAACTACCTAATCCCAACCAGAACCAAAAGGTAGAGCCAAAACTCAGAAATACTTTAATGAAAGTTGCATTTGTGTACTGGAGGGCAGCTGTACTAAAAAGAAATATCTATTGGAAAGAGAGAAGCTTAATGTTTATGAACATCTTGAAAGACGCTAAATATTTTGAACCATCAAATCTAGATATTAGGAAGGACATTCAAACCGACGCCGTATATTTCCTATGCTCGGATAATGATAGAAATGAGGTAATGGATCCTTCCATGACGGATTTGGATATACAGCAAATTTTAGAATTAGGGATTCAGTTACCAATTCTTTCTCTTTTAAGCCTTTCGTATCCAAACCTTCTCAAATGGGATGACCTTTTACTTTTAGGCTGAGAAGCTTAATAAAATATCTTTTAGGTTATCAATTACAACATTTGTTATCGAAGTCAGTTTATAATTCTATAATCTTCTGGCTTCTTCTTCATTTCCTTTTTGGTTAGTTCTCTTTTGTCTAGCTTTAGAATTCCAAAGGTTATAAGTTACGGTTATCCTTATATTTCTGTAATCAGGATAACTGCTGAAGATTTGATGCACACCATTTATCGTGCTGGAAAACTCGGGTTTAAATGTTTTAAAAATATCGGATGCATTTAATGCAAGAATAAGCTTCTTCTCCAATAATTGCGCTTTAACCCCTCCACTGATCGAATAATACGCATTGGACTTAGTGTAACCAATAAGTTGTGGGAATTGATAATAAACACCGAGCTCAACAAATAGCGTTTTGGCCCTGTTTAACGTGGCCGTATTGTTACTACTTATACTACCACTATAGGTCTCAGTAATTTCTGGTAGAGTAGGGTTTGAAGATTTAGTTCTAGTATGATAGACCTGAAACTGGTTGTTGTTCTCTAACCAATTGAAAGTCTTTAAACTTACCGAATTGGATAGGCCAATGGTTGTTCCTGAAAGAAAATTTTTCTGGGTAGTCCTAACAAAATTGGAATTTAAATCAATTTCTGAAATGCCGCTATAACCATCGTCCATAAGATTCATATAAAGAGAAGATACCAACCAATCTTTATGCGTGTAGGATAATTCCAGATTGTTATTAAAGCTGGGCTTTAAAAAAGGATTTCCTTCTGTGTAATTGTATGGTCCAGAATACCATGGAAATGGGTTAAGCAAAATGTAGCTCGGACGTTGGATTCTTCGACCGTAGTTAAAGGAAATTGTTTTTTGTTCACCAAGCGGATATGTTGCGTAAAAAGTTGGGAAAAATTGAAGATAATCATTTTTATGCGTTTCATTTGCACTTATAGAGTACCCCTTGGTTTGTGTATATTCTGCACGTATACCAGCTTTTATTTGCAAGTTTCCAATCTTTTTGTCGCCGTCCAAATAAAGTGCCTGGGTATTTTCATTATAGATAAACTCGTTGCTACTATTAATTTTTTTGCCCTCCTGGCTATTTATCTGACTGTCAAAATGGGTTAGACTGGTATTGTCTATAAATGAGACTTTTCCTCCGTAAGAAAGATCAACAAAGTTGGTATGTTTTGTCATCCCGCCTTGAACAGTAAATACCTTAATCGTTTGGGGAGAGTTGATATTGTATAAATAGGTTGTTAAGGGAGTTGCTATGTTTTGTGGTTCAAAACTTCTACTATTAACATTCTGAGATTCTTTTTTGTGAAAGTATAGATAATCTACATCTAAAGTTAACTTGTTTCCAACAGTGTCTAGAGTGTTTTCATAGTGTAAATTTGCACTATGCTGCTGGTCTTTTCTCAAGTTTAACGAATGTGTTTCCGTTAAGGAATCGACTGCCGACGGATGCTGATAAAATGTAGAGATCATGTTCTGATCCAGATTGTTCCTATTGTTTGTTCCTGTATAAGAGAGTGATAGATAAGATGTTTCGTTAACCATATATTCTGCACCTATGTTAGAATAGAAACTTTTTGTGTTGTTTTTCATTTTGGTGTTGCCTAAGGTAATTCGGTCTGGGTACTCCCGTAAAGTCCGATCTACGCGCTGGTTGGCACCGTTACGGTAATCTATGGAAGCATTAAACGTCCATTTATTTCTTGAATAAGTGATATTTGTACCTACATTATATCTGCCGTAAGTTGTCCTTTCGTAACCAGAACGAATGTTCCCGCTGAATTCATCCGATAAATTCCTTTTTGTTACAATATTGATCAGTCCAACGTTTCCCTCTGCATCATATTGTGCTGGAGGATTAGTTATCAGTTCGATTCGGGCAATTTTATCAGAAGGCATTGCTTTGAGCATTGCCGCAAGATCTTCTCCGGAGAGTTGTTGTAGTCTTCCATTTAATAAGAATCTTACAGAGCCTTTTCCTGTTATATTGACATTATCACCGATGACATTAATCCCGGGAATACTGTTTAAAGAGTTGAATACATCATTACCTATTGCAGCAATGCTATTTTCTATATTAAAAACAAGTCTATCGATTTTTTTTTCATATAAGGGTTTCTTAGCCGTAACAATGACCTCCTCCAATGAAATATCCCCTTTTAGATGTAATACAATATCTGGAGCGACTCCTGATTTTGCTAATCCTGGATTTAATTTTACTGTTGTGTCTCTATAAAGTTGATGTTTTACGGATATGGCCATCTGTTCAAGTGGAGCGGATACCGCCAGATTATAGCGTCCGTTTTCGTCTGTGGTTTGGATATCAAGAATGGATTGATTTGAAATATTTATCAAGCTAACCGACGCATAGGGAACACCAACATTTTTTGAATCAATGAGCTTACCGGATATTTTCAGTTGTTTAATCGATTGTTCTTTATTCGCATGATCGGGTAAATTAAAATAATCTTTTTTCCGCGAGCGATCGTAAATACCTGTATTGCTTGTTTCGTGAGCTACTAAGGGCGGCATAAAAGACGGAAATAAAAGTATAGCCAATAAACAGAGTACTGATAAATTAATACCTGAGTATAATCTGAATTGTCGTATCTTACTTATTATTATGAATGTATGTAAATTCATCTGTATCTGAATATAATGTTTAATTACTTATTAGTCGTAAATTAATCTGGATAGTTGCAAATTTTAAGTTTAAATTTTTCGTCAAGCGCTTTTAAAAGATTTTCACTCGTAGGTAACTGGATTTTTCTAGCCCAAAACTTGTTAGACTGCTTCATAGAATTTAAATCATCTAGGGTCAAGATTTTAGGATGTCCGGAAGATGTATTCCAATCGATATAGCGCAAATTGTTGTTCACCACCTGTTCGCTCATAAAGGAATTCATTATAATGCAATGAAAGAACAACTCGTCTGGGATATGAGAATATTTGAAAAACTTCAAATAGTCGGGATTCTTTTTAAGAAATTCCACTATATAATAAACACATTCCGTCGTAATACACCACCATTGCGATCCGCCAAAAAAGTCAAAGTTTGGAATAATCTGCCTTTGTAAATTATTTTGATATTGTAGCTTATAAAGTATATGGCTGTCATGATATCCAATCTCATCTACAAACCAATAATAACGAAACCTGTCTTCCCCACCATTTAAATTCCAACTGGTGTCTGGTATCGACTTAAATTCAAGATATTGAGTTCCGTAATTTTTATTTAGATAAGAATAGATCTCTGCCGAAGGTTTCAATGGATAGTCTTCTCCGCTAAGTAATATCATATAACCTGAAGTATGCTGTTGTAGAGCAGCGGTAAGCAACAGTAAAGTAGACTCTACCATTGAAAATCCGCCCCATGAAACCACTAATCTCTTCTTTAGCACAGTTACATTTTTTGAAGTAATAAATTTTTGCTGTTTGATTTCATTTGTACAAACTTTTTGGTCTATATGGACAAAAATTCTGGCATTAGGATGTTGAATAGTATCAATAAGGTTATCGACCTGAGCAAGATTTTTATGGCATAAGATGAGGTAATTTAAATGCATTTGTTGTCGATTTTTATATTCTTCTATAATTCTAAGGGTTGACTGTTGACGATAAACGCTCTTTAATTGATTGAAGTAAATAAACTCGTTTCGGAGTAAACTGGATTTTTCCAAAAATAATTCCTCCTTCTTCAGGTTTATTCTTAAACACCTTGTCTTTTGGATTGAAAGATAGATATAATACAGATTTTTCTACTTTTATAACATCTTGGTCTGTTATCTCAAATTTTAATTTTTTAAAATCCTTAACATTGCTGGAGCTATCAGCATAAAACATTAATGGTTTAAAGTGCATATTAGCAAAATTTTCCTCGGATTCCTTTATCGATCCTTTAAAAACTAATTTACTGACACCGTTTATTTGAACTAAAATGGCGTCAACCTCAGTTCGCTTTTCGATGTAAATTTTGCTAAAAAATATAACCCCCGAGATAAGTAGAGTCAGCATGACCGTATTTCCCCAACGGACTGTATTCCTGGGTGCTTTTTGCAACAATTTATCGATTTCCTCTTTATGCTTCATATGGTTATGCTAGCTCAAGTTGATTCTTGATTAAATTAAAATAGTACCCTTTACGTTGAGTCAACTCAAAATGGCTTCCTGTTTCTACGATCCTTCCCTGTTTTAAAACAATGATCTGATCTGCATTTTTTACTGTACTTAGTCTGTGCGCAATTATGATGGCTGTCCGACCTGTGAGAAACCTGTCTAGATTCTGCATAATCACGATCTCGTTGTCAGCATCTAAACTGCTAGTTGCCTCATCAAAAAAGAGGAATTCGGGATTGTTGTAAATTGCTCTGGCTATGAGTAAGCGTTGTTTTTGCCCTCCACTCAATCCTATACCTTCATTTCCAATCTTCGTCGCATAAGTCAATGGTAGTGCTTCAATAAATTCCTTGATATTTGCAATTTCCACCGCTTTCAATAACGCTGCTTGATTGATATCCTCTCCACTAAGAACAATATTTCTTTCTATGCTGTCAGAAAAAATATACCCATCTTGCATGACAGTTCCCCATCGGGATCTCCATAGTTTTGGAGAAATATCCTGGATCGGAATTCCATTCATAGTAATGAGACCTGAAGTTGGGGAATAAAAATTTAATAAAAGTTTCATCAGGGTGGTTTTTCCGCTACCGCTGGCGCCGACTATGGCAGTTGTTTTGCCATATGGGATATGTAGATTTATGTTTTCCAATACAAAAGGCGAAGTAGGACCTTCATATTGAAAGGAAACATTATCCAATTCCAAAGATCCCTGAAATGCTTTAAACTTTTTTAAGTCATCGATTGGAATGCTCAGAGGTTCCTCATCTTTTTTGTTGTGGATTTCGCTCATCCGATCAATACTCAACCTTGCATCTTGGGCTGTTTTAATAAAACCAACTAATTGTTCAAGAGGACCGTTTGTCTGACCGATAATATATGATATGCTGAGCAGTACACCTAGGGTAAAATTTCCTTGTACTACTGCGGTTGCAGCTAAAAAAGAAATAAAAATATTCTTTAACTGAGAAAGAAATATATAACCGGTTTTCTGATATTGTTCTAACGATAATCCCGCAATATTCAGCTGGAAAAGTTTAACTTGGATTGATTCCCACTCTTCACGTTTTGCGTCTTCACTACCATATAGTTTTATATCCCGCATTCCGATAATCATCTCATAAAGTTTGTCTTGATTTTCTTTATTTCTAGCGAAACGTTTATAATCCAATTCTTTTCTTTTTCGTTGAAACAGCAAGATATACATTACTGCCAGAAAACTTACTCCGGCGAAAACGGTGAATATCTTCCAGCTATATATTGCCAATACAATAGAATAAATACAGATGCTCACCATAGAAAAAAGAGTAGCTAAAGTAGTACTGGTAAGAAAAAGTTCAATTCTCCGGTGATCATTGATGCGTTGTGAAATGTCTCCGACTCCCTTCGAATCAAAATAAGTTATGGGTAGTCTAAGAAGCTTTTTTAAAAAATCTGAGATTATATTGAGATTGATCCTAATATTTACATGTAGAAGCAGCCAGCTCTGGATGATATCTGTGACCGTAGCACCAACAAATAAAATAAGTTGTGACAATACAACCAGATATATAACGTTCATATTTGATTCTCTCACACCTGAATCAATCAATAATTGCATCAAGAAAGGTACCGTCATAGAAAAAACACTTAAACAGATCATTCCTATGATAAGTTGAATTATGTATTTCCAATGAGGAAATAAATACTTAAGGAGAAATTTCTTTGGATGTACCTCATCTTGCCTTGCTACTTGATTAGCGAGAAACTCCGTGTCGGGTTGAAGAATCAATGCTGTACCCTTTCCATTTTCCCCAATCCAGCATTTTTCGAATGTTTCCCCATCTACTTTAACTGAGCCATGTGCAGGATCTGACAGGATAAATTTAAGATGCTTGTCCTTTAGGTGTTTCCGCTCGTAAGTGATTTTACGCAATACTACATAATGATTCTGATTCCAGTGTAAAATTGCTGGAAGAGGGCAGGTCTGTAATTCATCGACGGTTAATTGCGCCGTGTGAGTATTGAACCCTATTTCTTGGCAGGCTTTTGTAAGATTTAGGAGGCTGACACCCTCGCGATTTAGGTAACACAGCTCCCTTAAATCTTGTAGGGAAAGATTTTTGCCATAGTGCGCGGCAATGATTTTAATGCATGTTGGCGCACAATCCATAATATCATGTTGTAGAAAATCCCGCACTTTCGTAAATTAAATTATGTTAATTAAGTACGTCCATGGTATCAAGAAAACGAAGTTTGACCAACCTATGTTTAGAGTTTATATCGAAGTTATGGACGCAATAATCTTCTCCGGCGTGGTCCAGACCAATTTGTGAACATCCTCCTCCACAGATCGGAAGAATGGCGCATTCCTGACATGGTTTATTGTTAAGTTTAAGACGCAATCGTTCTTCTTTTTTGTTGTTCCAAAGGATAATACCATCATCTGTAAGTATTCCCTCTCGGTTATCTTCTGTAAAGTCACGTGCTGTACATTTAAAAACATCACCATTATAATTGATTACCGCCTCATTTAATTTATCAGCATAACAAGATCCTGTCATTCCATTACCTAATTTGGAAGAAATCCTGAAATCATTTGTGCGAAAATAGTTAGTAACGATCCTTATCCTTTCAACGAGATCTTCACTCTTTGATTGCCAAACTTGTTGAAAATCGATAGCGAGGAATTTTCTATCTTTAAAAGGTAGGTCACTTAGATCATCAGCTATTTTCTGAACATCAACTAATGTTTCGCTGGTATAGTTAATACGTAAAGTAACATAAAAACCATTTTTACATAGGAGAATAATATTGGAAAGTATTTCGTCATATGAGCCTCTTGTTTCATTTACATATCTCACTTTATTATGTTTCTCCCGGTGTCCGTCAAGGGTGATCTGGAATGCTACATCTTTAGTTGCCATGCTATCAAGCATCTCTTGGTTGATAAGAAATCCATTGGTGGTAAAATCCGACTGCAGTATTTTTCCACTAATTTTAGCTTGTTGGGTCGCGTATGTTAAGATGGGATCAACGATTTTATGATAATAGAGAAGTGGCTCACCTCCAAACCAGCTTAACTCAAAAGTTTTTATTCGGTTATCTTCAAAAATATTGTCGATGAGCCTTTTGACTTTTTGAACAATTTCAGTCTCCATGCGGGATTCTTTGATATGGGTTTCATAACAGTACCAGCATTTGAAGTTACAGTTCATAGTCGGATTAATGATCAGCCTGAAGTGGTCATTATTAAAATCAGTTTTTTGTCTGATGGACACAACTTTTGCCAGTTCATCTTCCTCTTCCGGTACAACGAAACCATTTTGGAACAATGCCTCATAAAAACTAGGGTGTATCATTTTCAGCTCCATGAAATTCATTTCGGTCTTTGCAGCCTCAAATAACTGATGGAGTGTTGGTTCGAGGATTAGAAATGAATCTTTAAAAGAATTATATGCTAAAATTTCATCTTCAAATTGTTGAAATACATTAAATCTACTTGCTTTCATATCATTCATCAATTAAATCGTTTTGATAATAGAGCAAAGGCAAACATATGTCGTTTGCCTTTGCAGAATAAATCTGTAAATATTAAGATTTTGGGAGATTCCTATCCAATAAATTCTTCTTAATGCGTGCTTAGAAATTTATTTTTTGCTATAAAGCTTTTCGTTGCGCAAAGAAAAGGAAGAAAAATTGTTAGGAATGACACCTTCAAATCTATTTGCAAGTACAGCCTTCGAACTGATTTATGTTGCTACATGAATCATTAGAAAATGCCGCTGACAATGAACTGGCAGATTTTAGGGAAACAAAACCTCCTTTTAGCTGACCTTGTTTAGTCTCTTTTAATTGAGGAATTTGTTTCTTTAATTCGGATAAATTAAGTTTCTCGGGGTTTTTCTGTTCTTTTTTCATGTTAAATGAATTTAAGTTTACAATATTTATTAATTAGTTATCTCTTTATCTAAGAAAGAATTAGGAACATGTACAATTTTCAACAGTGTTGAGATTCGTACATTTTCCATTGCTCAGAGCAACATGTAAAGAATTAGCAGTTGAAAGGGACACAAAACCTCCTTTTAATTGACCCTGTTTTGTTTCCTTTAATTGCGGAATCTGTTTTTTTAGCGTGGAAAGATCCAGCTTTCTTGGGACATTTTCTTGTTTTTTCATGATTGAAAATTTATGTGAAACATTTGATTAATTAACTAGCCACTATAAAATGGCATAAGTATTATTCTAACAGTTGATAAATTTTGATGTCTATAATTGTCTTAATGTAATTTCGGTTAATAATATATGTTTTGAAAATAAAGTCGGTAGAATTGGCATTCAATACGACTAAATTTTTTGCAAATAAAAATAGATGTACTTGTTTACATGTTGCGGATGAAAAAAATAACAGGTTTTATGCGGTACCCTAAATTGGGTAGTCGGTTTTGGTGGCAGGGACGGGTAATCAAGTCCGGTCCGGAGCGGTGGGAGATGGGGAGGCTGTCCTGATCTAGCCTCCCAATAATTCCAAAGTTTTGATCCGGCCTACCTATGCTGCCTAGAATTTGACTGTTTTTTTCTTCATAACTGTGTTGTCGATGATCAGGTCCCTTTTATAGGCTTCAAATGCTGCTCTGTCCCTGTGACCGGTAAGTGTCATTACCTGATTGTCATCAAAACCTGCTGTAATTAATGAAACTACACGTGTATGTTTCCATGAGTATAACGTATAATTATTGTCTAATTCAAGTTGCTCCTTAATCTTTTGGTACCTTCTTCTAAAATAATCTTCATATACTTGCTCAGGTGAGATTGTCTGGCCTTTTCCAAAAATAAAGTAATTCAGGTCGGCTTTGTCAATTCCCATTTCCAGGATAAGTTCGTGAAGTTCGTCACAGATAGGGACAAGCCGGTCTCCTGTTTTTCCATTTGGTCCTGGAACCTTGATCTGACGCGAGAGGAGGTCAATGTCCTGCACTTTTAGATGACGGATTTCCTTTGGACGCATGCAGGAATAAAAAATCCACCTTGAATAATTATAAATCTCTGGATCTTTTTGAAGTTCAGATTTTACTTTTTCCGCTACGATTGGTGAGTAATATTTGTTTTTTTCTGCCCTGTCTTTCTTGATGATGAGGTCAGAGAGATCGATTTCGTATTTTATAGACCGGTTCTGTTTCCTTTCAAGTTTGGCAACTCTTGTGAAGAACTGGCTCATGAATTTCGCGTGATTGTTATAAGTCCTAGGAGTCCATTCTTCTTCAAAAAAATAGTAGTCCAGAAAATCCTGGATATGTCCATCGTGAAGTGCCGAGCAGGGGATATCGGGATTATCCATGGATTCCACATATTTTTTCAGGTTGTTCAGAAATGATACGTAAGTCCGGGTCGTATTTTCGCTCAATCCGCATTTTCGGCCGTATTCAAGGAATTTTTCTGCGGCTAGGGGAACGGACCAGGACTTTTGCTTTTTGCGTTCGTTCTGGAGGCTTAAAATGCTTTCCTGTTCAGCGATCTGCTGGCAAAGGATCTCTTGTGGCAGGAAAGGGTTGAATCCGAAAGCCAGAGCGTAATCTATGTCTTCCCTGAGCTGCTGCGCGGCCAGTTCTTTTTCCTCAGGATCATGGATGTAGTTGATACCGTCCCTGACATAGAATTTTCTGAATTTTCCCGTCTGGCCGGGGATCTGGTATTCATAGACCACTCTCCAGTCCCCGTTTGCCGCCCTGACGATCCGCGCGTTCTTGAACTGTCTTGTCCTCATGAACCGCTTTCTGCTGGATTTTAACCTTGGTGCTGTTTTTGGTGCTGCCTTCGATCCAGAAACAAAAAAAACGCTTTCTGATTCCTCTGAAAGCGCTTTTGTCTGCGGAAGAGGCGGGATTCGAACCCGCGGTACCGTTTCCAGTACGACAGTTTAGCAAACTGTTCCTTTCGGCCACTCAGGCACCCTTCCGTGTTTTGACATTGCAAACATAAGGCAATTATTTGAATCTGCAAAGCCTAAATATCAAAAAAAATGCAAAAAAAATGTAACGTTGCAATAAGCGTTTGAATTTCAATTTGTTGTTTAGCAATTAAAATTACATTGTTTTTTTGCTTAAATCATAATCCACGCGAACATGGTAGATGCTTTTGAGCATAGCCTTGAAAATAACGGCCGATTCGGTGATATCTTTCAATGTAATGTTACTATTGTTGAACTGTCCGCGCATCAATTTGTGTTCAATTATCTTATCAACCAGATTATTGATGGACTCCTCCGAGGGTTCTTTTAACGCTCTGGATGCAGCTTCAACAGAGTCGGCCATCATCAGTACCGCTGTTTCTTTAGAGAAAGGGATTGGGCCGGGGTAGGTGAACAGAGATTCATCCACGAGTTTGTCTGGATTGTTTTTAACAAATAAATTGTAAAAGTAGTCCACACGGGTGGTACCGTGATGTGTTCGGATAAAGTCAAGGATAACCTCGGGAAGCTGATGTTTCTTGGCGACATCAACACCTTTGATGACATGGGAGATGATGATCTGCGCACTTTGCTCCGGAGAGAGTTCGTCATGCGGATTTTTCTCTGTTTTTTGGTTCTCAATAAAAAATTGCGGATTGGTCAATTTACCAATGTCATGGTACAAGGCACCGGCACGGACCAACAGGGGATTACCCCCAATTTTATAAATTGCGGCCTCCGCCAGATTGGCTACCTGTAGGGAGTGCTGAAAAGTGCCCGGAGCTTTAAAGGAAAGTTCCCGCAATAATTTGGAATTACTATTGGTGAGTTCCATCAAGGTTAAATCGGAAACAATTCCAAAAAGTTTCTCGAAGGCATAGATCATCGGATAGGCAAGAAGCGTGATCATTACACTAACCAGGAAGGGAAGGAGGTCTGTCCAGTAAATGGTGTCAATAGAGCCATTTCTTGTGATCACTAATCCGATGTAAGCGACCCAATATGTACCTAAGATGATAGCCGAAGAAACAAACAATTGTTCACGTTTTACCAATGTCTTGATACTGTATATCGCGACGATGCCCGCCATAAATTGTAAAAAGACAAACTCGAAACTATTCGGTACAAATAGTCCCGCCAAAAGGACCATTAATAGGTGGATGTTCAGTGCGACCCTTGTGTCGAATAAGATGCGGATGATAATGGGTACCGCACAAAATGGAATATAGTACAGATTTGGTATTTTTATCTTGATAGCCCATGAAAGCACAGCAAGCATGCCGATGATGACGATCATGATAATCATCAATAACCTGTTGTTGAAATAGATGTCTTTACGGAAAAGAAACAGAAATACCATGAGTATGGAAAGCGCGAGGGATATAATGAGAAATTGCCCTAGGGTTACATAGTTTTGATTTCCACTTATTTTTCCTTCGTCTTCATATACCTTACGTAATGATTCTAGTTTTTGGTAGGTCTCATTGGATATAATCTTTTCTTTTTCAGCGATCAGTTCACCTTTTTGTACAACACCTCGGGTAGCGGATATATTGGCGATGGCATTTTGTTCCAGTGCTTCGGTCTGCTGGTCGTTATAAATATAGTTAATCGTGATATAGTTTTTTAACGTTTCCTCTAGCCAGCCTTTTTGCTTGATTTTAGTCAGCTTGGGCATTAATTCATCCATATAGCCATAGGAGCTTTCGATCGTATAGCAATCAACTGTGTTTTTTTGTGAGGCAACTTTATCTTGTATTAACGTAAAATTGTAATGTTTTGAAGCCGGTGATTTTTCGTTGTTGCGGTTTTGAAACCGATTATTCAACGAGAGTATCCCTTTTCCATAAAGGTGGTTTAATATCGCATTTCCGGCACTGCGGTAATCGTTTATATTTTCGTGTGTCGTGTCAAGTTTGCTGCTTTGCCATTTTTCCGACAAATCGGTATTGAACTGATCAATTTGCTCTTTGCTTGTTGTTGTATTGGCGTTATAAATTGGCTGGATTGTATTCAATATACCTTTTTTGTCTGCATTAAGCTCCTCCTGCGTCTTGAGGATCGCAAAATTGTAAGGTGATATTAAATTTTCATGATTCCAGACTTTTCCTTTTTGGAACTCATAACGGAATCGTGGTTGTTTGGGAAGAAAAATACAGATCAGAACGATCGTGATCAATATTAGTCCAATTTTTCGGATGAGATTTTCTGACGTGTTTAATTCTCTTTTATATTTTATTTTTAATCTTCCCACAGTGAACGATGTTTTTTATATAAAGTTAATATACAAATGTAGTTATAATTTATTTTTTGTGGATTCTGCTGAATGCTATTTGAATCATGTTAAATGTTAGGAATGCTGTGTTGAACGGAAAATACTTGTTATCTTTGCAAAAAAAACACAATATGTCAACAAAATCACATCTAATTGCACCATCCGTTCTTGCTGCAGACTTCGCAAAATTATACGATGATATCATCATGGTAAACAATAGTGAGGCTGATTGGTTTCATATCGATATTATGGACGGCGTATTTGTACCCAATATTTCATTTGGATTTCCCGTTATGCAAGCTATTGCGAAACACGCCACTAAACCATTGGATGTACATTTGATGATTGTTGATCCTGATCGTTATTTACAAGTCTGTAAGGATTCTGGAGCAGAAATAATTACCGTACATTACGAGGCTTGTACGCATCTGCACCGTACATTGGCAGCTATTAAAGAATTGGGGTGTAAAGCAGGGGTTGCATTGAACCCACATACTCCTGTAGCACTTTTGAAAGATGTTTTGGCTGATCTGGATCTTGTGTGCCTGATGTCTGTCAATCCTGGGTTTGGCGGACAGAAGTTTATTGCAAATACATATGCCAAAGTACAGGAGCTTCGTGCAATGGCTAAGGGTGTCAACGATGGATTACTGATCGAAATTGATGGGGGAGTTACTACCGCCAATGCTGCTCAACTGTTAAAAGCTGGCGCAGATGTATTGGTCGCAGGTTCTTTTGTGTTCAATGCCGCAGCGCCTATGGATACCATTAAATCGTTGAAAGATATAGATATAAATATAGAAAATATATAAAGATAGGAAGAGGTGATTTAGTAAAATAAATCACCTCTTTTTTTTAGATGGATAAGGCGAAAAAAATAGTTTCAAAAAAAATGGCTGGATTGCATAAGTTCTGTTTAGAACAATTCCAAATTGATTTAAATAAATGGAATGCATGCGTTTAAAGTTGGATTTTCACTATTTTTGTATTTAGTCATAATAGTTGATTTACGGTAAATGAATCAACTTGAAAATGCGAACTGAACGGGCATTTATAATTTAATGTAGGAAGGCTACACAGGTTATATATTCGCTTAATTATATTACAGACACGGTAGTGTAGGAAGATAAGAGTATATCTGCTGAACTACCCTTAAAATAGAAAGATTGATATCTATGAGTATTTACAACGATTACGTACAAGAGGTTGTAGAACGAGAAGGCCAAGGATTACATCCTAAGCCTATTGACGGAGCAGAATTACTAAGTGAAGTAATTGCTCAGATTAAAGATTTAAACAATGAAAATAGAGCAGAATCTTTAAGATTGTTTATCTATAATACCTTGCCGGGCACAACACCTGCAGCTGGTGTTAAAGCGCAGTTCTTAAAAGAAATTATTCTGGGTGAATCAGTTGTTGCTGAGATCACACCTGATTTTGCTTTTGAGCTATTGTCTCATATGAAGGGTGGACCTTCTATCAACGTATTATTGGATCTTGCTTTAGGTGCTGATGCTGCGATCGCAAGTCAAGCTGCGGAAGTACTTAAAACACAGGTTTTCTTATATGATGCCGATACTGCTCGTTTGAAGGACGCTTATGAACAAGGCAATGCTATCGCAAAAGATATCTTGGAAAGCTACGCAAAGGCTGAATTTTTCACGAAACTTCCGGAAGTAACGGAGGAAATTCAGGTAGTTACTTTTATCGCAGGTGAAGGTGATATCTCTACAGATTTACTATCTCCGGGTAATCAGGCACACTCGCGTTCTGATCGTGAATTGCACGGTAAATGTATGATCACGCCAGAAGCACAACAACAAATCCAAGATCTACAGGCACAGCATCCAGGTAAAAGTGTGATGTTGATCGCCGAAAGAGGTACAATGGGTGTGGGATCCTCACGGATGTCAGGTGTAAATAATGTGGCCTTATGGACCGGTAAACAAGCTAGTCCTTATGTTCCTTTTGTAAACATCGCGCCCATTGTAGGTGGTACGAATGGCATTTCTCCAATTTTCTTGACGACAGTAGATGTTACAGGTGGTATCGGTATCGATCTTAAAAACTGGGTGAAGAAAGTCGATGAAAATGGAACCGTTGTTCGCAATGATAAAAATGAGCCTATTTTAGAGGAGGTTTATTCTGTAGCTACAGGTACTGTATTAACGATCAATACAAAAACAAAAAAATTATATAATGGTGAGCAGGAGCTAATTGATATTTCAAAGGCATTGACGCCACAAAAAATGGAGTTTATCAAAGCGGGTGGTTCTTATGCTATCGTATTTGGTAAAAAAATCCAAACTTTCGCAGCACAAACTTTAGGTATCCAAGCACCTACAGTATTTGCTCCTTCAAAAGAAATTACCATTGAAGGTCAAGGCTTAACTGCTGTAGAGAAAATCTTCAACAAAAATGCGGTAGGTGTAACACCAGGCAAAGTATTGCATGCTGGTTCTGACGTGCGCGTGAAAGTGAATATTGTTGGATCTCAAGATACGACAGGTTTAATGACTGCTCAGGAGTTGGAGGCAATGGCTGCTACAGTAATTGCTCCTACGGTTGATGGTGCTTATCAATCAGGTTGTCATACAGCATCTGTTTGGGATAAGAAAGCGCAAGCGAACATTCCAAAATTGATGAAATTTATGAACGATTTTGGTTTGATCACAGCACGCGATCCAAAAGGCGTTTATCACTCCATGACAGACGTGATCCACAAAGTATTAAATGATATTACGATTGACGAATGGGCGATCATCATTGGTGGTGACTCCCATACACGTATGTCTAAAGGTGTTGCTTTTGGAGCTGACTCGGGTACTGTTGCATTGGCATTGGCTACGGGTGAAGCTTCGATGCCGATTCCGGAATCTGTAAAAGTTACTTTCAAGGGCAGTATGAAAGAACACATGGATTTCCGTGATGTTGTACATGCCACTCAGGCGCAGATGTTACAGCAATTCGCTGGGGAAAACGTTTTCCAAGGTAGAATTATTGAGGTTCATATCGGTACATTACTTGCCGATCAGGCCTTTACTTTTACGGACTGGACGGCGGAGATGAAAGCGAAAGCATCCATCTGTATTTCGCAGGATGATACATTAATTGAATCTTTAGAAATCGCTAAAAATCGTATCCAAATCATGATTGATAAGGGTATGGAAAATAAAAACAACGTTTTGCAAGGTTTGATCGATAAAGCGAACAAACGTATCGAAGAAATCAGATCTGGAGCGAAACCTGCGTTGACGCCAGATAACAATGCGAAATACTATGCTGAGGTTGTCGTTGATTTGGATCTTATTGAAGAGCCAATGATTGCGGATCCAGATGTAAATAACGCAGACGTTTCTAAGCGTTATACACATGACACCATTCGTGATCTTTCTTACTATGGTGGAAACAAAAAGGTGGATTTAGGTTTCGTAGGTTCATGTATGGTGCATAAGGACGATTTGAAAATCGTTTCGAAAATGTTGCGGAATATTGAACAGCAAAAAGGTGTTGTTACTTTTGAGGCACCATTGGTTGTTGCAGCTCCGACTTATAATATCATTGATGAGTTGAAAGCAGAAGGCGATTGGGAATTCTTGCAAAAATACTCTGGATTTGAGTTCAGTGATGCATTGCCAAAAAGCACTGCCCGTACAGAATACGAAAATATCATGTACCTAGAGCGTCCTGGTTGTAACCTTTGCATGGGTAACCAAGAGAAAGCTGCCAAAGGTGATACGGTGATGGCTACTTCAACACGTTTGTTTCAAGGCCGTGTAGTAGAAGACAGAGATGGTAAAAAAGGAGAATCCCTATTGGCATCTACACCTGTTGTTGTACTTTCAGCTATTTTAGGCCGTATTCCTAATATTGAAGAATATAAAGCTGCTGTCGAAGGCATTAACTTAACTAAATTTGCGCCTATTCCGACAAAGTAAAAAGCTATCAGGGTTTCAGTAACTTAATTAAATAACATAAATAAGAGAGATATGGCTTTTGATGTAGATATGATTAAAAAGGTGTATAGCCGTTATGATGAGCGCATTGCTGCGGCTCGTCAGGTGGTGAACAAACCTTTGACTTTATCTGAGAAAATTTTATATGCCCACCTTTGGGATAGTAATGCGACAGAAGATTATAAGCGGGGCGTTTCTTACGTTGATTTTGCCCCTGATCGTGTAGCGATGCAAGATGCAACTGCACAAATGGCTTTGTTGCAATTTATGCAGGCTGGACGTCCAAAGGTCGCGGTTCCTTCTACCGTTCACTGTGATCACTTGATCCAGGCGAAAGAAGGCGCAGATAAAGATTTAGCTCGTGCTAAAAACGAAAGTTCGGAAGTATTTAACTTCTTGAGCTCTGTTTCAAATAAATATGGTATAGGTTTCTGGAAACCAGGGGCAGGTATTATCCACCAAGTTGTACTGGAAAACTATGCATTCCCAGGTGGTATGATGATCGGTACGGATTCACATACTGTAAATGCCGGCGGTCTAGGTATGGTTGCAATTGGTGTAGGTGGTGCTGATGCCTGTGACGTGATGGCAGGTTTACCTTGGGAGCTAAAATTTCCAAAATTGATCGGTGTTAAATTAACCGGTAAATTGAGTGGTTGGGCTGCAGCAAAAGACGTTATCCTAAAAGTTGCGGGAATCTTGACTGTAAAAGGAGGAACTGGCGCAATCGTTGAATATTTTGGCGAAGGTGCAGAGTCTCTATCTTGTACAGGTAAAGGTACAATCTGTAATATGGGCGCTGAAATTGGTGCCACGACCTCAACATTTGGTTACGATGAGTCCATGGAGCGTTACCTTCGTGCGACAGGCCGTGCTGAAGTTGCGGATGCCGCCAATGCCATCAAACAACACTTGACAGCTGATGCTGAAGTCTATGCTAATCCTGAACAATATTTTGATCAATTGATCGAAATTAATCTTTCGGAACTCGAACCTTCATTAAATGGTCCATTCACGCCAGATTT